>Ga0196905_1000320_pt1 | contig 19625 bp, 18 predicted proteins | sample CB_VirMetaG_3_FD_169098 | JGI IMG/M metagenome (GOLD analysis project Ga0196905, IMG submission 169098) | Freshwater to marine saline gradient viral communities from Chesapeake Bay - CB_1508_1S Viral MetaG (v3) (version 3) | ecosystem: Environmental > Aquatic > Marine > Coastal | place: USA... | reverse complement strand
TCAATGATGTTCATTGGTATGGTGCAAACAAACTAAAGTCTTTGTATTACTTCAGGTCTAATGCTGCACGTAATGCAGAGAACGTTAATATAAAAGTTCCACGTATCAAACTTGATGAAGTGGAATGTATTGCTTGTGAGGGATAACATGAACTGTTGGCACTGTAACACAAAACTAATATGGGGTGGAGACCACGACATTGAAGAGGTCGATGAAGGCTACCTAATTGAAACCAATCTAAGCTGCCCTAACTGTCATGCAGAAGTGTATGTTTATTTACCAAATAATAAGGAAGAGAAATGAGTTTACTAGGAACAAGAGAATATTACAAACCATTTGATGATGCATGGATGTTTGATTATTATGTATTACAAAACCAAATGCATTGGATGCCGGAGTCTGTACCACTACATACAGATGTTAAAGACTGGCAAGAACTTTCAAAGACTGAAAAGAATCTATTGACTCAAATCTTTAGATTGTTTACTCAGTCTGATGTTGATGTTGGTTCAGGATACATAGACAGATACATGAGAATCTTTAAAAAGCCTGAAGCACGTATGATGATGGCATCGTTTGCTAACATGGAATCAATTCACCAACATGCCTACAGCTTACTGCTTGATACAGTCGGTATGCCTGAGATAGAATACAAAGCTTTTGCCGAGTACGAACAGATGTCTGATAAGCACGAATATATTAGTGGTATCAAGACCACCTTAAAGGATAAAGAAAGCATTGCAAAAACTTTAGCAGTCTACTCAGCCTTTACCGAAGGATTACAGTTGTTCTCAAGCTTTGCAATCCTATTAAACTTCCCACGCTTTGGACGTATGAAAGGCATGGGTCAGATTGTTACCTATTCTATTCGTGATGAATCCATGCACGTTGAAGCTATGACAAAACTGTTTAGACAATTTATCAAAGAGAACATAGAAATATGGACAGACGAATTTAAAAAAGAACTGTATGAAATCTGTAGAGAAATGGTCAAGCTTGAAGATAAATTCTTAGACTTAGTATTTGACATGGGAGACATACAAGGTTTAACCAAGAAAGATATGTACGCTTACAATAGATACATAGCTGACAGAAGATTATTACAGTTAGGCTTAAAAACTAACTATGACCAACGAGAGAATCCTCTTGGTTGGATAGATGAGGTCATGGGTGTGGAGCATCAAAACTTCTTTGAAGGAAGGGCAACGTCTTATATGAAAGCAGGTCTACGTGGTAGACAAGATAAAGTGTTGTTTTTTGATACAACCGGAGAAGAATAATGAGCAACAACAGTGAAGCAAATTTAGTTAGCTTCAAAGTCTTACTAACGAGAGACAATAAAATCGTTACAGAGTTTAGTATGTTACCCGAGAATGAGGTAGATAAAATATTTGAAGTAGATGAAAGAGATTTAATCAAAGCTATACTGCGGTCAGGCAAGTATAAGATGTCAAATCTACATGAATATTTTAAAAGGGAGTTACAAGCTTTAAAGCTGGGGTAGCATTACACCACCCCCAAACCTTTACTTAGATATCTTAATCTTTACAGGTTTCTTTTCATCAGGAATAATCCTTTCCATTTCTACAGAAAGTAATCCATTCTTTAAAGTTGCCTTTTGAATTTCAATATCATCGGCTAGATTAAAACTTCTTTTGAAAGAACGTTGAGCTAGTCCTTGATGAATAACTCCCTCAATCTTCTCTTCTGATTTCTCGTAAGAGATTGTCAAGGTTCTTTCTTCCAAAGTAATATCAATGTCTTTGTCAGTTAATCCTGCCATAGCCATTTCAATTGTATATTTTTCTCCATCCTTAATAAGATTGTAGGGTGGATAAGCCGGTGCTTGTTTAGCACGAGATTGTAGTTTCAACATCTCATCGAAGAGTCTGTCAAATCCTACATAGGTTGGTGTGAATAAACCATTAAGGTTCAATATATTTTTACTTGTCATTTTGTACTCCTTTATAAAAGCAAGTTAAAGTAACAGTACGCATTTAGCCCTACTGTATACTAATATTATAATACCCTACAGCAATTTGTCAAGATGAACAGTGAATATTTTTACAGGTTTTTCTTTTCCCTTTACATAGATAGGCTCAAGTTCTACTAAAGGTAATGTAATATTCTTGGCAGTCTCATGCCCGATTACTAAGTCTTGTCCAACTTCTTTGGTTGAACTCTCTAACCTAGCTGCAAGGTTTACTGCATCACCTATCGCAGTGTAATCAAACCTTGTCTCACTTCCCATATTTCCTACCACCGCGTCTCCGGTGTTGACTCCTATACCAATCGTTACTCCGATGTCCGCTTCGTTCATCCCACGCATAATATCCAATGCAGCTAACACAGCTTTCTCTTCATGTTCTTCTTGGTCTATCGGTGCATTGAAGATAGCCATCATCGCATCACCAATATATTTATCTACCATACCACCGTGTTTCTTTACAGCATTGGATTGAATCGTCAAAGCTTTGTTCATAATTTCTGTCACTTGTTCAGGCTCTAAACGTTCTGATAAACTTGTAAAGCCTCTAACATCTGTAAATAAAATCGTACATCTTCTGCGAACTCCTCCTAACTTCAAAAGCTCTGGATGTTTCTGGAGTTGTTTGACTTGTCGTGGGTCAAGATAGTGTTCAAATTGTTTCTTAATCTGTTGTCTAAGTTTGTATTGCTTTCTAAAGTTTAAATAGAATTGTTGAGTAGATACAAGTAACATAGATAGTAATGACCATGTAACATCTATCAGAATATTTGCTTGAATTAAAGCATATCCACCATAAGCCACAGAAGCCATTGAAATTCCTGCCAATACCAATCCCCATGTAATACCAAAAGCGTTGATTACAGCAGCTACAGCGAGACCAGAGAGGCATAATATTAATAGTTCTACAAACAATCTATAGTCAGGTATTTTTGGTGTCTCTAACAGGATACTTTCTGCTAGTGCTGCTTGAATTTTATGAGGCTCTAACAAACCTTTTGGAGTTGTAACTTGCTGCATAATTCCTTTGGCTGTAAAACCTACGAACACAAACTTATTCGCTACATCCAGTTCTTGTAGCGTAGTCTCAGGTGTATCCACCCAAGATATCCACTTACGACCAAGACTATCTGTAGCAATGGGAGGTAGCCCACGTACTCGTATCTGTTCAATACCGTTTAGATTTGTTTTAATTTGATATGTTGAACCACCTCCTAAAATTTTTAAGACTTGAGTACCGAATGAGGCTACCCACCCATTTGGAATTTGTTGAAGTAAAGGAATTTGTCTAACCAAGTTATCAACATCAACAGGAACAGATACTGCACCTTGAGTAGCTGATTGTTTGAGTATTGGTATGTTACTTAAGAAACCTTGTGCTTGTGGAAGTATGACATCTTCTCCGAGTATGACTGTTCCATGTGTCTCAGGATACAAATAGTTTGGAACTTCAGGCATCGCTATGACACTTGGAGAACTTTGTAAAGCTTGTGCAAACTCTGTATCACCACCTAGTCTGTCAGGATGTGGAAACAAGACAACCCAGCCCACGCCAAGTGCACCGTTCTCTAGTAACGTGTTGTGAATCTTGGCAAGTGTTTGACGTGGTAAAGGATAACCACCTTCTTTATCTATATCTTCTTCTGTAATATTAAGAATAGAAAAATATCCAGTAGGTTCTGGAGTCTTGACAAACGTATCAAACGTTTTAAGTCTTAGTATTTCTAAAGGTACAGCATTGAACAACAAGGGTAGCGTAAGGATGCCGATAAGAAGTGTTGCCCATTTCATTAGCTGCTCTGTTTAATGGTGATGGTAGATGCATTACCACCGTTAATAAGTATCTGAGTACTCTTACCGTCTTGTACTAATAATACAGTGTATGCACCGGAGCTATCTATATCTAATCGTACTGTATCTTGTACACTTCTAAGAACGGTTAGCGTACCATCGTTTATAAAAGTATTTATCTGTGTCTCACTATCAAAGCCAAACTCTGTACCTTTGATATTCGTTTCTGACACTTGACCAAGTTGCTCAGTTTCCAACTGGTCTACTTCTTCTATGATGTTAAGTAAATCTTCTAAGAAATTAACATCAAGATAATTAATATCTAGCTCACTAAATTCTAAATTATCTTCAGCTAGATAATCTTGTTCGAGTTCATCAAACTCTAAAAAATCTACATCAAGTAAATTTGTTCGTTGTTCTGTTACGTTTTCTGTTTCTGTAACCACTTCTTCCGGTGGTTGTACAATCAACATGTTGTCGATAAGTTCTAACGTAATGTCAAGGATAACCGGTTTACTTGGTTTACTTTCAAAGACTGACACACTGGTAGCTTGGTAAGGCTGATTCAATACTGCTTGTCCTATAGCTGTACTAACCACTATCTCACCACTAGAGTTACCAAACTCATCCGGTAACAAGATGACTAAGCTTCTTCCAAGTTCATCTACTGTGACTGTAAAGTCTGTACCACGTATTCCTATCGTGGCACTGGGAGTCTTTATCGATATGTTCTCTTTGTCAATGGATGCAAGTTTGCCAGTGATGAATCTTGCAGTACCACTAGCAAACTGCAATGCCATTTTAGACTTCGAGGGGTTGGGGTCAAAGATAAACTCATCTATAATAAGTTGTGAATGTTCAGTCAGTCTAACTTTACTGTCATCTAAAAACGTAATACCAACTCTACCATTAGCAGTCTTTACGTTATCGTAACTCTCTATACCAAACTCTAAAGCAGCGTTGTAAGTATCGTCACGAATGACTTGACTTACACCTTTAAGCTCTGTTATTTCACCTATATCAGCAGCTTGTAGTTGTGCCACCATCATTTTGGATGACACAAATAGTACCATTAGAGCCAGTACTTTCAATCTTAAGCCAATCACTTGCTAATGTACTCTGTTGTTGTATGTTAAATGTTCTTGAGTTTCCGGTTTGGTCTAAATAAAAATAACCATCAGCATAACCATCACCATCAAAGGTTATCGTGTTACTATCTCCGTCTACGTCTACATAGTTAGTAGCTGAATCGGAGTCAATATCAAAATCAAATGTGTTATTATCTCCATTAATAATCCAGTCTAAGTCTAAAGTACTTGCCAAAGCGTTAGTAGCTACGTTAAGTGTAAAGTCGTTAGAAGAACCAGTAACATCTACGTTCAAGTTACCACTGTCTGCACCGTATGTATTGGTAGGGTCAACTTGAATATCAAAAGTATTACTGTCTCCATCAAACTCAAAGAAACCTGTTAGCGTATCAGCCCACATGTCTCCTAAGAATTTGTTGAAGTCACCAATCTGATTGATGTCTAACGTTAGGTTGCTTCCGTCTAAGTCCAATGGTGTCATAGTACCTGATATAGCATCCAATCCACCAATGATGTTACCTGAACCTAGCTGTTCTAAGTCTATGTTCGCAGTTGTACCAGATTGATTGATATAGATTTCATTATCAGCCCATGTCAACATCGGTAATAATAAAAATAATTTAAGGTGTTTCATATTCCCAATAGCCCCTCTCTATTCCTGTTTCAATTATTTGTAATACCCCAGTCTCTATTGCCTTTTGCAAAGCTATAGAAACACTCTCGTTTTGTGCTGCTCCACTTTCTATCTCTACAAGCTCTGAACCTGCTTCAATAAAACGGAACACGTCCTGCGATATGCCGATAGATAAAATAGTTTTAGCTACCAATACTTCCATCAATACTTCCCCAGTAGAGATAGATACTAAACGCATGGATATAGTAACCGTGTCTTCTCTGTATTGACGACTGGCACCTACCCCTAAATATCTAGCACCGTTACCGCCTGACTTTAAATTGGTGTCATAACTTATAACACCGCCTTGAACCAATACTCCTGCAAAAAGTAATGGTTGAAGTTTTTCTTCCTCGTCAAAGTCTTCACGAGTTGACCTGATAATCTGTCGTTCTTTGGTTAGACTATCTAAACCTACTCGTTCAACCACCCGAAAAAACTTACCATCTGCTGCATGTTTAAATGCACGAATCACCAACGCTTCCGGAGCTTGGCTTATCGCTGTACTAAACAAGGCGAATTGGCTATTGCTCTTACGCTGTCCTGTCAAGTCTTGAAAACTATCTTTGTAGATAGCTACCACTGGCTTAACTTTTGCAGCTGGTAAAGTTTTTAAAGTTTCTGATTGTAAATCTAGTACGGATGTTCCTTCTAACTTAATGTCTGCTACACCACCTGAATTTAATAAATCATCGTAGTGCCAAGCAACACAGCTAGAAAGTGAAACTACCGATAGGCAAAGTAATAATAGTTTCATTTCCGTCAGCATCCGTTATCTTTAATGTTATGTAATCATCATCAACACTATATTCAATGGTGTTGCCTTCTAATTCTATGGAGCCACTTTCACTTTTAGTTTCACCAAACAAGTTCTCAACTAATTGTCTTGAGAGCTGTGCATAGATTCTTGACTCTAAGTTTCTTATAAATCTTGCAAGTGTAGTATTCTCTGCATCCCTTTCTAATTCTTCTTGGTAAGCTTTTATCTCTGCTTTAATTGCTGCCTTTCTGTTGAACTCTTGATTCTCTATAGTTAGATAATGACTGGATGTATTGATACCGTTAAACGATGGGCTTTTAAACTTATGCGTAATCTCATCTGCATTGATAAACATAGTAAAGATAATACTGAATATCAATATTAAACTACAGATTACTAAGTTCCAATCAGTCTTTTCGTTGGTCATCTCTTTCGGCTTTTGCAAGTTTGTCAAGGTCTATTAAGTTTGGTACACCTAATAAAGTTTTTAATAATACATCCTGTCTAATACTTTGATTGTCCAAAGCTCTAACTCTATCAATCAAACTAACAATGATACCGTACTGACTGTCTAACTTAGTGGATACTCTTTCTTCCATAGTATCTAATGCAGTCTGAACCTTTTCGTCTAAGGTTTCAAGTTTGGTTTCCATACCATCGATGATACGATTGATTAGCTTCCAAATAAAAAGCCCTAAACCTAGAGCTGCTGCAATGGGAAAGCCTACTTCATTAATAAGGCTTACGAACTCGTTCATCTATCCGGTGTGTTAGAAGCTCCAAAGTAAAAACTAATCACCGCTGAAGCTAACCCACCAAGGTAACCAAGTACAAGGTTGATAAGGGCTTCAGAGTTTTGCTCTGGTGGCTGAATGGTTACTAAGAATATATAACCCAAGAATCCACCAAGGGTAGCGATACCCATGATACGTGCTGTCCAGTCTTTACTAAACTTACCACGTGCATCTTGTTTATCTTGAACTTCTAACTTGAACACATCGATTTCAAGCTCTTTCATTTGTAGTTCAAAGTTTTGTTCAGCTTTCTTAAGCTCTAGCATTTGTTCAGGTGTAGCTTCTTGTACAGCCTTTTCAATTGCTTTAGGTGTATTAGGCACACCCAACACTTCAGAGATAACGTTAGCTGCCATACCACCCATAGGACCGCCTAAAGCGGTACCAAGTGTTGGAGCTACAGCACCTACTACTTGTTTTAAAATATTTCCAAATTTCATTTCAACTCCTCTGTTGTTATGGTACCTTCCAATAAATCATTGACAGCCTCTAATAAAAAATCAGGAGCATCATCTACTAATGGATTGTCTTCATTATAAGCTAACATAAATGCTTCTACTAATGTTTCATATACCGGTCTAAACTCTTCACGCTTTATCCAAGCTAGTCCAGACTTTGTACGGGCTTTACAATCTATCCGATATGCCACGTCCATTTGTTTTTCTGTGTAGAGTAACATTAGATTTGTTCACGAACCAAAGCTTGTAACTCTTTGCTACGTCTACCTACTTGATGAAACCATTTGCTATCTTCCATTTGCCTAGCCATTTCTTCCCAGTCATGGTGTTGACAAGCTTCTATCATCTTACGAAACTTTGAAAGTCTTGAACCACCTAAATTAAAACACATATTCACTATGACTCTTTGTATAGGCTCTGGTAAGTTGTGGAACACATGGTCACCACCGATAACGTGGATAGCTTCCATGTAATGCTTGTCAAAGTCTTCTTCGTAATACATGTCAACAACTTCTTGAGTTACAGGTGTACCTATTTCCCATCCGTATTCGGGGTCACTAGGTTGACATAGATGTCCAACACCAAGAGTTTTATAGCCAAGACTATCTTCATAGATTGCTAAGACTTCACCTTCGTGTCTTTTTATTTCAGCTTTGCAGAGTTCCCTGTTCATTTACTTTCCTCTTTATCTTTTAAGTATTGTTCAAAGTTTTCTTGTAATGCTGGTAAACTTTCAAAAATTTCTTTTGTTACTCTATCTTTATAATCATCTTTTATATTATAATTAGAAACTCTAAATTTAATTTGTTCTTTTAATTCTTCAGAATCTATTCTTTTATTAGCAAGAGTATAATCATAAGAGTGAGCTAAACCTTCATTAATTATATGTTTTAATTGCTTACCTCTAGCACCAGTTAGTTTAGGAGCTATTTTTTTTAAGTTTTTATCATTATAAAAATTGTCTAACCATCCACTTCTTTCAGCTGCTCGATGTACAATTTCATGTATTTGTGTTCTTTCAGGAGTATGTGAAGGAAGGATTGCTGATATATCTTTGTATTGTATTACATCTGTTTGTGGGTCATAAGTTCCTTTTAGATGTGCGTTTATTAAAAAATCCTTTTCTTTCATCCCTAGCTCTTTTGAAGATAATATTTTACCACTACCTTCAGCTGGAAAAGGCTGCATACCATACTTATCAATTAATTCATTACCCGTAGTTTTAATAAATCTAGGGTCAGAGTAACCTTCACCACTCATTGCACTCATTTGAGCTTCTTTAGATACTAAACGATTTTTACTTATATAATCTTCTAAAGTACTTAATTTTTTAAAATACTCTTCAGTACGACCACCCTCATTAAAACCCAACCTACTCATCTGCTCTTGGTAAGGTTGTCCAGTAAATGGGTCAACTCTATCGGCAGGGTTTTCTTTTGTGAACGGTACGTCTGGTCCAGTTACTATACCACCTGTAGCATATCCAAGCATTGAATTTTGTGGCTCTTCTTCCAAAATATTTTCTACTCTAGGAACAACTTCTTCTAATATAGGAACTACATCAGCAGCTTCTCTTATAGTTGTACCTAAACCTTCAATAAATGCTTCCATCAAAGTTTCATCATTCTCTGGAACAAAATCTGGCTTGGTAACTATTTCTGCCATATCTTCCAAGTAACCTAAAACAGGTGCCATTTGCTCCATAACACTAGAGCCATAATCTGAATATTTAAATATGCCTCTAGCTTTATCAATACTATAAGTATTTAATCCAGCATAAGATAAAGCCTCTCCTATTTTTTGAAAAAGTGTTTCATCGTTTACACCTTCTTTATATTTTTCATTAGGTGATAAAGCTACTTGAGCCTCTCTAACACTTGCAAAAACTGGTATCGCTGCTGCTATTCTTAAAAATAATGCAGCATCTCCTTGCTCAACTCTTGCAATTAACGCATTAGTCTGTGATGTTTTAGCTTGTGCCCATGACATAAAACTTCCTAAAAATTTTATATACGGATCTTTTGATTGAGTAAATAATCTTCTATTACCTACCAACGGAATAATTGCATCTCTATTGGCTGACATAATCCCTGCTTTCTTTAAATAGGATCTTGCCATATTATCTTGTAAAGCATCCTCTATGGTTTTAAATTGACTAATATATAAAAAGTTTTCTCTTGATAAACCAAGCGTATCCATTTCTTTCAATAATGCTTGTTCAGATTTTAAAAATTGTTTAGTCTTACCACGCCCTACTAAGTTTGCAACATCCATAGCTCGGTAAACACCTGCATCGTATGCAAAGTTTCTAGCAATTCTTGTAACTCTACCAAGCTGTACTGCTTCAAAAAATCTTCTAGTAAAGTCAGTCATTCTTCTTTGATATTGTCGCATACCAAGTGTATCGCCTATTAATAGTACATCTGATAATTCTCTTGATAAAATATTATCGTGAATATTATTTCCTAAAAACCTATCAACATAAGTAGCATCTCTACCTTTAACTTGTTTTGTTCTTTGATTTAATGCAAGTCCTTCTTTTGAAAGTGGAATAATCTTTCCTTGTCTTGCCTGTATTTGTGCTATGGCTGCTTTAGCACCCGCCTTATAACCACTGTTTGAAAGTGTTTGTAACCAATCACCCATACTTGGTAAAGCTACAAATGTTAATCTTGTTGTTGCTAATCCAGTTTGTAAAAATGTTGCAAAGGCTCTAGCTGCATCGCCTGTTGGCATTCTTTCAATGTGGTACACACCAAAAAAAGCTTCCAAAGAATCTTTAATTTTTTTCTTTTCCGCAGTTGCTGCTGCTTTGACACCCGGAACATTATTAAATAAATCTTCTACTGTTTTATATTGATCATCTTGATTTCTTATGGTACGATTTACTGTTCTCAAATATCTTTTATTTATATCTGTAAATATTTGTTTAATATATTCTCCCCTAGCACCAAATTGTTTTGCAAATTCTGCAATATGTACGCTATTTTTTAGCAATGTTTGAGTGGTAAGTAATGGATTGCTTTCAAACAAATCTGCTACTGAAGCCCTAGCTTCTTGATCAAATAAAGTTCTATCTTTATCAAAATGTTTCGCAGCTTGTAAAATAAAATCTTCATCTCGTGGAACAAAGTCTTTATATTTTTCTCCAGCACTATTATTAGTTTTAAATAATATATCTTCATTGTCTGAAAAAATCGAATTGGTTCTAACTCTTGATCCAGTTGCTAAATATCCTTCTGCTAATTTTCCAGCATCTTTATTTAATGTTGGGTATGTTTGTCTAATAAAATCTTTATCTTTTAACTGAGCCTTAGTAAGTGTTTTTTTAATATTATCGTTTTGTAAAGTAAATGCTTCTTTTAATCTTTTAATAGTAGTTTTATAATTTGCAATATTAGAAGCTTCTGATGTTAAAATTTGAGTTAATCCATAAACGTCTTGCTCAATAAAATCTATTCCTCTAGCTTTTATATAGTTTTTAAAGTCTTCATTATACTTATCTATTTCTAAAGATAGTTTTTCTGCTTCGTTATAACGTGGATGTAATCTATCTTGTGATGTTAAGAATGAATGCTTTTCAGAAACCAATCCCCTATTATTACTTATTTTACCAGCTAATATTAAAATATCATCGTCGTATTTACTGAACATATCCGCTGCTCTGTTATTCCAATATGCTAATTGATTCATTGCCTCAACTTCTACTGGATTAACTGGGGATGTTTTACCCAATGCTATACCACCACCAAATGGTTGATACATTCGTGTACCAAATTTAACAGCTACTTCATCAGACCAACCCATTAAATCTTGAATATGAGAACCGGCTGTAAAACTTTTTAATTTGTTGTACCAAGATCTTCTAAATCCTGCAATAAATTCTTCGTTAGCTGCATTTTTAGCTTTAACAGGAATTAATTCAAAAGGTTTACTTTGAAAAGTTTTTTGAACTTTACCAAGTGTAGCACCCATAAGTGCAAAGGTAATCATTTGTCCATTACCTTCATCTTCTTCTGTAAAACTTGCACCAATACCACCACCAATTAATCCACCAAACAATGGTCTGGTCAATTCTTGGGTTAAAGCTCTAGCAAGTCCTTCATTTAATACACCACCTTTTTGTGCATTGATCATGCTTTTTTCATAGACATCTAAAAAATTATCTGGTATTTCTTTAGTATAAATATTTTCAAGCTGTGTATTTAATTTATAAATATCATCATTTAATTTAGTTCTTTCAGCTTTTAACTTTTTAACTTCTAACGGATTATTAAATAATTTAGAATATGTTTTGTAATCCATATCCCACATTAAATCTGTTTCTAAAGATTTACGTTTTAATCTAGAAGTTTGATTATTTATTTTTTTAATTTCATCACGTATTTCTAATTTACGTTCTTCAATTTTTCTAATTTGTAAATTTACAAAACCTACATTATTAACAGACTCTTGGGTTTCTAAAAGTGTTTGCTTACCCACTTGCTCTAGTGCTACAGGATTACTAATTTCAATATCTGAAATTTTTGTAGGGGCTGGAATATTTACTTCTTTATCAATTTTAGAACCAACACTATTATGTGTCGGAACTTTTTCTCTAATTACTTTATTATAAAGAGATATCCCAGCTTCGCCAATAATACCTCCAGCGATACCAGCCCCTGCTCCTAAAGCAACTACTTCAGGTCTTACTTCACCATACAGTGCTTCATCACGTATAGCTAAATCAGCAGCACCAAACGCACCTGCTGCTCCTATACTAGCAACTTTACCAGCTTTTGCAATCTTTACCCAAGGCATTAAAAAAGTTGCTGGATCTGCTAAAGCCAAGCCCATTCTACCTGCGGTTACACCGGCAGTTTCTTCTCTTCCTCTAAACTCAGGAAACTCTTCAAATATTTTTTCTTGTCTTTCTGCTTCGATTCTTGCTCGTGCTTCTTCATACGTTTCATTTACGTCTAATGCTGAACTTACCACAGCCTTTCCAATTCTAAATAAACTTCCAATCACAGTAGGTTCTTGAGCTGCTCCATAAGCAAACTCTCTAGCGAAAGATATTTGAGGTTCTTTAGAACGATTGAAATATCCAAAACTTAAAGGCTCTGATGGCTCTTTTAAAGTTGGTTCTGGAAAAGCAGGAGAAGTAATTTCTGTAACAGTAGTTTCTTTATCTCTGTTAAAATAACCTTCCTGTAAATATTCAGGTTTAACTTGAACCGGTTCTGGCATTATAGGCTGTTTCTCCTGTTCTTCAGGAGATTCTTTCCGATTAAAGTAACCGTAAGTTAAAACTTCAGACACAGTGGTATCCTTATTGTTTGGCTAATAACGAAACGTCTTCACCTTTTAAAGTTGCTAAAACTATTTCAATTTCTTCGGGTGTGGCATTTTGATCAAGATTATATTTTTTTAGTAAAGCAGATTTACCACGAACATAAGAAGATCCTTGTGCAAGTTTTTCGAGTCTTTCCATATCGAACTGCATTTGTTTTGTATTGTATAGTTCTTTAACTTCTTCCATACCACGTGAAGCTATCTTAGAACGTTGTTCATCTATATATGCATCTACATCGTCTTGAGACATCTGTGGCATTTGTACATCTTGTGATGTTTGATTTACTTTTTTCTTTTCTTGCATTTGTAAATTTTGTAAGATTGGTTCAAAAATTAAATCAATTTTTTCAACGTCATCAGGATAGTTTCTTTTTAATTCGTTAATTGTTTCTTGTCTTTGTATGGGGTTTAATGAAGTAAATTTATTACTCTCTGCCCAAGTTTCTATTTTAATTGGATTAAATTCAGTTTCATCTTCTTTTTCAGGTTTTTCTTGTCCTTTGTCTGCATTAACACTGGCAGCATCGCTACTTGTTGATTTTCCTCGTATTAAAAAATCAGAACCGGGGGGTATAAATAAAATATCATCTTCGTTCCAAAGTTGATCTTTTGTACCGAGAACAGTCATTCCTAAAATTTTAAAACCTTCCGTGTCTATTTGGTTCATCTTAACAAATCTTCCTTCATCACTCCAAATTTGTAATGCTCCATGAATTGATTCTGCTCCTACCAATGGCTGCTTATTATTTTTTAATAAATTATAATTCATAGATAAAATTTGTACAGCTAATGCATTGTGAAATATATCAGATGAAATTGGATTGACTATTGTGTCCTCTCCTTCTTTACTTAATGTTTTAATGTTTTTAAATTGTTCAGCTTTAATATTTACTGAAACCGTATTACCTTCTATTTTTTCAGGAATAGTATTTAAATTTGAAATAGTTTCTTTTGCATCAATAATTTCAACATTAAATGGTAGGTTAAAAAAGTCTTTATTTACTTTACCTTCTTTAGTTTGTAAAACTTTTAAATTATTATTTCTTTGCTGTAGAACGTCCTCATAATTAAATCTTTTTTGAGATTTGATTGCAGCACCATTTAACAACTGTTCTTGAGTATTGTTAATACCAGCCTCATAGTTTAAATCTAATAACGTTTTTGCAGTATTTATTTTACTTCTAAAATCATTTCTTCCTTTTTGAGCTTTGTTTAAATTATCCATTAGCTCTATTTTTTCTGCATTTGTTGAAACTAAGTTTCCTTCTTCGTCTCGTTTTGTTCTAAAAATTCTATTAAAAGCTGATCTTAATAATCCTTTTTTAGTTGGATCATCTTCTACCGCAGCAAGTGCAGCTAGGTATTCATTTTTAGCAGCTTCATTATATTTTGTAAACGTTTCATAAGTATTAGTAGGGTCTTTTCTTAAAAGATCTAATTCAACTTTTAATCTATTTTTTTCAGCATCAAATACATCTTGTAATAATTTTCTTTCCGCTGGACCGTAGTTTGCTCTATTACCCCAGCTAATATCATTATCAAAAAATTCTGGATTACTATCAATACGTTTAGCAACTTCTTGATTTAAATAAGATTCACCTAACTGGTCATATTTTTTCAAACGATCTCTGTTTTCTCTAGCACCGTTCCATTCTTCTTTATTGTTTTCAAAAATATCTGCATATTCTATTTTGACATCCGCTGCTGCATCTACAACATCTTGTTTCTGTTGTTTTTGTAATTGTCCAAAGCTTTCGGTTATAGCAGACAATAGCAAAGCTTTGTAAAGTTCATCTTTTTCATTTTTCTTTTTTCTAGATAACAAAGTTCCAGCAACTTGTCCAAACTGTGAACCTGATAAATAATCTTCTTGTGCCATTACGCTGCTCCCTTATCTAATAAACTTTTTAATTGTGGACTTTTTTCTTTTACCTGCTCCATAATTTCTTGTGGTAATATATTATTATCCATACTAACATTTTTTACAGATGGTGAATTTTTTATTTGTTCAAAAACAGTTTTAAATTCATTAATTTTATTTTGAACATCTTCCTCATCTTCATCAAATTCATCTAAATCATCATTATCTATATTGTATTTAATATTTGCTTCTTCACCTATTGCCATCATTAAATACATAGTTGGCTCAATTAATAACAACATTACATCAGGATTTATTTCTCCTTCAAAAAATTTAGCATACAACACAGCACTTGCTAAATCTCCAACAGATGCTCCGTTTGCTAAAGCTTTGACAATATTTTTCATTGCTTCTGGCTGCAATAATAATTTAGTAATTTCATTTAAAGCTTCTCTAGGATTAGAAAAAGTAGCAGGTTTTTCCCAAGGATAAGGCGTGTCAGGATTATTGGTTAAACTTTGACCGGGAATAGATGCACCTGTTCCAGACATACCAACAAGTTCATCCAATGATTCTTGATTAAACTTTCTTTCTCCTCTAACTTTAGGACCACGTTCTGGTGCAATTTCTTCAAGATCAAATCCTGCATCTAATGCATCTAGTAAAATATCAGCTGATGCATCAGAAACATTTTTAGATATGATAGGTTTAGGTGGTCGTCTATCTTTAGCCATTATGCTACTCCTAGTGTTTCTTGTCTAAATAATTCTGCTGATGCTTGGAATCCGGGATCGCCTGTACCATAACCAAGTTGTCCATAAACATCGTTTAATGATATTGTAGTAGTTGGTGCATATACTGAAAGAGGATCTAATGGACTTTTTCCTTCTACCGCTAATCCAGCCATTTCACCAGTAGGGTCTCCACCTAATAGTTCTTGAGTAGCATATCCCGTAGCAACTCCACCAATAACTTGTTTTCCTACTTCTGATATAAATTCACCAGTACCTGTTTGCCAAAAACCACCTTTAGCTGCTGTAGTACTTGCTGGAGCTGGAGTCGTAGGCGTAGGTGTTGTAATTTTAGTAAAGTCTGTAACTGCCCTAGCACTACCCCCAATAGCTGAACCAACATATTCAAAAGGTTTTGATATTAATTGTGTAGCTGTGTTACCAAGTCCTGCTAATCCTGTAGCACCTTTTCCAAATAATTCTCCTGTTGTAATAATAGAACTTTTTTGCATCATCCAGTTTCCAAAAGTTGCCAATGGACCGGAACCAGTCAAAGCTGCACCTCCCGTAAAGGCACTAAGAGCTGCACCTCCCGTTACCACAATAGCTCCTATGGTAGCAATAGCTTTAAATAGTTTACTTTTGGTAACTTTCTTTACAACTTTACCAACTTTTTTAACTACTTTTTTAATTCCGTTACCAACTTTCTTTACAACTTTTTTTAAAGCTTTTCCTATTTTACTAAATAATCCCACGTTATCCTCCGATAATATCGCCTGTTATAGAACCTATCAGACCTTTTATATCATTTAAACTTGAACCATACCTTGAAGGGTCACTCGCTAGTGCAGTGTTTACAAGTTGTGCAATTCTGTTTCTTTCATTTTCAGATGCTCTAAAATCATAATCTGCTTGATCTCTAAGTTCTTGCCATAAAAATGACATAGCTGTTTGAGACATGGCAAAAGCATTCTGAGCATTCTGCATATTAATTTGATTCTGCATTGCAGTATTCGCAGTATTAGCCTGTCTTCTCCACTGAACATTAGAAGCTTCAACAGCTGCTCTATTCTGTGCGTTCCATTGATTTCTTGCAAAATCTTGATTAGCATTAAACTGATCAACTTGCGTATTTAATTGTGCATTAAATTTTTCAACGTCTGCTAATCTTTGTGCATCTCTAGCAGCAGCAGCGTTAGCCTGTGTAGCATTAAACTGGTCAATTGCATTAGCTTGTGAAGCATTGAACTGACTCATCTGAGCTGCAAGACTTGTCATAAACTGATTAGTCTGTTGTTCGTTAGCAGCATTAAACTGACGTGATGCATTAGTTGCAGCTTCTGCTGATAATATTCTTTGTTGTTCTTGTTGAGACTTTAACATGTTTGCTTGTTGAGCATTGCTAAGATTTGTCATATCCATTTGTAAAAAAGCTTGTGCATTCTGTGCTGCAAGTTTTGTACGTTGGTCAAGCGTTGCTAAATCTAACTGAGCCATAGCTGTAGCATTTTGCATAATAGCTTGTTGGTCAGCGTTAAAGTTTGACAATGTTACAGTCTGCATAAACTTACTGTTAGCTAACTCGACTTGTTGTTCGTTAGTAAACTTAGCCATGTCCATATTAGCAACCATGTTAGCATTTTGCATAGCTCTTTGTTGGTCAACATTAAGTTGAGCTAACCCCATTTGTTGAGCTAACTCACCGTTCTTAATATTGATATTCATCTGAGCATTAAGGTTAGCTAACTCAGTTTGTTGTGCAGCTGAAAGATTTTCTGATGAAGCTTGATTCAATGCAGAAAGATTTGCAAGTCTCATCTGTTGTTCATTGCTTAAATTAGCAAGGTCCATTTGCTGTTTAAATCCAGCATTCTTAGATAAGAAATCCGCAGCTACTTGCATCTCGGCTAAACGTTCTTGATTAACCGCAGCTTGATTAGCTCCTTCTACTTGAGCTTCTATTTGAAGATTGGCTAAATTAATCTGTTGCTCATTACCTAAGTTTTGAGCATTCATTGCCTGTTGGTTTTGAGCATTAAGAACAGCTGCTTGTTGTTGATTTTGCAAGTTAGCCATTCGTGTTTGTTGTTGTTGCTCGGCTGTAGTCATTACAGCTTGTTGCTCAAATTGGCTCTGCATAACACCCATCTGTTGGGCAAACTGTGCAGTCTGTGATGCAGCTTCTTGACGGTTTGCCAAGTTCTGCATTCTTAATTGTTGTTGTTGAGTAGCCTGTTGTAAATTAGCTTGTTGTTGATTACTAAGATTCTGTGTAGCTCTTTGTTGTAATGCAGTTGCGTTGCTTTGTGCAATTGGAAAAGCACTTTGAATAATAGCATTAAACAATGCATCTCTGCCTACTGTTGAAGCAGTTAAACCTCTTTGTGCCATATTTTGATTAACAGCATCTACCGCAGGTCTAGCCCATAGTGGTAGCTCTCCATCTTCCATACCACCAAGTAAAGTTTCTAACTGAGAAGAAACTAAAGCTTCGGTAGGTAATGCAGCAATTGCAGCTTGTACTTCTACTGGTTCTGTATCTACTTGTGCTTCTACTGTTGCCGGGTCTTGAACAATAGCAGCAGATATTTCTGGTGGTAATGCTGCGGTTTGTGCAACCATTTCAGCAGCAGCACCTTTAGCAGCGGTGCCTTTAACTGCTCTTTGTTTAGCAGCATCGTAACCTACCATGCCTACTATTTGAGCAGCTTGTGCATCCGGTGCAGCTTGTCCTGTTAAAGCAGCACGAGTCTCTGCTTCGGCTTGTGGAGTTTCTGAAATCTGTGCAGCTACTCCGTCTACTTCAGGAACAAAAGCTCCTGCTGAGATAACTGCATCAACTGTTGTAGCCTTTGCAGCATTTGCAACTTTCTGTGATATTTCAGCAGCTTTTGCAGGTCCTGAAAGTTTTCTAATTTCATCTACTCTCGCAATAGATTCAGGAGATAGTTCTCCTAATGCAGCTTGTACGTCTGCTGTTTGTTCGCTAACAAAAGCATCGTATTCTGCTGGTTGAAAGCTTGGAGGAAGTTGTCCACGTTCTACCATTTGTGCGGTTGTTACTTTTTCTGCTGGAGTTACCCCAGCCTCAAAAGCTTGTGCTTCTGCTGTAGGTCTCATAACAGTTCTACGCTGTCTTATATCTTCTCTGACTCTTTCAGCTTCTGGAATAATAGCAGCCTCTGGAACTTCTCCTCTCGCAGCAGCCTCTGCCATTTGTCTTGCAACATCTTCTTGTCTTTGTTGTTCTACTTGCTCAGGACTTGGTGTGGGGGCTGGAGTCGGTGCAGGTGTCGGAGCTGGTGTTGGTGCAGGTGTCGGAGCTGGAGGCTCATTAACATCTTCAATTATTTCACCAGTTTCAGGATCTATTACCGGTTTACCATACTGCTGATAAGCCTGTTGCCCAGCTTGTGCAGCTGCTTCTCTAATAGCATTAGGATCGAAATTAAAAAGATTTGGTTGCATCGTTACCCTATCTTGATTTGCTCTGGGCTGTGGTGCTTGTATAGGTGGTCTTTGTGTTCCTTCAGCTGGAGCAGGTGTAGGTGTAGGTCTAAATGGTTGTGCTGTTACCCTATCCTGATTTGTACCGGGTCTTGGTGCTTGTATAGGTGGTCTTTGTGCTGCATCAGCTGGTGCAGGGCTAGTGAAATTAGGTAAAACATCTCCTCTTGGACTAACAGGTACTTGTGGTGCTGGACTTGGTGCTGCTCCTCTTGTTGGGTCTTCATCACCTCTTATCGGTCCTCTTCCACCGCCTCCGGGTGTAGGAGCTGGTGCTGGTTGAGGTCTTTTTGGCTTCACAGGTTTTGGTTTAGGCTCATTTGTCTTTCTAACAGGTAAAGACCCATCGCCTATACTTTGACCTTTAGGTGGAACTACATTTCTAGGTGGGTCTATTTCAGGGTTTGGTCTCAAACCTTTAGGAGGCATTCTACCTCCAACAGCTTTAGCCACACGTCCACCTTTGGACATGTCAACTCTCCCACCAGTAGTTACTCTAGTTCTATTACTTTTCTTTTTTGCCATTCTTTTCTTTCCTACGTTTTAGTGCACCTAACACTATCATTATGACTGGACCGCCATGTTCTTTAGATTTCCTAGGCTTTAGACCGTGTTTAATTCCACGTAACAAACGTAACATG
>Ga0196905_1000319_pt1 | contig 19655 bp, 22 predicted proteins | sample CB_VirMetaG_3_FD_169098 | JGI IMG/M metagenome (GOLD analysis project Ga0196905, IMG submission 169098) | Freshwater to marine saline gradient viral communities from Chesapeake Bay - CB_1508_1S Viral MetaG (v3) (version 3) | ecosystem: Environmental > Aquatic > Marine > Coastal | place: USA... | reverse complement strand
TCGCTAACACCGTACGCAAGAGTACTCGCCGTGTCATGAAGACGGTGGCCTATCACTGTGATAGCTGTAAGGGCACGGGTAAGATCCGAAAGCTGAAGAAGGACGGCTCCCCGTACAAGAATGCTACTAAGTGCCCGAGCTGTGACGGCAATGGCTACGTCTACATGGATACGGGTCAGGTAGCCGGCTTAAAGCTGATCCCTGAAGGGCCACAGGATGCCAGCATCAATGGCTTCAAGACAGACAAGGTCACCATCAAAAGATTGATTGCTCAGGCAGAGCGTAAGGATAATCTGGAGGCTATCGACTTCCTGACTAAACTCTCCCGTCTGAATGCCATCAACACCTACCTTGATTCCTTCGTGAAGAATATTAAGCAATGGACACGAGGGGATGGTGTACTGCATGCCAACTTCAATCAGACCACAACCCGGACAGGTCGTCTGAGCTCCTCTAACCCCAACTTCCAGAACCAGCCGAAGGGCGGGAAATTCCCGATCCGGAAGTGTGTCGTATCCCGTTTTGAGGGTGGTCAGATCCTAGAAGCTGACTTCTCTGGTCTGGAATTCAGGGTGGCTGGAGAGCTCTCCCGAGACCCTCAAATCATCGATGACATCCTATCTGGGAAAGACGTCCACAAGCAAACGGCCTCTATCATCTCTCAGAAGCCCGTAGAGACGATTTCTAAGGAGGAGAGGCAGTCGGCTAAGGCCTACACATTTGCGCCTCTCTACGGCGGTATGGGGGCGTCTGAGCCACCCCACGTTCAGACCTATTTCAAGGAGTATTTCAACATCTACCGGGGGCTGGCCCGCTGGCATAAGACCCTCATGGATGGAGTGCTTCGGAATGGCATTGTTCAGATCCCGTCTGGGCGTCAGTTTTATTTCCCCGGAGCTAAGCGCCTCCGTAGTGGGCGGATCACGAATGCTACGGCTGTCGTGAATTACCCGGTACAGTCTTTTGCTACGGCAGACATTGTCCCGCTGAGCTGTATCCGTGCCCTCCAGTTTTTCCGTGAAAATAGGCTAAAATCTAAGCTGATCCTAACCGTGCATGACTCCATCGTCGTGGATGTATTCCCCGGGGAGAAAACGGATGTCGTGAACGGGCTGACTTGGGCCATGAGAGGTGTGTCAGAGGAGCTGAAGGCTCGCTTTGATTACACTGCAGTACTTCCCCTCGATATTGAAATGGAGGCTGGCAGCAATTGGATGGAAACCTCTGCTGTCACCGTACCAAAGGAGCTACCGAAATGTCTGAAACAATGAAGGGTGCATTTGATAGTGGATTGATCAGTACCCTAGATCCACCGGATCGATTTGATCTGGAGCAGGAGATCTTTAAGTGCTGGCAGGTCGTAGATGACATAGAGCTGATCTATTCAGCCTCTGATAGCATCGATGCCAACTCAATGCAGAATGTCCTGCTGGGTGTAGCGGCTCTCTATGAGCTCAAGTTCAATAAGCTGTTCCAGACCTACGAACATCTTCTTCAAAAGGGGTACGCTAACAATGGACTATGATGACTTGTTCATGCTCGCCATGATGGGTGTCATTTTCATCACATCGATGATGGTGGTGCACACAATGCTTAAGCTTTTATCTGCATGATTTCTAGACGCACTAGCGATTGACTTAGTGTCATAGCTAGTGTACTTTTTAACCTCCAACAAAGGAGATACTTATGGGCGATTTAGCCACTGTTGATCAGGCACAAGTTAATCAGCTTGCTGCCATTCTGGGCGCATCACAAGAACAATCTGGTGGTGGTGCTTCTTCTAACCGCTTACCGATCCTGAAGATTTCTTCAGATGAGGATGCACAGGGCCGTGAGATTAAACCCGGTCAATTCTACGTACACGGTACGGGTCAGGAACCGATCTACGCTAAGAGCGTGAAGATCCGCCCGCTGAGCCAACTCTTTCAGTACCTTCAGTGGGACGCAAAAGAGAATAAGGTAGCCAATAAGACCCTGATGATCCCGGACTTCAAACAAGAGCCTCGTGATATGAAGGGAACCCTGCGCTGTGGTAAGCCTACTTCTAAGGTCTACCGTGAGATGGATGAAGCTGAGCAGAAGAAGTATAGTGATATCACATGCTTCCGTCAGATCCGTGCATTGGTAACTCTCGAAGGTACTACGGCTGACGGTGAGAAGGGCAGCATTGAAAATATGCCTGTCATCATCATGGCTAAGGGTGCCAACTTCAACGGCTTTGAAGATGAGTACGTGAAGGCTCTACCGCAAGGTAAGAACTTGTTTGACTATTGGTCTGAAGTGACTGCCGAGAAGAAGCGTAAGGGCACGGTAAATTACTACGTATGGCACTACCTGCCTCTGCTCTCTGATGCTGTACCGCTGGATCAGACTACCTTCGATACCATGATCCATATGGCGAAGATGATCGAAGAAGAGAACAAGATGATCGACAACGCTTATCAGAAAGCAATGCGTGAACGATACATCGATGAAGATGCAATCGAAGCTCTTGAAGCTGACCTAGAAGCCGATCTCGAAGACGCTGCGTAACCTCCTCCCAGCGATGGCTTGGGGGGCCTTAGTGCCCCCCCTTTTTAACACAGATGCGTAGACGGAATAGCTCATGTCATTATCAGTCCTTGAATTGCAGATTCGCAGAACCCTTGATCAATTGTCCAATGGGGAAGCAGTCGAATTTAACGATCAGTGGATTGAAGATGCAGGAGAGATGTTCAAGGATGCCTTGCGTAAGCAGCTCTCTGGACGTGAGAATGAATTCCGTCTGCGTATGTCCAACATCGGTCGCCCCCTGTGCCAACTCCAGATGGAGAAGGCGGGGGCTGAACGGTCACGGATGCCCTACAATCATATTCTGAGAATGATGCTAGGTGATGCCGTAGAGTGCATCATGGAAGTCATCCTCCGTGTGAGTGGGGCGAACATTACGGGCGGTAAGTCACGGGCTGAATTCAATATTGCAGGTACCACCATCAACGGTGAAGACGATATTGAGATTGATGACAAAGTCTACGACACTAAGTCTGCCTCCCCGTGGGCCTACGATAACAAGTGGTCTGAAGGGTGGCATGGTCTGGTCAAAGATGATGCCTTTGGCTACACCGCTCAGCTCCTAGGCTACGCTAAGGGCTTAGGTAAACAGCCCGGTGGCTGGATTGTAGTGAACAAGAGCACGGGTGAAGTCCGTGTTGTAGAAGCTAACCCCTCTCAGTCTGAGGTGGATAGCATCACTGCTAACGTCACCAACACCATTAATAAGATTACAAGCGATGCTCCGTTTGAGCGCTGTTATGAGCCTGTCGATGAGTACTTCCGTGGTAAGCCCACAGGGAATAAGCGTCTAGGCTCTAACTGCTCCTTCTGCTCTTACGTTGCAGAGTGCTGGCCTAATGCCGTGCATAGACCGCAGGCAATGAGCCAAGCAAAGAATCCGAAGTACTACTGGTACACGGACTATAAAACCACCGAGGAAACCTAATAGCCTATGGCTTATGCAAACGTCTGTCGTAGAGCAATCACGGCAGGGTACCGATCAGGAATAGAGAGAGACATTGCAAAACAACTGAAGCAGCTAGGGGTAAAGGCAGACTATGAACCCTTCCGTATCCCGTACACTGTTCCAGAAAGCTATCATAAATACACTCCTGATTACGTCCTACCGAATGGGATCGTCATTGAGAGCAAGGGTCGCTTCACCATCGAAGACCGAAAGAAGCACCTGTATTTGAAAGAGCAGTATCCGCATCTCGATCTACGCTTCGTGTTCTCTAACTGCCGAGGAAAGCTCCGTAAGGGCAGTAAGACTACCTACGCTGATTGGTGTGATAAGCACGGCTTCCTCTACGCCGATAAACAGATACCTGAAGAGTGGATCGGAGAGTCCTCCAAGAAACGATCCATGACCTTAATCAATACATGGAGACGTGCTGCGTGAGTGACGAAATCAACGGTGTTCTGATTGAATTGTTTCCAGATGATGATGGTGATCTGGCATTCAGCGTAGGGGCTAACTTTGGCCCTGATATCACAGAGGAAGGGGCCAATGTCCTTCTCGACTGTGCTGCCGGCCTCTTCGGTCTCCTGTCGGGTCAGATCCAACAGGTGATGCAGCTAGGACAGGTTGTCCGTAGCGTCAGTGATTTTGATGAGATTACCTTCGGTGATCTGCCCGGTGATGACATCGTATTCGAGCCTGAAGAAGGGCTCTTGGATGGGATCAAAGATCCAGAAGATGACAAGGTCATCGATTTTAAGAAGGCGAAGTTTAATCCTAAGAAAGACAGGAGCCACTGATGACAATCCGTGCACACACCTACCCATTTAATGACGTAGATCCACATACCGTGACTGAGAGAACGGACGTAACCTATTCGTTCACGAATATGAATGAGGATGTGGTCAATGCCCCCTCTCACTACCGTCAGCACCCGAGTGGGGTGGAGTGCATCGATATCACTAAGCACATGTCTTTCTGCCTAGGCAATGCAGTCAAATATATCTGGAGAGCTGGGCTGAAGACGGAAGATCCTACGGAAGATCTGCAGAAGGCGATCAAATACCTGACGTGGGAAATCGAGCGTCTGGGAGGTAAGTGATGCATATACAGCAATTCTTCACTGTACCTCTGCTCAATGAGCGTGAGTGTAGCCGAGCAGTTAAGCAGTCTCTTGAAGAAGATATGATCGATGGGACTGTGCTCATTTCAGGCAAAAGCTCTAAAAAGCGGAAATCACGCAACTGTGAGGTACGCTGGATGTACCCTGCCCCCCACAACAATTGGCTGCACAGCATCATCAGCAGAGCCGTACGAGACGTGAACGATAAGACGTTCCAGTTTCAGCTTGATGGTTACGAAGAGCCCCTACAATTCCTGACCTACAAGATGGGTCATTTCTACGCCACTCACGTAGACAATGGGGACGATAGCGTAGCTACCCGGAAGCTGACTGCAGTGATCCAACTCTCTAAGCCTACGGACTACGTAGGTGGATGTACAAGTGTGTACACGAATAGCCGTGGTGGTCTGGAAGGAAACCGCCGCTGTATGAGCCGTCAGCTAGGAGTAATGACGGTATTCCCTTCCCATCTCCCACACTTTGCTTGGCCTGTACTTTGGGGCACCAGACGAGCAGTGGTTGCATGGTTTCATGGTAAGGCCCCTCTTCGCTGAGGTTAGCGATAGTCGTTTATTTTTTTTTATTTTTTGGAAGAACAAACAATGAACAAACAATACTTCCCAAGTGATTACGAGGAATTCATCTACAAGTCTCGCTATAGCCGCTGGCTGTCGAGTGAGGGTCGTCGTGAAGACTGGCCTGAGACTGTAGATCGGTACGTCAACTTCATGAAGACGTCTGTCCTTGAGAACACGGGACTGACCCTGAATGAGGAATTGGTGGAACGCATTCGTCAGGCGATCTTAAAGTTTAATGTGATGCCTTCTATGCGAGCTCTCATGACTGCCGGTAAGGCACTAGAGCGTGACAATACTGCAGGGTACAACTGCTCCTACCTGCCTGTAGATGACCCTAAAGCATTTGATGAAGCCATGTTCATCTTGCTGTGTGGTACGGGTGTAGGCTTCTCTGTGGAAGAGAAGTACGTGAAGAAGCTCCCTGAAGTACCGGATGAGATGTTCGATTCCGATACGACTATCGTAGTCAAGGACAGCAAAGAGGGCTGGGCTAAATCCTTCCGCCAGCTACTGGCCCTGTTGTGGTCTGGTGAAGTACCGAAATGGGATGTCTCTAAAGTACGCCCTGCAGGGGCCCGTCTAAAGACCTTCGGTGGACGTGCTTCTGGCCCAGAGCCTCTGGTAAGCCTTTTCCGCTTCACTATTGAGACCTTCCGTCAGGCTACTGGCCGTAAGCTGACCAGCCTAGAGTGCCACGACATCATGTGTAAGGTAGGTCAGATCGTTGTTGTAGGGGGCGTACGCCGCTCTGCCATGATCTCCCTGTCTGACCTCGGTGATGACCGTATGCGTCACGCTAAGAGCGGTACGTGGTGGTACGACAATGCCCAGCGCTCTCTTGCCAACAACTCCGTAGCTTATGAAGAGAAACCAGACATGGAAACCTTCATGCGTGAGTGGCTGGCTCTGGTAGAGTCTAAGTCTGGTGAACGTGGTATCTTCAGTCGCTCTGCCTCGCAGGTACAGGCAGCTAAGAATGAGCGCCGTGACCCTCACTTTGAGTTTGGTACGAATCCATGCTCTGAAATCATCCTGCGTCCCTACCAGTTCTGTAACCTGACTGAGGTTGTGATCCGGGCAGGTGACGATATGGCCTCCCTGAAGGACAAGGTAGAGATTGCCACTATTTTAGGCACTATACAGTCTACCCTGACCAACTTCCCCTACCTGCGTAAGATCTGGCAGAAGAATACGGAAGAGGAACGCCTCCTAGGCGTCTCTATGACCGGTATCATGGATCACCACCTGCTCAGCAAGTGCTGTGACTCAGAGCGTTGGTTAGAAGAGCTCCGTCAGCATGCCGTAACCGTCAATCAGGAGATGTCTTCTACCCTGCTTATCCAGCAGTCTGCTGCAATCACCTGTGTGAAGCCCTCTGGTACGGTATCTCAGCTTGTAGACGCTGCTAGCGGCATCCACACCCGCCATAACCCGTACTACATCCGTACGGTACGTGGTGATAAGAAAGATCCTCTGACTCAGTTCATGATTGATCAGGGTATCCCGTGTGAAGATGAAATTAACAGTCCGGATACGACCGTCGTGTTCTCCTTCCCGAAGAAGGCACCAGAGAATGCGGTATGCCGTAAGGATCTGAGTGCTATCGACCAGTTGAAGCTATGGCTGCTGTACCAGCGCCACTGGTGTGAGCATAAGCCGTCTGTGACCATCTCTGTGAAGGATCACGAGTGGATGGAAGTAGGCTCTTGGGTCTACAAGCACTTTGATGAGATCAGTGGTATCAGCTTCCTGCCGTTCTCTGACCATACCTACGATCAGGCCCCTTATCAGGACTGCTCTAAGGAAGAATACGATGCTCTGCTGGCTACCATGCCTGCTAAGATCGATTGGTCGAAGCTCAGTGACTACGAGAAAGAGGATAACACCAAGGGTAGCCAGACTCTGGCCTGCTCTGGGAATGCCTGTGAAGTCGTAGATATCGGAGGCTGATAGATGACCCCGTTCGGGAATAAATCCATCAAATGTGGTGTATTTAACTCAAAATCTTCCCGAACGGGGTTTATTTCTCAGATATGAGAAAGTTGCAGGTATCAGACGTGGACATCGAAATGTCAGAAATATGCATAGTTTTTTCTGAAAGATCGCAACGAAAATAAAACGGTAAGTGGCTGATATCTTTAAGATATCTACCCAATTACGCAACATAAGGGGCGGACATTTTTGCGGACATTGCGACCTCTATTCTCCGCAAATATGAGCCAGTTATGAGCCGTTATGAGCCGTTATGAGCCGAGTAAGCAATCGAAGGTACAGACATGATCATTTGGCCCGACATTAAATTTCCACCCATCAACCTCTGGAATGTATGGCCGCGCCCAATAAAAAACCCCGCCGAAGCGGGGCTTGTGACAATTATAGTCAATTATATGCCGAAGTATAATTACGACCAGTAACCGTTTTCTTCCATGAACGTAGAGACTTCAGGATCACACTCAACCTTACGAACACCGTAGACGACAGGACACTGAGAGCCCCAGTAACCGTTTTCTTCGTTGTAGGTAGAGGTATCCGCAAGAACACCAGAGGAGACGCCAACAATGGTAGCGCCAAGAATAAATGCAACAATAGTTTTCATAAAAATCTCCTAAAAAGTGCGTCTTTTACGACGTGTTAGGAGTAAGTATAAAGTATTTTAGCAAATACTAATATATCCCATAGGAGATAGTGATGGCAAAACAGGAATCTAAGCTCAAAACGGCTTATGATATGGGCAAAAAGGCCTTCTATAGGGGCATATTGTTTAGCCCATACAAGAAAGCTAGCGTCCTTAACAAAGAATGGCAGAGAGGCTTTGATACGGCCTACTTTAGCAACTTAACAACTCCCTAACCAGAGGTACTATTGTGGATGAGTGCGTTTATAGTAGAATAGACATCATCGGCCAGAACGGTAACGATGGACTTCATTACGACCAACCAGAGGAACAAGAAATGACAGCAGATACTCAAGACAAAGCTACAGCAATCACCGTTGAACTGAACTCTAACGGTACTCTTTCAATCGTTACTAGCTTCAACAATACGGCTATTGCCCATTGGCTCCTAAACCGGGCTATCTTTGAGCTTAATATCCACGAGCAGAAGGTACTAGCTGCCACACAAGCAGAGGCACCTGAAGAAAAGGCTGCATGATGCTTTGCTACAAAGACATGTCGTTCTGTGCCGCCCCAGACTGCGCCGTAGAGGATTGCCACCGCAATGCGAACTACGCCATCAATTGGGAAGACGTACGCAGAGCGGGCTTAGGAGTGGCTTATACGGACTTCCAGCTCAATTGCCGTTGGTACGAGCCCCTAGAGCGGAAAGACGTACAGGACGAGTTTGAGGAGGAGCTTCCAATGGAGGAGCCCTCAGATACAATCTACGGCGTTACGCATTGGTGAGTGTATGGCAATTCAACTGACTGTCGATTCAGATGATTTTGATCGTGAAATGGTAGAGCAACTGCGCATGCACCTGAACTATGTTCGGGGAGACATCAAGATACTAGAGTCTAGACCGCAGCCGCTTCCGGCGTACTCTCAGCACGATCTCGAACAGGACAAGAGGCTAGAGGCCTCTCTAGTACAGGTAATTGAATACTTTGGGCAGAAAGCACCATGAAACCTAAGTTCATCCCCCTCGTAGAGATGTGTGTAGAGACAGGTGTCCGTATGGGGATTGCTAGGGCATTCAAGCATACAGACGATCCTACAGAAGCAGAGATCTACGAGAAGATTAGCTCAGCCGTAATGAATGAGTTCTACGAGTGGTTCACCTTCGACAAAGATGAGATCAACCCACCCTAAACAATAAAAAACCCAGCCGAAGCTGGGTCTCTAAGTAACCGGCCTAGTGTCGGTTTTTTTATGGCTGAGTTGCCTCTAGATCATCGACAGCCTCATAGCCTACGATATCCGAGTCCTTATCCTTACTAGCAGAGAAGGCTGCTCTTGCCATGTATGGAGTCATGAGCTCTAGGATCGATTGATCTGTGGCGTTCTTAGCAACCGCCTGCATCATGGTATTAAAGTAAGAAGGATCGGTCAGCATCATGTCAAGGTTGAACTCGATGGCTTCCTTGATACGTGCCTGCTTACCTTCAATGATTAACCCACTGAGGTTACGGGCTTTGGTGGCTACAGGATTCAATACACCCAAGGTCAGAACGATAAGACGATCAACCGTCTTCTTGAGGCTTTCGTCATACACCGTGGTAGAACCGAAATTATTGCCACGAATAGCCCGATTGTTTACTGACATATTTAGCACTTCCATCAAACGGATGATGGATTGTGCCTTTTCAGGCTCATCAGCAAAGATCTTGTTCAGTGCCGTAACGGTATTATCAAAGTCACCAGACAGGATATCGTCTAGCTGCTTAGGGCTAACCTCACGAGCTACACCTACTGCACTACCTTCACCGCCGGCAGCATCAAAGCCTGTACGCTTATAGGTGAATATCTTATCGCGTAGATAGCTCATGTACTTAGACTTGATACCGTCCACCGCAAGCTTATCATTAGCAAACACAGCCCGACGCATGAGCTCATCAATCTGTTCTGGTGCATCTTTAGCATTAAAGATACTGTTCCAGACTACGCTCGTGTCTTCAAAGGGCTTAGGTGCAGGCCCCTCAAGACCACGTACGAATTTGCTAGCCGCATCTTCCTGAGCCTCTTTCAGAACAGCTTGATAATTAGCTTCAGCGTCCTTAAAGGCTACTTTAGCGTCAGCCAGACCAGACTCTACCATCTCCAAGTTGCGGACTGTGTCATCAAACATCTTGACTGAATCCGGACGAGTAGCACGGAGCTGATCTAGGAACGGCTGTACGGCAGTCTTGATCGTATCTGCGTTAACACGAGCGCCGGAAGAAGACATACGGGAAATGCTCTTAATTGCCATACCAATGTAGGCTTGAGCCATCTCATCCGTTACATTACCGCCACGAGACTTGGTAAGGGCATTCAGGAATGCGTCCATATAGCCCGGAGTGGCTGCCTGCTCTGACATATTGAGAGCACGCATACCAATCTCATAGGCATCCTCTTGGCCCTTCACAACGCCCGGAGCAACGTCTACGGACTCTACGATATTCTTAGCGGCAGTATCATACTGACGGAGAGGTTCCGTACGGAGATACGTACTTGCATAGTCTTCATAGAGATCCATTGCAGCACGGAACTCAGGGTGGCCGGAGTTCTCTGCGTACTCATCGATAACGCCCTTAAGCTTAATCAATGCAGAAGGATCTTCACCGAGATCAGTGAGCTGCTGAATCTTACGAGAAACTTGTGGACGTAGATTGGCGTAGAGGGCCTTTAGATCAAAGCCCTGTGACTCCATACGAGATACGACCTCTTCCATCGTCTCCATGATGGGCTGGGCCACTTCTTTGCCATCTATCTCAACGATCTCTTCACCAACCTTTTTAGGCCTAAATTCACTGAGAGTACGAGCAAATGGGTCTGACTTCATTACCTGTGGGGTAATGTCATCAAAGAAGTTAGTACGCTGAGCAAGGGTCTCAATCTGCGTAACGAAGTCCTCGATGTCTACCGGGATATCGTTTGGTAGATTATCAAATGCTTCTTTATAGGCTGCTCTTGAGCGAGACCAACCACGATATAGGTCTTCTCCAGTTAGCTGCTCGAATGTCTGTTTCTCTGCTGCAGTGTCTCCAAGAGCACTTTTAGCACGGGCCTCATCAAGCATCTTGATTACTACGTCTTTATCCATCGTAGCATCACTCATGCGAGTTGCAGCTTCTACGCCGGCCTCTGTCTGTGTTACTGCACGACGAGCTTCAATTACAGGGTCTGCTACTTCTTGAGCCATGCGCTGGGCACCGGCTTCTGCTGCTGCTTGACCTCCCGGAATGGCTGCATCAGCCGCTTCAGTCAGTACACGCTCACCTTGAGCGTTGATGGCACTTTCACCAGTACGAATAATCTCGCTACTACGGCGGCCCTGCTTCAATCCTACGATGTTTTCAGCTACCTTAGTGGCAACCTCATTGATCATCTTCTCGTATTCTGCAGGCTCCATCACAGACTTACGCCATCCGTAGGCCTTCTCTGCGTAGTCTTTAGCACCAAGCATTAGTGCCGTAGAGCTGTCTAGGTCGATTGTTCCACCCGGTACCAGATCAACAACTGTTCCATCTGGCATTTGCTTCTGACCCAAGACACCTAGACGGAAGTCTTTATTGTCTACCATCACCTGACCCATGATACGGGCACGCTCTGCTAGGATCGTACCGGGCAGTTCTGAGGTGATGTTTGGATCAATTTCTTTCAGGATAAGAAGTCCGGCCTCAATGGCTCGATTATCAATCGCACCCTTCTCTACCTTGCCGGTACCTTGGAATAGCTTTTTGCCTTTATTCCAGCCAAAGCCGATACCACGGGCAAGAACGTTTAGGCCGACAGAGAATACTTCGTTATCGATATAGTGCCCGATACGACGGTTGTCGTCCGGGTCAAGGCCGAGTGCTTCCGCTACGTTATCACCAACGAGAGGTTGGGCATCATCACTAATGGTTAAAGCACCACCGATGTTAGCCCCACGTTCAATTACAAGGCCTTTAAGGAATAATTCAAGCTTTGCTTTAGCTTGTTTAGGATCTACTTTCTTCGCTTCATCCCAGAACTTAGAGATGTACTTAGCCATTTTAGAAGAGACGTTGTATGTCTTCTCTAATTTGCTAGCCAGAGCAGCACCACCTACAGAGCCAGTAACTACAGATACGATTTCCTGACCTACTTTCTCCATCTCACTTGCAGGAGCATAGGTAGGGAAGTTTTCCTTCACGTAATCGGTTTCTGGATCAGTAATACCGAGCCAGTCTGTGGCACCCTCTACGACATTGCCTACAGCCTGTGCTCCCTCAAGAATACCGCCACCAACAACACGTTGGAAGCCAGTGCTTTCTGCACCCGGCTTAGGTACGATGTAGGTACGCTTAGCTTCTTCAGTCAGCTTAGGCTGATTATTAGGGCCAGTGGGCTGGCTCTTATCGTAGTCTGGGTTATCGCTTTCTAGCTTGACGTTATATTGCTTTGTCTTGATGCCATCACCAAGTGTAGTGAGCATCTCACCCGGACGCTCTTCAAACATCTGCATATTGCGTTCTGTAACTGCCTTTTGCAGGAATGCATTACGCTCTTGAGACGTCTTAAGGGCCTTGTATTCAGGGGAGCTAGTGATCTCAGCGATTAGAGGATTCTTTCTCTCATCCTCAGTGATCGGAGTCTCCATACGATCCATGACCCAGTCAGGGTCGTTGTAGTACCCTCCCTGAGTGTAGTCCTCTGCACCGGTGAATGGCTTGTTTTCACGAGCTTCCTTCTGCTCCTTCTCTACCCGAGTTAGGAGGGCATTCAGAGCATCTGGATCAAGCTGAAAACTGAAAGAAGAATCTGCCATTAGAGTGCCTCACCTGATCCGTCAGTAAAGATAATAGCGCCTGACTCACGGAAGTTACCCAAAGCCGGCATTTGAGATACGATTTCATCTGTAATGTCTTCAGGGCGGAAGACCTTAAGGATCGCCTTAGCTCGGCCCTGAGACCACTGATACTGCTTAGTGAGACCATCACGCTCAAACAGAGTACGGGAGTCGACCAGAAGACCTTCTAGGTACTCTCGATTTCCCTTCTCCATAGCTGAGACAACGAGCGGGTTAGAGGAAGCAGTGTTCACTTCCTGATTTAGGCTCTGTATCTGGGACTTAGTGAAGTTACGGAGGTTGTTAGAGAAGGTCTCATAGCTGGTAGAGTTCTGGATGGACTTAAATACGTTCTCGTAGTCGCTGTTAGAGAAGCCGTTACCAGACTGGCCTAGGGCCTTACCAGCAGCAAACACGTAACGAATTACGGCAGCAGAGAATTCCTGATAAGCACCAGCAGTTTCATTGGTCAAGTCACTAGACGCCTGCAGATCACCAATTCTATTCTGCATGAGCTGGAGAACAGTCTCCATATCCGTGCCCTTCTGGCCCTCTTCTTGAATAAGAGCCATGATGGCGTTGACGTTGTTCTTTGCACCAGTGAAGAAACTTGCTGTAGGGCCTGCAATGGTCAGTACACCCTGCGTACGTGCTGCAATACGATCCAGCTCATATGCACCAGCAGCAGCAACAGAGACTGCAGACTGCTTATCCGTTACACCCGTGTAGACTGTGCTTGCTGCCTGTAGTGTCTTAGTCTGTACGTCCATAGACTCCGGTGACATGACACTCTTCACCTGATCCTTAGTGATCGGTGCCTGCCCATCCAGACGAATCCAAGACCCATCCTCACCCTTCGTAGCTTCTACGACATTGATCCTGCCGTCTGAGCCTTGGTAGCGGATGTTGAAGATAGCAGGCTCATTCTTATTGGTAGCAGAGGCAGCTTCAGTCAATGCAGCCTGTAGAACAGGTTTCTCTACTTCCAACCAAGCCCGTGCTTTCTCACGAGTAGCCTGATCCGGGGAGAGTAGGTCTAGACGAGACTGTGCAAGCTGTGCAGCAAAACTACCCTGAGTCAGGGTGTCACTGCTAGAGCCAGTACCGGAGAACTTCTGCTTATGGCTAAGTAGCATTTCCTGCTGAACGTCTGGAGCAGCATTAATATAAGAAGCAGAGCTAGTCAGGAGGTTGAGAGAGAGCTGTTCAGCAGTCTCATTACCACTACTGGTTTTACCTAACTTAGCCCACTTATCCTTGTGATCCATGAGCATCTGTTCTTGAGTCGTAGGATCAGCGTTAACATACTCATCACTTACAATCAGGTTCTGGAAGGATTGCGTCTCTGCGTTAGTAGGAGCCTTGCCAGAGTCCATAGAGTTCTTGACCTTGATCAAGTATTGAGTACGAGCCTTTTCATCTGGCAGAGAGCGGTATTCGTCAGAGGCCATTACCTCAGCAATCACAGCCTCATTCCAGTTAGATGGGAAGCTGTTCTTAGCGGACGGGGTATAGATGTACTTAGTAGGCTCATCAGAACCCTTACCGTAACCGATAACATCGAGGTACTCAGATTCAGTAATACCCATGATATTGAAGATACGATCACGTTCCTTCGGATCTACATTACCCAGCGCACCACGGAACTTAGGCTGCTCTTCAGCAGGCTTAGCTTCTTCTGCAGTACGTGCATTGATACGATCAAAGTCTGCCTGAGTCTCTGTCATGCCCTCAGCATCCATCGTCTCACGCTCTGGAGTCTTCGCTACAGGAGCCTCAGCAGTAATCTGTGACATCTGAGCATCTACAGGCTTAACAGGCTCTACACCCTCTGCAGTAGGAGCCCCAACAGATACTTCTGCGGTAGCTGCAGCAGGAGCACCCTCAGCAGGCTTAGCCTTACGCTTCGTATCCCAATCCTGCCAAGCTGGGTTCAACTTAAACACATTAGGACGAGCAAGATCTTCACGGATCTTATCAATAGTACGGCCAGAATCTAGCCACTGAGCAATCACCTCAGCAGTCTCTTTTGGCTGCTGGAATTCTTCAGCAAGCTGACCAGCAGTCTTACGGTTCTTAGCCTTCTCTAGGCCATTCTCGTATTCAGTCTTCGCTTGCTCTAGCTTAAACTTAAACTTGTCACGGGCATTAAGCTGAGACGTCTCAAACGCTTTAGTAAAAGACGGGGCAAAGCCTCCTGCGAAGCCGGTAGCAAAATCTTCAAAGCCACTCATTAGATTTCTTCCTCGGGCATATCTTCAGGAGCTGCTTCTTCTTCAGCGCCGTAACCAAGCATTACTGCCTGTTCATCTGCTGGTGCTGGAGCCATCAGGCCACCGTCTTCTGCACCGCCCTCTTCAGCTTGCATCTGAGCAGCTTCAGCCTCTACAGCCATCGCTACTTCTTGCATCTTCTGTGGGGAGGCATTGATGATCTCAGCTAGCATAGCCTGCTCACTGCCTTCACCAGAATCCAGCCCCATCGTGTAATCGATACCGTACTGTTTAGCCATGATCGTGAGTAGACGTGCTACAGGCCCTGCCATGAGGATGGCAAAGTCTGGAGTCCACTTACCACGACCAATACCCGTAGTTACGATGATGTCTGTTACGGTAGCCACACTGACATCTGTTTTCAGCATCGCCATAGAACGAAGACCGAGGTTAGTGTCGGTCAGGTCGTCGAGTACGTATTCAATAGCTTCATCTAGATCAGTGATATCCGGTGGTCTATGCCACGGATAGTTACGGGTATCTGACGTAATGTTCTCGCCCGGGATAGGGCCGCTGAGTTTATTAGGATCAAGCAGGGACATCAGTATCGTCCTCCTCTACAGCCATTTCCTCTGGCTCAACGTCAGTACCCTCAAGCATGTCCTTTTCGAGCTGGTCGAAGTACTCAAGAGTGTATTTCATTTCCTTGCCAGTAGCTTCCTGAAGGGCATCAAATGAATGCCCCTTGAAGTACTTGGCAATTGATTTGCGGATCGCTTCTTCAAATGTCATGGTGTTATTTCCTTACGACATAGCCCAGCTAGCGAGCTTGCCACCTTCACCGGTGAGGTTGCCAGTATAGGCACCCAGCATTGCACCACCGATCTGGCCTACAGCACCCCAGATACCGCCACCCTTATTGGCATTGGCAGCAATCTGAGCCTTCTCAAGCTCAATCTTAGCGAGAGCAATCTTATTCTCACGATCCTTGGCGTTCTCACCTTCCTTCCAAGCGTAGTCTAACGCTGCATCAGCACGATCCCACATCTGTGAGAGCTGTTCTGAGGTGAGGTCTACTGCATTCTTAACGTCCGTAGCCGCTGCATTGAATGCATTCTCATTGTTCTGGAGAGTAACGTCCTGACGCCACTGGGCATTAAACTGCTCAATGTCGTATGACATTTCCTTATACCACTGCTCACGGTTATTCTGGAGAGTAGCATTGAATTGGTAGGTATCGTTCAGCTCACCTGTATTGAACTTCTCCATTACGTTCTTCTGCTCTGCATTGAACATGGAGATCTGATTATCCAGATTAGCGTAGAACTTATCCATTGTGTTCTGCTCAGTTGCATTGAACTGACGCATTACATTCTCTTGCTTAGCATCCTCTAGGATAGACTGGACACGAGCTTGAGTATTGATCAGGTTAGCCTGTTGCTCATTCTCTAAGTTAGCCAAGTCGTAGGCCATGAAGGTCTTAGAGTTATTCACAGCAGCCGTCATACGGTTGTCTAGATTAACCTGCTCCATCTTAGACAAGATGTTGGCAGTATTGATAATCTTCTGCTGCTTATTATCGAGATTCTTAAGGGTGACAGACTGATAGAACTGAGCTTCCTGCTGAGCAATCGGCAGGGTAGCTTCCATCATAGCCTGTGCAGTAGCAGCAATCGCTGCAGTACCGCTTACGCCCTTGAAGCTGATGATACGGGATACAGCACGAGCCTGACCTGCAGCCCATGTAGGGATCTTAGTCTGACCAGTAACAGGGTCTACGAAGTCAGCAGAGATCTTCTCAAGCTGCCCAATGACCGTAGCCTTAGCGTCGAGGTAGTTACCTTCCCCGAGAGACTGTGCCAGAAGCTTACCTGATACGGTGCTGGTATCGATTACGTTAGAGATGTCCTGACTAGCAAAGGTATTAAGAGCCTTACCAGTCTCATTGACTGAGCCATCCTTATTGGTACCAGTAGCCATGCCCTGCATATCTACGGTAGCAGCATCGATGATTGCCTGCTGGTTAGTGGCAGTAGTAGCAGCATCCATTGTATTGGCTGCATTACTTACCTGACCGTAGGTAGATACGGCACTACCAGTCTGGGCTGATGTAGGCTGGGTAGCCCCTGCAGCCTGTGCTACACCGCTCTGGGCAGCGTTGATATTGAGGGCATCAACATCCATGCTAGCAATGCTAGGATCAATAGTCGTACCTGCAGTATTTGCATCAATGACCTGAACCTGATTAGACAGATTCATACCGTTGTTCTGGAGGTAGGAAGTGGGGTCTGCAACGATATTTGCAGAGGTCTGGGCTACATTTGTACCACCTACATAGTCACCGGCACCACTGAGCTGAGCAGCTTGAAGCGTAGATATACCATTTAAGGTATCACCACTAAAGCCACTCCAGCCAGTTGCAGCGGATGCAGCCGCAGGATCACCTACTAAGCCACCAATAGTTGTTGGGTCAGCTACTGCCATTGTCGTATCTCATTATTCTGGGTGCTAGTGCACACCCTCTTTGTGGTCGTTGAACCGGGAGTAAGCCACGAGGCCAATACCAGCTACTGCTACGAGCAGGAACAATGTCTCTGCTACACCTGAGTAGCCCACCAATCCCTCAAGCTGTGAGGCGGTCTCTGACAGGATAGTCCCGGCCCCGGCTAGGCTAGCACCTGCCATAGTCTTGGACTTTGATAATGGCTTCAGGGCCTCCTGTACGGGCCTCTGAGGCATTAGATCCCCACCATCTGCGGACAGGGGGGCATCCATAGAAAATAAAGCAGCCTCAGCCGTTCTGCGGCGTGTGAGGCCGGGAAGAGCACGAAGCTCCCCATCAACACGAGCCTTATTCCACTTCAGGATCTCTGACGGTACTTCTTCATATTTACCGACATTGAGCTTCTTAAGCAGAGTAGACTTACGGAAGTTCTCCCCACCGAGGTTAAAAATAAAGGAAACGAGTGCGTCGTATTGGGTCTGAGTCAATGGGACTTTGACGTAACGACGAACAACGTTTCCTACTTCTTCTAAATCCTCTTTAAGGAAGTCTTCACACTCTTGTTGTGTGGCCTTAGCCCCGGACTTAACGCCCTTGGTATGGCCGTAGCCGATAGTCCACTTCCCTGCTGGGCAGCGATAAGCGGATACCGTACCGTCTTCTTGAACCTTGTGAAGGCCCTCGAATTTCTTAACTAGATTGATGCCTGAACTAGAAACATTTTGAGAGGTCATTTGAGATACCAAAATCCTGTGCTGACTGCTGCTGTTACAACAATCCAGAACAACCGTTCCCAAAACTTCATTGAAGCTTTGCTGGCTGCTAGATCGTCTTCCACGCGATCAACACGCCCCTCTATGTCTGTCTGACGCCCTTCGTAGTTATCCATCCTTTTGAAGAGAGTAATCATCCTCTCTTCCATACGAGCTAGGGACACTACAGCCTCACTAAGTTTATCTAGCTTGTCTTCAATGCGACCAAGTCGATCCTCTGCCATTGGTGTAGTGCCCCTGCTCATCTCTTACATGGTCTGTGCGTACGGTGATGCTAGTCCTGAATACACAGCAGCCGGCTGAGTACCTGTCATAGCCATCATGCCTGAGTTAGTACCCGGGCGGTAACCGATACGATCAAGCTGAGACATCATGTTGTTGATGTTCAAAGCGTTCTGATCGACCATTGCACCAGTGTTGTTGAAGGTTGCCAACAACAGGTTACCCTGACCATCAATTGCACGACTGATCTTGTTACCACTCTGATCAACGCTGCTCTGAATGAGAGAGCCGGTTTGATCAAAAGAGTTAGCAAGCTGTGAGTAAGAGCTACGGATGTTTGCGTCAATGTTTGCATTCTGATCAGATAGAACACCACGGATAGTGTTCAGACGATCTACAAACTCATTACGCATAGACGCTGAGGTTTGAGTACCATCATCGAAGCCTACAGTGATCTGCTTAGCTACAGTAGCGAAGTCTTTCTCCATACTCGTAGCATTCTGCTGTACGTTAGAATTAACGTCACCAACACGCTGCTGAACATTAGACAGACCCTGCTGAGTAGCAGACAGGTTATTACCGAGATCTTCTTGGATCTGAGATACACCACCAGCCACCGCATCCTGAATACGACCACGTTGCTGGTTAGCAAGAGTAGTCTGCTTATCGTAGGTGTTACGGAAAGCATCCAGACCGGTCTGCATAGCGCCCTGACGAGCTGCTGCTTCAGATTGACCTTGGGCCAATGCTGCATAGTAGTTGTCGAGGTTGCCACCGTACTGCTCAACCAGATTACGGATCGTGTCCTGACCACCGAGTACATTCGTACCCATCTCAGTCATCTGGTTACCGAGGTTGGTGCCTACATTGCTTACATTCTGGTTAACGTTTGCAAAGCCAGTATTCTGATTATCCATCAGAGCCTGATTGCCTTGATTAACGCTGTTGCCCAGAGTGGTGAAGCCCTGACCCATGTCAGTCATCACAGTAGCAAAGCCGGTATTCATGTTGTTACCGAGCTCACCGAAACGGGTGTCTACCTGTGAACCGAGGGTGTTGAACCCAGTACCAACCTGATTGCCCAGATTGGAGAGACCTGTGTTCATGTTAGAGCCGAACGTATCGAGCTGATTGCCTACATCGGTGCTGAGCCCAGTAAGCTGATTACCTACGTTAGCAAAGCCCGAGGACATATCATTGCCGAGATCGCTGATACCCGTGTTGATATCACGGAAGTTACCTTCCTGATCACGGAAGCCCTGAAGGACGTTATCGTTGATGTTATCCGCTTCACGCTGG
>Ga0196905_1000308_pt1 | contig 19892 bp, 21 predicted proteins | sample CB_VirMetaG_3_FD_169098 | JGI IMG/M metagenome (GOLD analysis project Ga0196905, IMG submission 169098) | Freshwater to marine saline gradient viral communities from Chesapeake Bay - CB_1508_1S Viral MetaG (v3) (version 3) | ecosystem: Environmental > Aquatic > Marine > Coastal | place: USA... | reverse complement strand
TTCCGCTACCATTTAGAACGAGTGCCATGTCTTATTCTCCCTTCGGATGGGCTGCTTTCACCGCAGCAATAGCATCCGCCCAAGTAGTCGTACCGTTGACTGAATCCCAATACTGCATATCCAGTTGCTCTTGAATACTTGGGTACTTGCGGTCACGCTGATACTGCTTGGCATCCCAATCAGCCTGCATTGCAGCTAGACCAGCGTTGCATTCTTCTTCGGTAGGCTTGGTATAGTCACCGTGGATTACAAGCTGGTCGTAGGTTTGTTCTGAGCCGGTATAACTAAACCATTGACCAGAATGTTGACGACAAAGCCAATCAGTAATGTGTTCTGGTCGCATTATCAATCTCCTAGCTTCAAAAATATTGCAGCGGTCATGTTAGCAGCGGCACTACCCCTAACGGTAGTTGAAGTGTTGACGGTAGTCACTCTAAAACGAACTTTGTACAAAGATGTGTCTTGAACATAAATAATATGCCAGCTATCTGCTGTTGTTGATGTAACATTACCGCCTGTTTGCTGAATGAAACTCCATGGAGAAGTCGCATCGCCGTATGATGAATTGTTTGATGTTGTCTGAATATATGCCCCAACTTCTCTATCGTCGCCATTGATATAAAAACCAGCTTGGAAATATACAAGCCAATATCCAGTTGATGGAAAAGTAAATATGCCAGAAGATTCCGTCATTCCTGTGCCAATCTTGGCAAAATTATCAGTAGCCACTCGAGCCCAATTAGTTACCGGAGTTGCTTGACCAGTAAAATTGGCTTGCATTCGCCATTGATCGGCTTCAGTAAGCCCGCTTGAAATACCCGTCAGGTTTGAACCATCAATAGCCGGAAGCGTACCTGTCAGATTAGCAGCAGGCAGATCACTCGCACTCGTCAGCACAGTACCCGCTTCATCCGGCAGGTTGAATGTACGGTCAGTATTTGAATTAGGTGCGGCTATGGTGAAAGTACCAGTGCCGCTTGCGTTACCTTCGATTTTTACCTTCGACATGGTAGATCCTTAAACGATTGTCCAAACGCTGCCGGACGGAACGGTGACACTGACACCGGAATCCACAGTAATTGGCCCAGCAGACATAGCGTTGTTACCAGAAGTAATGCTGTAATTACTGGAGATGGTGTTAGCCATTTCATACAGACCTTCACCAGTGGTATTCCCGCCACCTACCGCAGCCCAAGCAGTACCGTCATACACTTCCGCAGAGGTGTCATCACTGTTCCAACGCAGATAACCAGCACTTGGAGAACCATCTCGCTCTGCTGTCGTGCCTGCTGGCAGTACCGCTGAACCCGTATTGCTGGTCTTGGTGACGACACCAGAGGTGTCAACAATCGCATCCTGCCAGGAAGAACCGTTGTAAATGCGGGTCTTGTTGGTGGCGGTGTTGAAATACCAATCCCCTGCGGTCAGAGGATCACCGTTGTCATCCACCGATGGGTCAGAGGCAGCAGAACCTAGGTAGTAGGATTCAATGCTGTCCACTGCTGCCTGTGCTGCTGAGGCAGAACTAGCTGCCGAAGAAGCACTAGAGGCTGCTGCTGTAGCAGAACCAGAGGCAGCAGAAGCAGAACTTGCTGCATTGCTGGCTGAGGTGCTTGCTGCACTGGCTGAGGACGCTGCATTGCTAGCAGAGGTACTAGCCGCAGAAGCACTGTTAGAGGCGTTTGTGGCGCTTGTAGAGGCTGCTGAGGCACTATTTGAGGCATTGGTAGCTGAGGTAGCTGCTGCGCTCTCAGAAGCCGCTGCTGCCGTTTCAGAAGCCGCTGCGTTAGTTGCTGAGGTAGCTGCTGCTGTTGCGCTGGTAGCGGCATTAGAAGCCTGCGTAGAAGCGGTAGAGGCGCTAGAAGCAGCATTAGATGCTGAGGTACTGGCAGCACTAGCAGAACTGGCTGCGTTAGTTGCTGAGGTAGAAGCCGCAGAAGCAGAACTTGCTGCCGCTGAAGCACTAGATGCTGCTGCTGCCGCTGAGGTTCCTGCTGCTACTGCGTCAATCAGCAATGCCCAGTAGCTAGTGTTCGTCAGAGCAGTCCCAGCAGGACTGTCCTGAATACAGATGTACACATTGTTGAGCTGACCAGCCGTAGTGGATTTCACCAGGTCACGCGCTGAATACGCAGCGGTGGTAGTCGTAGCGTCAGTACCCTGATAAGTACCCAGTTCCTGAAGGTTCAGAATGGCATCACCAGCATCATTCCAACCCAAAACATAGTTGGCCTGTGGTACTGGCAGGGTAGTATCAATGCTCAGGCTAGACTGAGGAGGGATCTTAATGGCACGAGCAATGGCCTCAGCGTTCTGCTGGGCAAAGATGGTCTGAGCATCCAGCTCGTCATTCAGGCTAGAGGCAAATAAGTCGCCACCCGTCACGAAGTCAGTCTGACGCTGGATACCTTTGTTACCCAGAATCGTAATGGTGTCACCAGAATCAGGGGTACTCGGTACATTCGTACCCGTAACAATGGTGACTGAACCCGTACCGTTTGCGTTGATCGTTACGGTGTAGTCAGTCGTAATCGTAAGCAGGGTATCGTTGAAATAAACAGCGATGTCACCCTGAAGCAAGACCTCAAACGAGAAGGAATAGGGGCCAGTTCCGGCAGAACCAGAATAGACCACTCGGCGGGTTACATCTGAAATGGGGTAGGTCATCTGACTCTCCTATCCTAACTGCCCTTATGGTAGTTAAAAATCAATTGGTTGCAATACATTATTGAAGCTCTGCCGCAACACCCTGAAGTATCTCGGAAGCTCCTCTCTGTCGAGCAGATCCTTCAGTCTTCTTGCGGTACTCTTTCACAATCCCAGCGTCAATAAATTCAGGGCTAGACTCCATAAATATATTCTTGGCTACTTCGTAGTAATCAGAGATGATGTCGCTTACACGAGCAGCAGCCTCGTCTGTGTCTTGCTTGAGCAGGGCTTGGAAGTCTGATTTGTACGGGAGGCTAGCAATCGCAACTTCTAGGGTCTTGCCATTCATCTTGACCTGACTGGTTGCAATCTGAACGATCTCATTGCGCTGACGCTCGCTAAGGCGGATTCCGTCAAGCTTCTTTGGAACTTGGTACATTGGAACCATTAGCTGACCCATAACCTGATGGGCTGGGCTGATTCTCATTTCCTTGACTCGATACGGAATCAGGTTTGCATAGTTAGGGCCAACCGCAAAATCCTTGATTTCACCAGTAATCGGGTCTAATTGGTCAAGAGGCTCAAGGCCAAGACTAGATCGAGCCAGAGGGTTTCTGGACACATATCCAGCAAAAGCGTCATAGAAGGCTTGCTGTACAGGATCTGCGTCAATGTTTGGACGATCTGGGTCTTTGGCAATCTTACGACCAGGATTCAAGGTGCGATCCAAGGCAGCAATTGCAGAACTCTGAGCGCCAAGAGGAGAGCCACCAATGACGAATTCACCTACTTGTTGTGCTGCATTCTCAAAGAATCGAGTCACAGCTTCACCACCATCAGGGCCACCCATAGACAATGCACGGGTCATTTCTGAGATACCTGCCAACATTGGCAGATTACCTGCATAGTCAGCACCAGCAATCACAGCACCTTGGAACAGAGTGCTAAGTTCTTCCATGTCGTTTGACATAAAGCTGTATTCGCCAATGGAAGCACCAATACCAAGAACAGCGCCCACAGGCTCCATGCCTGCATAGCTAATCATGTATTTATCTTGATACATGCTGACTGTAGTAATTCCCTTCAATCGCTCAATTTGTTCGCTGCTGAAGAAATCTTTTGAAACAGCAATGCTGTATGGCTGCCAACCATTTGCTTCTAGCGTTTGACGGACACGATAGTTGTATGGGCCAGCACCTGTAATACCACCCTCAATTGCATAATTGCTGGCAGCATACAGGGCCATAGAAGACATGCCAATCCGTGCAATTGCCCTATCTCTACGCATACCGCCAGCCAAGAAATCATCTTTAAACTGACGAGATAGCGGCAGATTGTTGATGATGGTTTCTGGAGCAGTACCAGCAGTAAAACTAGGAACTCCTAGTGGAAGTCGTTTGTGGATCTCCAAGGCAATATTGGTTGGAGTACGGACAAACGGAACATACATTTTGATAAATGGGTTCTGGGTAATGTCCTCAACACTCTTGAGCTTTCCTTCCAGATCCTTGGTAAAAGTCATTTCGCCAGCATGATCCATTGCTGCCTTGATAATTGAATCATCTGGGTTGCTTGCCAATCGAGCAGCTAAAGTTGTTGCAGCGTCTTTGGCTGAAGCAGGATCAGTACCTTGAGCAATCTGTGCTTCATACTCAGCACGGCTTCTGCGGTAAACCTCACGGTTAAACTGAACACGGAAATTGAGTGCCTTGAAGAACTCATCCTCCGCCATCAATGCTCTACCAGGAGAAGTGACGAATTTGCCCCAAAGACCGATTGCGTCCTTGGTTATCCTAGAAGCTGTTGACTCACCATCAACCTTTGGAATGTTGAATGGGTCTGATGCTTGACGATAATCTAACTTTGATAAGCCAGTAATTTGTTTATTTTTCGTAAATGCTTCCCAGCCAAGACCAATACCTTCTTTGAAGCCTTGCCAGCTACTTCTTGCATCCAGCCAAATTTCTGAGAAATGAACTGCATCTTTTCCGCCACCAGCAAGTCTGCGAGGAATGCCAACAATTGCAGTAGCCGTATTCTCTAAGCCTTCATAAGCAAAAAATAATCCGTTACCAGTAATGTTCTTGACATGGGTAACCGGGTTGGACAGCAAGCCATTGATCCAGGTGCTGAACCAAGCGTCTTTGAGCCGATTGTTAATAACCGATTCAGCAAGAGCTGCCTGACGGTCAGCACGAGTGCCAACAGAAACCTTCGGATCAAGAATAGCATCTACAAGCTGTAGTGTATTTCTGCGGCCACCAACAGCATCCAAGGAATTCTTGAGGTTGATACCACGGTCAACATCAGCAGTTCTTGCTTTATTCAAGATTGCTAATGCTCTAGCTACATCAGCTTGCTTGCGCTTTGCACCAGAGGCTACAAGACCTTCAAAGTGCAGCGCCTGACGGAACTCAACCATTAGGTCATCAGATAAAGTTCCGGATTCGTTTGCGGCTTTTACTTTTTGGGCAAGGTCAAAAGTCTTCTGCTGTGCATCAGCAAGAACCAGCATCATCTTGTACACATCTTTTGGATTTGCCTTGATGCTGCGGTTGGTATCAATGATCTGCTTTACAAAGCCCTTACCGTAACCTTCTTGTTCCGCAATTCTGGTTACATCGTCAAAACTGACAGATTCCAACTTGTCCAGACCTTTTGCCTGGGCAACTGCTTCAATGTGCTGCTTCAGTTCGTCTGGGCCATTTACCTTATCCAGATTGAAGACTGTTTCTGACGGTTTGCCAGTTACAGGCATTTCTGGGGTAAGTTCTTCAACTCGCTGAGTAAGCTCTTCTGATGCCTTCGGAAAGTCACCAGGTTCTGTTTTTACTGGCTGACGCAGCTCAGGTTCAGCAGCAGTTCTTTTTTTGCCGCTTACGGCAGCACCAAGAAGGTCACCAGCAAGACTAGCTTCTTGGTAAGAGTTTTCTTCGTCAAATACGGAAGCAGTAGGGTCTTCGGCAATGATGTCAGTAGGCTCAACAAAGTCAGGCGCAGTAGTAAGCGACTCTTCACCCGGAACAGATGCTTCTTGCTCAAGAGGATTAAACTGTTGGATCGCCATGATTACTGTCCTTTCTGCATCTGTGCTGCTTTCATTAGGGGATCAATAGGAACCTCTGCATAGAACTCATACGGGATTCTGTGAGTGTCTTTTGGCGTTTTTTCAGTTCTTGCCCAAGTCTTTGATTTGTTGTTCCAAGAACCCTTCATTTCGTCAAATTTAAGATTACCTTTTTTGTCCACAACAATTGTATGTGAAATCCTGTCCCCGGTTTTTAGCATCACCAACTTGTCGCCTTCAGCAAAGCCTTCAATTGACACATAGTTGCAAGCTGCTGTGTGACAAGCCCCACCCTTTGTATCCTTACCAGACAAGGCATTTACATATTTAGCCAGAATGTATTGAGGAGTGTGCATTTCGTGCTTCTTTGCTGCGTTTGCAGTCAATCCTTCTGGTGTAATTTCAACCCCGTCTATTTCTAACGGACTTTTTTTTAGAAAGGACTTCGCTGCTTTAGCGCCAGTCATAATGCCTTCTAGGGCAAATGACAGGCCAGCACCCTCCAGAACCTGCTTGGCTCTGGCTTCTAGGCGATCATAGGCATCAGCATCTGCGCCAACCTTGCTGTCTAGGAATTGGGTGAATTCGTTGTCAATGCCCATTTCACGCATGACAGTGCCAAGGTTGCCCTCCTCTGGGTTAAACAGGGCATCTGCTACACCACCCTTGGCAAGATCTTCTTTGGTGATTGCACCTGTTTTGCCACCACCCAAAGCCTTGTAGGGGCCAAGGAACTGAACCAGCGAACTGGTCAGATTTTCTAGGTTCGGATATTGTGATGCCTGACCCCAATCAATTTGGTCATACAAGCGAACTTTTTCTGGTTCTGGCAGACCAAGGGCAATGCCGACATCCTCGATGGCAGACAGCACATTGTCAGGAATCTTAGCTGCACCCTGAGCTGCACCCCTAAAAATAGGGTTCTCAGCAGCAGCCCCCACAAACGGCTCTACAGTGCCTTCATAGGCCTTCTGAAGCTCAGACCCTATCTTGTCCAAAATACCCATGTCAGCGGCCTGCTGAGGGGCTTCTGGGGCCATTCCAGGCTGGGGAAGAACTGGCACATCAGGAAAGTATTCGTGCTGAATACCTACCCCATATTTGATGCGATCCTCTCCACCGCCGATTGCCAAGGCATCAGCGTCATAGATTTCGTTGACATCTGAGTATCCGTAGAAATCAGCCATTAGTTCCTCCACGGAGATAGGTAGCTATCAAACACAGGGCCAGCAAATCGTGGGTCACGAATAACACCACTGATGTAATTCCGGTCACCTGCGTTCTGTATCAGAAGTTTTACAAAATCTTCTGCGCTCATATTTTCTGGAACAAACTGGCTATACCGACCGCCTTCACCAAAGAGCTGATTCATAAGCTGCTGATTGGTGTTGCGTTCTTCAGTTTTGCGCTCAATGCTAATCTGCTCAAGAATCTTGGTACGCAATGCGTCCGTATCTTGAGTCGGATCTTTGCTGAATTCCTGAGAGAACAAGGCAGCAAACCGAGCCTGATCCTGCTGAGATTCCTCTGCATTGATCTTGGTCTTGTCCGTCTTAATGACATTCTGACCAATGGCAATAGCAGTTCTTGCGCTTCGGTCTTGGCTGGTAAAGAAGTCTTTCTGGAGCCTGCGAAACTGACCCCAAGACATATTTTCCTTAACTGCTTCTTGCTCCAAGATCTGAAGATTGGTCTGACCCATATAAAGATCACGCTCATAGACTGACATGAGCTGATCGCTAGCTTTATTTTCCTCTAAATCTCCAGAAGAAATTGCCTTGATTTCAGCATCACTAATGACATCAAAGCCAGCTTCTCTAGTCAGGGAAATAGCTTCATTCCTAATCTCAAGCATTCTTGCACGAGTAGGAGGGTTACTCATGTCATAAAGCTCAGACAGGAGTTCTTGACCTTTGGCACGATAAAAGCCCTTGTCAATTTCCTGCTGTTCTTTTTTGACTTCACGAGCAGTCTTTACATTCTTCCAGAACTTGTCGATAACCTTGCTGCGGTCATCCTCAGACATCATGTTCCAAGTACGCTGGTACTTGCCCATGCTGCCTTCAGTCATCTTGTCGTAGGCTTCTGCCGCAGATGAAGCAAAGTCAGATTCCAGAACACCTTTGGCAATACCATTGATGCGGCCAATCTTGCGAGCCTCATTGAACTTCTGAATATATTCAGACTTGTTGTAAAGCACAGCTTTGTCTAGGTGCAACATAAGCTGTTGCTGAACAAGTTCGTCAGAAGAAATGATCTGCTGTGATTCTGGATCAAACGAGTCGCCATATTTCTCAATGTCTTCTACGACACGAGTAAAGATCGGAAGTGAGTTTTCAAACCCAGCCGTAACAGCAGCGTCCATCAATTTGGCTTCAGAGCCAATGATGTCCTTAAGGGCCGTATTCCCTACGGTAGCAAGGTTAGCTTGCAGCTTTAATGCAGCTTCTGGGTTGAATGCAGCTACCGCAGCTCGGTAGCCATCCATCATGTCTTTAATCTGAATCTTTGCGTCAGCAGAAGAAATCAGGCCAACTTTGCCGTCTTCCTTCATCTGATTGATGATGGCAGAGCCTTCTACAGCCAAATCATTCGCAAGAGCAGCACCCTGAGTCTGCATAAGCGCTTCGTCATAGAAGCTGCGAGTGAATGCAGAAAAGATTGATGCGCTTTCTTGCTCGCTCTGAGCTGCTGCAATCTGTTCTTTAGTTACAGGGTTTTCAGCAGCATAACGCTGTGCCTGAGCAACGGCTTGTTCTCTGCCCTTCTCAAACACTAGCGACTGCAAGCGATCCAGCTTTGCATTGATGCTTTGCCAGGACTTAGCGCCCATATCCAGATTGGCAGTGGGCAATTCAGGCATACGACCAATAGTGTCTGCGTACTGGATTCCTGCGGATTGGTAAGTTGGTAGAGCCATTTTATTAACCTACTCTAATTCCTGTTGGTGCGCTTTGTCCGTAATAAGCTGAATTAGTTATTGCATTTTCATAGGCCAAGCCAGGATCTAGCCCTTTGCTACCTGCTCCGGCGCTAGGCGTAGAAAGTTTGCTGTAAGAATAAGCACCCTGAGCCAGAGAAGCAGCAGCACTAATGTAAGCTTGACGCATAGCTTGCTTACCAGCAGCCACATAGGAAGCAGACTGAGCTTCAAACATTTGGCTCTTTGCCAATCCAGAAGCGATTGCCATGTCTGCATTCTCAATACCAAGGTTGTACTCTTCACCAGCCTTGAACGCATTCCATTGATCTACAGACATTGGCGAACCGCTGAATGGATCAATACCGCCAGCAGCACCTCTGGCAATCAGCGTAGCGCTCATTTTGCGCTGACGCTCAAGCACATCAAGAGCCTGCTTATTGTAGTTCAGGGCATTTTGTCGGCCTTCCAATTCAGCAGCAGTAGCATTTGTGCGGGCCTGCATAGCCTGCATATTCAATGATGCCTGCTGATATTGACCTTGCTTGATTGAGCCAACCGCTGATAAAACAGCAGCAGCAACTGCTACATATTGCATTATGTGCCTCCGTGAGTGGCTACTTTGTACTCAAGACCCAGCAGAGTCATTCTCAAAGGGTATTCCTGAGAAACTGTAATCTGCGCTGTCTTGGCATAACCACGAATACCATACAAACTCTTGATTCCAGTAAACTGGGTTGTTGGATTATCCAGCGTACCAACCGTGTCAAATGCACGAATCGGAATCAAGTTTCCGTTAATGATGATATGTTGCGTATTGTTTAAGATTGCATTGACTTCAACAACACGCTTCTTAAATGCAATACGAGTTCCTGTGCCAACATCACGCTCAATTGGCATCGTCTTGATTTCTACAGAGAATGGAAGGCCAACTTCATAAGAAGTTGCTGATGCTCTGTCAAAAGTAATCGCACCAGACGAAACTGTTTCATCTGCCAAAATGTTGCCATCAGCAATGATATTTAAGGCTGCGCCCTCATGGGGAAGGGAAGAAAGGGAAGAAGCAACTCCCCCAGTGAAGGCGCAGTCTGTAAATACATTGGTATCAAACAGCTCAATGAAGTATTTATCAGTACCATCAAAAGTGCGCTTAGTGATTACATAGATGTCTGAAATATCTACACCAACCTCAATAAAGCTACCGTCAGTAATCAGCTCTGATGGGGCTACAACAGACTGCTGAGTGAGCAAGCTGTATGCAGCAATTGATCCATCCTCTTCATTGACCACCAAGAGCAGATCATTTTCATCTGTAGAAGTGGCTTTACGAATTGCCATTTCCCTTGGTTCCTTCAGCAGGTGTGAAGACAACAAAGAAATGGAATTTGACAAGTAGGAGAGGGTGCTGTCGCTGTAGATAAACTCAGCCAGCGCCTTACCTTGGCGGCGCATATACAGCGTTCCTGAGTCAATTTGGACAACACGAATCCCTTCTCTGGAGCCATTACGACTAGAAGTACGGATGAAGAAATTGCTTGGTGTTACTGGCTGCTGAGTATCTTGAGGGACATAGAATTCGCCACCTGTGGTGAAGACCTGAAGATCTCGACCAGAAATAATATCCACAATAGCATTGTAGGTATTGGTATCTAGCGTTGCCTCAACAGCATCATCGTCATACGCCTCAACAGGCTGGAATTCAAAAAAGAACCCAACCTTGCTTCCCCAGATGGTTGATGGTCTTGCTCTGCTGCCACCAAAGTACAAGCGACCTTCGTGGAAAGTTGCAGTACGAGGCCAGCCTCTTGAGGAAGACCAGACATCTTCGTATCCAGATTCTAATTCCCAATCGCCGCTAGAAATGGCAGTGGTATCAAAGAATGGAACTTCGGTAACACCCTTAACAGATGTGCCAGAAACATATTTGGTAATACGCAAGCGGCCTTGTGGTTCAGCATTGATGTATTGCCCAACATGTCCGCTGTTAAATACAGATGAGGATGCTGTAAGGGTTACAGTTCCGCTGACTTCATTTGGCGTAATTGTGCCAGCAGGATTGGTGTAGCTTACCGTATAAGCATATTTCGGAATACTGTCAAAGCTGATTGTGCTGACAGTCCAGCTTGCACTTGTAGCACCACGAACAATCTTGATTGGCGCAAGATCTTGATGAACAAGAATCAATGTGTCAGCGCTTTGCGTCCAGCACATGTTATTTAACATAGCTGAGGTAAGGCTACTGATTGCTAAATAGTCATTACCAGTGCCATTGATGTTTTGAATTACAGCGCCATCACGAATGACATGCATCTTCTGATTAGTAAACATCAGCATATAGCTGTCATTTACGCTGAATTCAAATGGAACTAAACGAATCCCATCTTCAGGGTTGTAGCCAGAATCAAGTTCATAGATGTGCTTTAGACCAGGGCGGCGCTTAACGCCACCTTGCGGTTGCACCAGCACATTGGTCAGCTTATCTGCGCCATTGACATACTGCTTAATGTCAGTACGAGCGCGAACAAGCGGATCAATTTCACCGCTAGTAAAGTTGGTCTGAAAATCTACAAACTTAGTCATTAGTAGCGAACTGCAATGAGGCTGTAATCTTCGATCATCTGCGGAGTATTGCCCTGACCATCAATGTTCATGGCTGTCCGCATGTAGCCACCACGGTTGTTTTCGCCAGGAGAACCTAGCGCAACCGTTTTCCAGTAATCGGTTTTGGATGTTTGATCCGTAATCGGTTCAGCCAAATGCCAAGCCATCTGGTATTTCAGGAGCTGAATAAACCATACAGGCATTTCTTGCTCAGAAACTGAATACTGATAGTCAATAACAATCGTAGTTTCATCGGTGAGGATTTTGTCACCGTAGATTTCCCACCGAGTCATTGGTCTAGCGCCTACGCTAGTGCTGTTGAATACAGCACGAGGAGGGCCAATGCGGTCGGAAGGAAGTGTGTATTCGTATGTCCACTCGTTGACTGGCGTATTGATCGTCCTAGCCAATTGGACTTTCTTAAATGAAAAGCTCCAAGGATACATTTGGAGCGTAGTATCTCGTACATCAGGGTACAGACGGTCACAGGTATTTGCTTCGTCAGTGCCTTGTGTAAAGGACGAGATTGGTGAAGCGCCAAGAAGAATCAACGCATCAGAGCAAACTGTTAAAGCGGAATCACCTACTGCCATCTCAAGCTCCTAATAGAGAAAAGGGAGCCACCCCTAGGAAGAACCCAGAAGTGACTCCCTTCATTACCACTTACCGATTAGTCTGAGTCGGTAGCGGTGATGGTCAGGCCATCAGTCACATCGACTACGCCGCCTGAGTTAGAGGCAACATAAACGAGGGTGAGAGCCTGAGTGCCACCAGTGCTGGAACGAACCAGGATTACATCGCCTACGCTGAGGTTGTCGCTCAGAGTATCGAAGTAACCGCTGGTGTTCACATCAGCGATAGCGTCAGTGGTGGAGTAAGCATACAAAGACGGGGCATTGCCTGCCTTTGAAGCACCGATGGTTGCAAAACCAGTTGAACTAAAAGCCATGATTACTACCTCCTATTAACCGTTTTCGTCACAGGTGATAGCAACTACGCCTTCTGCATCAATGGCGATAGCACCAGCAGAGAACATGGAGCTGACCAAGTGAGAGGTCTTTTCCGGAATGTAGTTGATTTCAGTGCGGATACCCATGCCTTCAGCCATGCCGATAGCCTGCTGATGCCAAGCGTAAACAACACGATCACCAGAAGAAATGGACAGGCCACCTTCGTCACGATCACCGATAGTGTGGAACTGGAAGCCCAAGAAGGTGTTTACATCACCAGCTACCAGAGCCTTAACGCTGTTGTAGTCTGAAGAAGTAACTTCAGTTTCACCCAACAGTGCAGACAGGTTGTTAGCGTGGATCAGGATATGACGACCTTCCATTGGAACATTGCCAGCATCCATTGCCTTCTTAGCAGCCAGCAGCTTATCCAAATTCAGGTTGGTGTTAGCACCACCGATTGAAGAAGCTACGGTGTTAGAAGTACCAGATGCAGCCAGTGCATCAATGATGAGCTGGTCAGCACGGCGACCAATCGACTTAGAAACAACCTGAACAAGCTCAGAACGCTCGTCAAAGTTGACCTTAGCCTGATTGAAGATGTCGCTGTATTCAGCAGCGATGTAGTCAGACAGAGTTACAGTTGCCTGTGAGTAGCTGACATTCATCGGGGTAACATCGGTCTGCGGGATGCGAACCTGAGCTACGCCCTTACCAATTTTCGGGAACTTATGAGTAGAACCCTCAACCCCAGTGCGAAGACGGACGGTGTTACGCAGTACGGACTCAGCCTGATAAGCCTGCTTAACCTCCGCATCGAACAGGGTAACAAAGGCATTTGAAATTGATACTGCCATTGTTGATCTCCTATTACAGTTTAACGGTTAGTTTTCGCCCTTTTGGTTGTCCACATTGCGTGGGCCAAGACTTGCGCTTCACAACTCGCCAGTTGGGTGGTGTACCACCATCTAGGGTCGATTTCTCGATTAGCCTGAGGTTGATTCTATACACAATTCAACAGGTTGCAACAACCCCATAAAAAAGCCCCCAAGAAAGGGGGCTATGTGGTTGATTATGCTGCCTGTCCGAAGGCTTGCTCGAAGAGCTTTTCTACCTTCTTCCGGTATGCCGGATCGGTTTTGTACTCCGGTTTTGCAACCATATCGTACAGTTCGTCCTTGCTTGGCATGCCTTCTGGCTTTGCAGCTTCTATCGGCACACGGCCTTCGTAGGTAGCACGGAGCTTCTGGAGAGCCTTGATTCCTGAGGCAGTAGCGCCCCAAACCTTGAACTCCTCGAAATCATCCGGCCCCCAGATACCCTTCGCCACAAGACCATTGCCCCACTGAGCCATGCTTTTGACGATGGCATCCGCATTTGGCCCAAGAGCCTGACGCTCTTTTTCCAAATTTACAGAACCAGACTCAATCTCTTCGTTGGCAAACTCCATGACCTTTTCGGCCATTTCGTTAAATGCTGCCTGACTGACACCATATTTCTTCGACCATTCCGCAAAAGCCCCAACCACGGGATCTTCCGTGCTTAGTGGGCCAAAGCCAGAAATGTCATATTCCTCTGGAGCCTTGTGGTCGCCATTACGGAATTTCTTTTCTAATTCCGCATAAGCACCAGCTAATTTTTCAAGCTCAGGCTCGTTAGAGTCCTTTGCCCAAAACTTCTCCGGCCACCAATCAGGACGCTCCAGAGGGCTATCATCCTCTGCGTTCGGATCAGCAGCCACATGGCTGATTTCCGCTTCAGCAGAGGTTGTGCTGCTATTGTCAGGCGTATTTTCTTCCCCAGATACACCGTCAAGCAGGCCACCGCTTACTTCGGTTTCGCTCATTCTTTGATTCTCCTAATACGAGTTTCGATGTCACGAATGACAGAATTCTGCCCTTCGCGGAAGAACCCAAAGCTGGATTCAGCTCCAGGTTGCCAACTTGGTCGCTCAAGATATTGCTCTCGCAGCCAAGCCAACACTTTTTGCCCTTCTTCCGTAGAAAAAGTGCGGGCTATTTGAATGTCTAGGTCTTCCTTCTTCCGATCCAGCGGAACCACATTCATGGGTTCCACCGCTTCCCAACCTTCACTCATTGCATCATCCCTTCAGGAGCAGCGGCTGGCTGGCCTTGTGCCGCCATTTGCTGCTGTTGAGCCATAGCAGCCATCTGCTGCATTTCCATCATCATCTGCTGACGCTCCAGCGGAGTCGTGCGGATTGAAGCAGGCACACCCATCTTGTCTGCAATGTAGTCCAGAAGCTCACCAGACTTGATGGCAAGCATGCCTTCCGGCCCCATTGCCTGAGCAATCTGGCTGAACTGCATGATGGAGTTGATTTCTTCCATGTTCTGCGCCATTGCAAGCGGAGAAGTTGGGCTAACTTTAACCTCTAAGCCATTGACTTCTAAAGGCAAAGTAATCAAACCAGACTGATCCATAACCTCTAGGGTCTTCTGGACAATCGGGATCATGGTTTCGTTAATCAGACGACCAAAAGCAGAGCCTAGGTTCTGAGCCAGTTCCTTCATGCGCTCAACAACTTCAGTCGCAGAACGGGCTGACATATTATCTGGCGGCAGTGACTCGTCCAGCAGGGTCTTCTTAATGCTTCCACGCAGCTCATTGATGATGATCTGGGATACATTGAAGTCACCCGCACGAGGCAAAGCCTTGAGCGATTCACCCTGCGGGCCACCATTACGAGCCACCGGAATAATTGCACCCGGTACGATGCGTACAGTCTGCGGATTCAGAACACCATCATCCGCTGCGGTGTACACACCTGTAATTGCCAGTGACGCATTTTTGAGCAGAAGCTCAAGAGTCTTGTTCAGAGTCTTGATGTCTGGCAACGCATTAATAACAGGGCCACGGCCATAGATTTCACCCGACACCTTCATAAAGCGGCTGACCACCCAAGGCGTAGTGTCTTTACGGCGATAGACCAGCTCTGACTTCGACTCTTTGTGAACGACATGGTAGCAATAGTCGCCACGGTCATAGTCATAGATCGTAGCTTCAAGCAGCTCAATCTCTTCGGTCGGCTTATCGTCAATCTTGCGCTTCAGGTCTGACGGAATTTCAGCATCAGGCCACTGCGTCTGAATGGATTCACCCTTGATGCGCATACGGCGGTACACATTGTCAACTTGACCGTTAGCGCCTTCTTCAAATGCCACCAGATACTGCGGAACTGGGATGAAGTTAATTGGGCTGATTGCATCACCCGGTTGGATAAGCATAACTGCTGTACCTACAGACAGGTCAAGCAAGAACTCACCAATAGCAATATCAAAGTTAGACTGCTTGAGTACGGAGAACATCTTTTCGTTGTAGATGTCCAATGCTTTCTGCACTTCAATTCTGCGTTCTTGCGGAACATCAGATCCAGGTTCTAGCTTGCACCACTTGCGCTGTGGCGGAAAGATGCCGGACTGCATGCGGTTCGCAAAACGCTGGGTAGAATTGATCGCAGTGGAATCGAATACACGATTCATCTTGCGGCGACCACCTACCTTGCCTTCATAGTAACCGTCATACAGGTTACGCTGAGGCAACGCAAACTCATACGCATCTTCGTACAAGTCACGGAAGTTTTCTTTGCGGGTCTGAGCGATTTGATGGCGTTTCAGAATCTGCTCAACATTGAGTTTCATTGGCTTCGCCATCACAGGCTCCTTATTCGTACCAAGTCAAAATGATTTCAGCGGGCTGTGCTGATCCGCTGTTATTAGTTAAGCGAAGCAAATAAGTTGTCAGTGGCTTAAGAATTATGCTTGCTGCTGAAACATCGCCACCTGCTGCTTTCTTCTTAACGCCGCCAATTAAGATGTATTGGCCTATGGTTGTTCCTGTTGAGGTAACAGTCGGAGATAGCAAGATTGCAGAGTTACTTGTGTTCGTGCTGTTGCGGTCTAAGTTAATTGAGCCTAATGGAGTGCCACCTGATACGGTTGCGCCTTCATAGAAATATCCCATTCCATTGCCGCCACAAACACCTTCAACGCCAAGTCTTGCTTCAATGCCAGATCCAAAAGCAATCGCTAAGTCCAAGCTAGCGCCATTAGCTAATGATGTTGATATTGCTCCGGCAGAATATGCATCGCCCTGAATAATGTGCGCCTCAAGGGTAGATACAGTAGGCAATCCGTAAGCGGCACTTACCAGTACCTGCTCATCCTGTCCATCAAGATAGGATGGCGAAGTATGCTTGGTGTTGATTCCAAGCGATTCTCGTTTGACAACTATGCGTGTCATTTCTTCTTACGCTCTGCCTCAGAGTACGCAATCGCAGCAGCTTGTTCTTTGCTGGTGACTTTCTTGCCAGAAGAAGACTTGAGCTTGCCCTTGGCAAACTCACGCATCACTTTTGCAATCTTGTCCTGCTTGTTCATACGCTTGTACCTATGCCCATCATTGCGTCTTCACGCTCATCGGATACCAAAGAGCGAGCGCCACCACGCATACGCGCTCTAGCGCTAGCCTGCATACGCTTTGCAGTTTCAGTTTCTTCTGCTTTCTGGCGTTCTTCCTGCTTTTCGATCTGCAAACGCTGCAACTCAAGCTGTTTGTTTTGCGCATCAATTGCAGCCTTCTGTGCAGAAGTGTCTGGCTTGCCAAATAAGAAGCTCATATCAAACTCCTAACTTTGAGATTTCAGCCAAACGCTCTTCGCTCATCAAAGAGCGCTGACCACGACCACGAGCGCGGCGAGCTGCCATGCTCTGCATTGCATATTGCCCTTGCTGCTCGGCGTATCGTTTCTTTGTTACTTCAAGGTCTTTTTGCTGTTCTTCAACTTGCTTGTTCAATGCTGCGGTTGCTGCCTCTTGCGCTGAGGTGTCAACCTTTGGCGCTTTGAAAACGCTACCAACCAATCCGGTAACGGCTTTAACTGGCGCACTAACTACTTTTTTTACTGCTTTTACTACACCACCCATACTAGCTCTCCTTTACGATTGCCATAATGTAAAAATCAGAGCCATCAGGCCCGTACTTCCGCATCACGCCCTCTTGTTGGAAGCCAATCGCTTTCGCCCATTTGAAGGCACGGTTGTCATCGCATCTTACGGTAATTTGTAAACGATGCAAGCTATCGTCTTGAAACTTAAGGCGAACAAACAATTTGCCCGCCCTGGTCATCAGGTATCGGTACTCTCGGAATTCCTCTTCAAGCAAAAACCATCCTTCCTCTACTCCTGCCCAAATGTTTACAGTTCCGAACACGGCAATCGGTTTGCCACGATTAAGAATCGTCACAGCCAGTCCGTTAGCGGCCTGATACCTGAGAAGTTCGCCTACATCGGCAGGCCCAAAGGCCAAAACCTCTGGCTGCTCTACCGTGAGTCGGCTGGCATGCTCTGGCAGAAAGGGGACAAATACGATACCGGGGGGTAGATTTACAAAAAAATTAAAATCAAGGGCTTTCATACCGCAAACACATCGAACTCTGATGTCGTTAGGGTTTGGGCAATGAAGGTCTTGTTGGTTGCCATGCTGCCCTTGCGGGTCATATTGCGGTATTCGCCGCCGCCAACCAGCAAATAGCCAAATGCGTCACCCACATGCGAGTGTTCGTTCTTATTTGGCGTGTCTTTGAACCGTTCTTGCCCTGCACCCACGGCAATACGCTTGAAATGGTAACCGCCTGAAAGGGATTTCCTCAGCAATTTACACGATTTATGTACTAAGAGTCCTGGTTTACCCATGACGAGGCGGTTCATTGGGGCAGCAGAGGCTTCACGGCGAGCCTTAAAGTCGTTAGTCGCCGTAGGTTGCGCCCGTAACCCCAGAGTACGCAGGTACTCAAAGGCTGTCGTTTCGTAGATTGCGTCACGCTGTTGACCCGCAGGGTCACCCCAGACCAGAACTTCAAAGTTCGGGAACCGGGTTTGTAGCTCAGAAATCAATTCGTTACCGAATCTTTCTAATCCCATGTCGAAGGTTACGATCTCATGGAACACACGCCACTGCCCGGAGCTGTGACGCTGACCAAAGACCGCCGCAGGGGTTAAACCAAAGTCAAGACCGACTTGGATTGGCAAGTTGGGGTCAGGCACGATCTCGTCAGACGACATGAGCATGTCATCGTACTCAGGCCAGACGGGTTTGCCTTCCTGCACATAGGTATATCGACCTTCGGCATAGCAGCGAATCCAGTCTAGGTTCTTGCCTGCAAGCTGCTGAAGGTAATAACCAGGCGGCAGGTTCTTCAGGTTCTCGCCTTTCTCGTTTAGCTTCCACCAACGCCCAGCCGCAAAGATGTGGTCATTCGCCTCAGGGTTGTCCGGCAATGTTTCATGTGGAACCTCCACAATACCACCGGGCTGATGGAAGAACTTCCACGCATACTTGCCCGTAATCCGGTCTTTTTCCGCTAGACGGAACCACCAATGGTCGTCATCCATCGGGTTGGTATCCATCCAGATGCCATGCCAGGTAGCCCCGCCATCCCGCTTGCTCGGATAACGGCCAACACGGTGGGTAAGACCGTCAATTACCGCTTTCGGTAGTTCTCTGGCTTCGTTGACCCACGCACCTGTGAGTTCTAGTGACAGCAGCTTTCGGACATCCTTGGGTTGGTCAAGGGCCATAAAGATGACTTCACAGTCCACACCCGCTGCATCACCCCTAGGCGGCAGCTTAATGTGGTGGGTAATCGGTGGAGTCCAGCGCAGAGGGCCAAAAATATGTTCAGGAAAAATATCTGTCCAAGTCTTGATGGTCGTAGTCTTCAATTCCGGGTATGAGTTACGGACGATCACAAATCGGGAGTAACGAATACCGTCAACCGGACTGGGTTTCTGCTGTAAAGCGATCCGCATGACCTTTAGACATGACACATAGGACTTACCCGACCCTACTGGCCCCATAATCCCGGTGACAAACGAGTTGTCTTGCAGGAATTTGTAGGCAACCGGGGAAGTCGTCAGGTCAACATTGACCCCAGGAAAGCCATCACTCATCGACCACCTCAGCTTCAGCCTCAATATCTGGGGCTTTCACATTAAATCCGATTACAGATGGCTTATCCATGTTCTGTTCTGGCTCTAGCAGACCCGCAGCCTTGGCCAAGATCCGCAAAGCAGCAGTTTTGTCATGCAGTTCTACACTGGTGGACACCCGACCATCCTTATCAGTAGTCGTAGTAACCTTCTTAATGGCCCGGTGAGCGTACTCAGGAATGTCCTTACTGGCTTTCAGCTTTACATTCCCGTACTCATCCCACTCCATAATGTCACGGATAGATGTAGTCGCCATACAAAGCATCTCAGTCGCAATCCCCTCCCGATGCTTGGCAATCGTAGAAGAGTTCTGCAACTGTTTGGGTCTAACCCCACCATACCCCTTGAGGCTGGGAATCACCTTTTTGTTAGCCATATCTAACAACTTAGCGTATTGACCTAAGGTTTGGCAAGTAGTACATTCAGTTCAAACGCAATTCTGCAAGGCGACCGTAGCCCTAACAGGTAAGATACTCCAGTCGCCCTATCAGTCAGGGATAAACGCTAGACAGGCGATAATTCTTGCAGAAACCAGTGTTAGGCCAACACCACGAACTGAGTCCGATCCAGATGTAGTGGTCAAGGTAGTCGGGAAACCCCTAACTAACACTCGGTTCTAAGCACTTCTAACAGGGGGCGGAGTAAGCCTATTGCCTAATGGGTTCCCAATAGTGAGCCAATTCTCTCCAATTCCC
>Ga0196905_1000306_pt1 | contig 19930 bp, 22 predicted proteins | sample CB_VirMetaG_3_FD_169098 | JGI IMG/M metagenome (GOLD analysis project Ga0196905, IMG submission 169098) | Freshwater to marine saline gradient viral communities from Chesapeake Bay - CB_1508_1S Viral MetaG (v3) (version 3) | ecosystem: Environmental > Aquatic > Marine > Coastal | place: USA... | reverse complement strand
GGGTAGCGATGCAAGACGCTACCCTCCTTTTTTACCTCCAAGTTTCGTATGTTTTATCAATTGCATCAATTACACTTTGTCTGGCTGGAAATAATCCTTTATCCCACCTGGTTATAGTGCGTTGACTAACACCGGCTAGTTTGGCTATTGTTGCTTTCCAGTGATAACCAAATAGTGTTTTTGCTTTATCTTGCCAAGTCATCAATACCCCCTACAATATCGTTTGCTTTTTCATACTTATTAAAAATATTTAACAGGTTTTCAAGCTCGCTTTTTGTAACACTGAATCGCCATTCTTCATTGCGAACGCTCAAGATATAGCCTATTTGATCGTAGTACTCTATAGATACATGAGTATGTAGATCATTGTGATTTTTGTAAGATGTTGTTAGTGTAAGTTCTGTCATATTTTATTCTTTGTTTAGTTGTTATATCGCCATTATAATTAACAGTGTCTAAGAAGTCAAGACATAAAAGACAATTATTTTAAAATAATTTTATTTGCATGTATTAAAAATGCGTGATAATATATGTATGTTAATGATAAATAAGGGTAATTTGTGAGATATCTTTTATTGCCGATTAAAGCAACACTATACACGTTATATGTATTATTAGTAGTAGCAAGCATACTAGGCGTATCAATATATCTGTTAATATCAATATTAGAGTGGTTGGCATGAAGTTCGAAACACGAGGAAGGCCCGAAGCAATACCTAAAGTATTGGCTAAAAGAGACAAGCTAATAGCAATGGCTAAAGAGGGTGCAAGTAAGTGCGAGCTATATGTAGAGATGGGTATAACAAAAGGTTGTGCTAGCAGATGGTGTAACGAAAACGATGACAGATACCAGCCAGAATTTGTATACCTTATACAAGAATTAACAGTTTTATCACAAGCTTGGTGGGAGAGGTTAGGGAAGGATTGCCTTAACTGGGATAAGTTTCAAGCTACGGTATATAACAGACAGATGCAAGGGCGGTTCAAAGATGACTGGGCACCGCATAGCACGCAAGTAATAGAGAGTAATAATACAAACACTAACAAAGGCGTAGATGTCACGCAGAAGTTGTTATCTAAAGTACCACAGGAATTGTTAGAACAGATCTTACAAGAGATAGAGCAAGAGAATGCTTAAAGGTGTTTCAGAACACGATATACGCAAGGCGTTAGAGATAAGGCGCAATAATAAGATAGATTATATGTTCCCTGATACGGGAGAGCTTGCCCGGCATCTATACAAGAAGCATCTAGAATTTATCGAAAACACCTCACAATATAGACAATCAGTAATGATGGCAGCTAACCGTGTAGGCAAGTCTGAAGCAGGCGCTTATATGGTAGCTGTATGGGCAACTGGCATATATCCGCACTGGTGGAATGGTAGAGTATTCCCTGGACCTGTTAATTGTCTTGTTGCTGGTGAAACATCAAAGCTAGTTAGAGACTCGGTACAGGAAAAACTATTTGGCCCAATGAATGCACTTGGTACTGGCACGATACCAAAAGAGTACTTATATAGCACCGCGCCGAAGTCAGGCATACCAAACGCTATAGACACGGGATTAGTTACGCATAAAAAAGGTGGCACATCAGTAGTACAGCTACAATCATACGATCAAGGCAGGGAAGTATTCCAAGCAACTGCACGACATGTTATTTGGGATGATGAAGAACCACCGCTAGATATATACATAGAGCAGCTCCTAAGGACAATGACAACAAACGGCGTAATGATATGTACATTCACCCCGTTAAAAGGCGTCTCAGAAACTGTTCTACACTTACAAAGCCAGGCGCAAGAAGGCAAAGCAGCTATAGTAACTGCAACATGGGATGATGCTCCCCACTTATCACAAGAGATTAAAGATGAGTTATTTGCAACATTACCACCGCACCAACGAGATGCAAGAAGTAAGGGGGTTCCTTCACTTGGCTCTGGGGCAATATATCCCGTTCTAGAAAAAGAATACGTAATAAGTCCTATTGAGCTACCAAAACACTGGGCGCAAGGTTATGGAATGGACGTAGGCTGGAACAATACAGCTGCTTGTTGGGGTGCGCTAGATAGAGATACAGATGTATTATATATATACTCTGATTATAAAGAAGGGCAAAAAGAGCCGGCAGTCCATGCAGCAGCAATCAAAGCAAGAGGTGCGCACTTAGTAGGCGCAATAGATCCAGCCTCAACTGGCAGATCTCAAAAAGACGGGGAACAATTAGTATCATTATATACAAGGCAAGGGCTTAATCTAATACTAGCCGATAACACCGTTGAAGCCGGAATTTTTGAAGTATACGAGCGATTAACAACAGGCAGATTGAAGATATTCAGCACCTGTACCAAGTTACTTGAAGAAATACGACTATATAGACGTGACGAGAAAGGTAAGATAGTTAAGCAACATGATCATATTATGGATGCAATGAGATACTTAGTTAAAACACTTCAACTAGTAGTTACAATAAGACAGCAACATGATTATATACCACCCCCTACATCGCGTAAAACGTCATGGATGGGTTAGTATTGACATATTATTGATATTAAAATATAATTTACCTGCTAGCGTTATGCTGCATCAATTAAGCACCTCAAGGTAGCTGTATATATATTAGGGTAAGACGTGTCTAATTTATTACATACAGCTAAAGAACTATTTGAGATTGATTCTAAGTACTGGGAGCCAATATATAGAGCTGCCCGGGACGATATATATTTTCTCTCTGATAATGACGACGCTCAATGGCACGCAAACGACTTAAAAGCTAGACAAAAAACAGGAAGGCCAGTACTAACAATCGACCAATTAACACAATATGTTAATCAGGTTGTTAATGATGGCAAAAAAAAGACTCCGGAAATAGAAGTTATACCAAGCCATGACGCTGATGTAGATACAGCCGCAATCATACAAGATATTATAAGAGATATATCATATACATCCAATGCAGATACTGCTTTTGACACAGCCTTTGGATATAGTGTTATGGGCGGCGTAGGTTTCTTCATGCTAGATCATGAGTATGTCAGCGAGGAAAGTTTTGAACAACGCTTGGTAATAAAAGAAGTGCACGATCCTTTTACCTGCTACCTAGACAGTAAGAGCAAAGATATTACAGGCAAAGACGCAGATCATAATTTTATTTTAGAAGCCGTTTCCGAAAATGATTTCAAAAAGCGTTTTAGAAACAAACAACCTGTTAGTTTCACGGGCGATAGTTTTATTGAGTGTGAGCAAGGCGATATAATTATCGCTCAATATTTCAAAAAGGTCATTAAGAAAAAGACTCTAGGTTTAACTGATGACGGACGCATCGAAGAGGTGCAAGAAGGCATTGACTACGCAATAACAAGGGAAGTAGAGGAAGTTAAGGTAAAAAGATACTTACTATCTGGTCAGGATGTGTTAGAAAAAACTGATTTTGTCTGTAACTTCATGCCTTTGGTCGCTGTATTTGGTGCTCAAAAGTGGGTTAACGGAAAAAGAGAGATTCAGTCCCTTATCCGTAGATCTAAAGATGCGCAACGGATGTTCAACTACTGGAAGTCGTTAGAAACGGAGTTACTACAAAAACAACCTAGAGCAAACTTTTTAGCGCAGGCCGGGCAAGTTGAAGATTTCCGGGAAGCTTGGGAAAATCCAGATGCATCACCGGTATTGACATATAAAGGCTTTGATTTAGCAGGGAATCCAGTAGGGCCGCCACAAAGACTAGACCCGCCACAAATACCAGCAGGAATATTACAAGCGTCAAGGGGTGCTATTGATGATATTAAAGCAACAATTGGTATGTATTCAGCTTCTTTAGGAGAGCAAAGTAACGAAGTAAGTGGCGTTGCTATTCAGAGGCGCAACGAGGAAGGCGAAACCGCAACGTATCATTTTGATGATAATTTGAATAAGTCTATCACGCAACTTGGTAAGATGATTGTATCTGCTATCCCAAAGATCTATGACACTCCAAGAGTAGTGCGCAAAATAGACCGTGAAAATACAGTTAAATCCATTGGCATTAATGGCGTGGTATTGCCTGAACAAGAACGGTCATACGATCTAACACGAGCTGGTTATGATGTAAGAATTATACCTGGTATTGCACATACAACCCAAAGACAACAAGCAGCGCAGTTTTTTGAAGCAGTCGTAACAAGGCAGCCTGAACTTATGTCGGTTATGGGTGATTTGTTATTCAAAAATATGGATTTTGCCGGCGCTCAAGCAATGGCAGACCGTATGAAAAAGTTCATTGATCCAAAATATTTAGATGAACAAAGCGAATATGATCCTGAAAAAGAACAAATGGCCGGAGTAATAGAGCAAGGTCAGCAATTAATAACTCAACAACAAGAACAGATTGAAAGTTTGGTGGCTCAATTAGAAGATAAGAAAAACGAACTAGATATAAAAGCCTTAGCCGAAGAAAATAAAAAAGAAGCAAATGTTGAATCTACGAAAATAGATTTATTAAAACTTGAGGCTGAGCGAGAGAAAACTAGACAAGATTATGAATTTAAAATGGCAGCGTTACTTCTTAAGCAGCAAGAACTGAACTTGCGTGCTCATGAAAAGATGAGAGATATTGAGATAGAAGAAGAAGTGGAAGAGCCAGAAGAATACAACAACCAACAAGAGGAGTAAGCATGAACGATATTGAAAATCAGGCGATTGAAACCGAAGTGGTAGAACAGCCGATTGAAACAACAGAAGAAACAAAGGTTGAAGAAAAACAACCCGCAGAAGATCAAAAAGAGACAGACGAAATAGAGAATGATGATGATGATGCGGATGATGATACACCGTTTCCAAAGAAAGCAACAAGAGCATTGGAACGGCGCAATAAGAAGATAAACAAATTACGATCTGAAAAATTTGAGCTGGAGCAACGATTACGGGAGTTTGAATTAAACAATCAAAATAAGCAAGTTCAACAAGGGCAACTAAATTCAGGCGCTGAGCCGAAAGAGGACGACTTTGAGAACTATGCAGATTATTTAAAAGCCCTCGGTGCTTATGAAGTAAGGCAAGAGTATGCTCAAAGAGAGCAGCAAAGCCAATTCGAAAGAGAGCTTCAAAGCCAAACAAATTGGGTCAATGACAACGTTAAGCGTGTAGACGCTAGGGTTGCTCAAGCGGTTGAAACTATTCCAGATCTGAACGGACTGTATTTAGAAAATCAGGATGTGATAGAAGGATATTCAGACGCAACTAAATACGCTTTTTTGGAGGCTGAACGACCAGAACTAGCATTCTATGCTTTTGCAAAGGAAGGCAGGCTTGAAGAGTTAGACAGTTATTCGCCAACAAGATTAGCAAGGGAGATAGCATTAGCTGAAATAAGGGGTGAGAAACTAAGCAAAAACCGCCCAATAAGCAAAGCACCAGCCCCAATAAAACCATTAAAAACAGGTGGGACAAGAGCAAAATCACTAAGTGATATGTCACCAACTGAACTTTTAGAATATTTAAAAAAACAAAGGAAATAAAACATGGCTAATACTTTTAATAACGTCAAAGACGTCGGTACGGTTTTGTCAAAACTAGCAGCCGGCTATTTAATTGATAATTTACAATTTGCTAAAACAGTAGATAAAGAGCCGGAATCATCTTTTGGTTCTGTTAACGGGTATAAAGTTGGTGATACAATCAATATATCTGTACCAGCACGCTTTATCCCTGGGACATCTCTGAATATTACATCTACACAACAAGATGTCGTGGAGGAGAAAAAACCACTTGCACTAGATACAACACGAACCGTTGCTGTAAATGCGGACGCTTTAGAGCTTCGCAATGATATTTCAGAGGCTGAATTACTAGCTAAAGGGGATCGCATCTTAAAGCCGGCAATGGCAGCGCTTGCTCAGGCTATTGAGGCTGATATTATTGAAAAGGCTTCAGATGCAATTTATAATACTGTAGGAACTCCTGGTTCCACTGTGTTTGATACTGCAACTATGTTGCTAGCTAAAGATAAACTAGCTTATAACTTAGCTCCTATGGGCGATAGAAAAGCTCTTTTAAACACTACTGCTATGAGTTCAGCGGTTAATGCTAGAAAAGGACTGTTTCAGTCTTCCGAAGATATCAAAAGACAGTACAAAGAAGGATATATCGGTACTGCTGATGGTTTTAGCTTTATGGAAAACCAAATGCTTAACACTCATACCAACGGTAACGATGTAACGTTTGAGGTTAGCACTACTGTTTCAACCGAAGGCCAAACAACATTAGTAGTTGAAGGTTTAACTACAACTACAGGAACAGTTACTAAAGGCACAACCTTTACTATTGATACTGTGTATATGGTACATCCACAAACCAAACAAGTAACAGACCAATTACAGCAATTTGTTGTAACTGCTGATGCTACTGCAAATGGCTCTGGTGTGGCTACTTTAAGTATTTCACCTGCATTATACACATCTGCATCAAATGGCTTGCAAAATATCAATGCATTCCCTGCGGATGGTGATACTTGTAACGTTTTAACTGGTTCAGCTTCAACTGGATACGTTCAAAACTTAGCATATCACCCAAGTGCATTCAGATTCATTTCTACTAAACTTTTCCAGCCAAAAGCAGTTGAAATGTCTGGTGTAGCTACTGAAAACGGTATAACCGTAAACATGGTTAGCGCGTTCGATGTATTAACTTACAAAGAGATATTGCGTTTTGACTGTTTATATGGTTTTGCCGCTATTCGTCCAGAGTGGGCTTGCCGTATTACTGCATAACTGGTAGGGGTTTTACGCCCCTATCTTTAATCTTAGGAGTTAAATAAATGACACAAGCAACAATAACAAACGAAGGAGCGTTCGATAGGAGTATTCGTACCGATATAAACACAAACTTCACGGAGCTTTACACTAACAGATGGCAAGTAGCTAGGCAATCAGCGGATGTTACGGCTTCGGAAAGCACTACTTTAGCAGATCTAACTGGCTTATCGCATACTTTAGCGGTTGGCACGTATAAGTTTAAAGTATCATTACAAGCTTTATCAACTGCAAACGGAGGTACTAAAGTAGCATTCAGCTATACAGCACCTACATCATTGCAATGCGAAGCTAAAGCATTTACAGCGTCTGCCGTTGCTGTTACAAGGACAACTACAACCACCAATCAAGCGTCTTTAGTAGCTGCTACAGTTGCTAATATTTGCGTTGAATTAGAGGGTACTTTAGTTGTAGCAACTGCAGGTACTATACAAGTGCAAGGTGCTCAAAACGTATCACACGTTGATACTACAACTTACTACACTGGATCAACTTTTGAAGTATTTCAAATTTCATAGAGGATAATATGATAAAATTAACAAAAAACTCTGGAGTAAAGATTCTATCACCGGAAAGTAAATTAATTGATAAATTAAAAGCAGAAGGCTGGGTAGAAATAGTAGAAAATACTAAAGAGACAGTAGAAAATACTAAAGAGAAAAAAGCTAAGTAACTAAGGGGGGGTAACCCCCCTTAATAGAGGGTGTAACATGACAACTGTACTTGATATAATAAAAGATGCAATGAGTGAGGCGGGCATTACTACGCAAAATGAAACTCCAACGAACAGTGAGACTCAAGACGCATTGAGGGTGTTAAATAGAATGATAGATTCGTGGTCTAATTCTGGGACTATGATTTATACCACTCCTACAGAAAGTTTCAGCTTAACAAGCGGTACAGCAAGTTATACTATTGGCGATGGTGGCACTTTTGACACAGTTAAGCCTAATAAAATAGTGCAGGCACACGTAAGAATCGCAAATATTGATTATAATTTAAATATAGAGCCGGACAGCGTTTATCAAGGCATTACATATAAAACTATTGGCAACATCCCTGAAATATTAAACTTTACTAACGCTTATCCGTTAGCAACGATTAATTTGTATCCAGTGCCAAGCCAAGCAATGACATTATTTATTACAAGTGAAAAACCCTTAACAACGTATGCATCAACCAATACAGCGTTAGTTGTGCCTCCGGGGACAGAAGATGCCCTTGTTTACAATCTAGCCTTACGCTTATCTAGTAAATACGGCAAAAAGGCCAGTGAAGAATTAAAGCAAATGGCGAGTAGCTCGAAAGCGGCTATAGCTCTAAACACAGTAAGAAACAACCCTTTAAGATCACAAGCGTTGCAATCAAGAACAGACAATAATATTTTTAGTGGTTATGCGACATGAAAATAGAATTAGTAGGTGAAAGTTATAGAGATTGGAGTATAACTTATAGTGCGCAAAAGACAGTAAACTTTTTCCCTGTATTTTCTAACCAAGGTAGAGAAGTATCAGCCTTATATGGCACGCCAGGACTAGAAGAGGTTGCAGATTCAGGAGCTGGCCCAATAAGAGGTAGCTTTAAATCCCGTAAAAATGGCCGTGTTTTTTTTGTAAGCAGTAGTATTTTATATGAAATAGATTCTTCATATGCATTAACATCAAGGGGTAACTTAGATCAAAGCGCAGGAAATATAACAATCTGCGAAAACACTACACAAATGGCTGTATGTGACGGTGCAAATGTATATATATTCACATACGCTACAAATAACTGGGCAAAGGTAACAGATCCAGACTTACCCGTATCAGGAACAATCACTTCAATTGATAACTTTTTTGTTGTTAATGAGGTTGGTACAGATAAATTTTATATTAGTGATTTGGCTGATGGAAGCTCTTGGGTAGCAACAGAATTCAAGAGTGCGGAATCAAACCCCGATCAGATTAAACGTGTGTTTAACGCAATGGGCCAGTTATGGTGCTTCGGGGAAGTATCGACAGAACTATTTAGCAATACAGGCGCGTCGGATTTTCCTTTTGAAAAAATATCAAATGGTACGTTTAACATAGGCATTGTTGCGCCTTATTCGGCTATTGTAGTGGGCCGCGCTGTTTTTTGGCTTGGGCAGGACGAATACGGCTATGCGCAAGTATACGAAGCAACGGGAATTAACCCAAGGATAATTTCAACAACTCCTATAGCGCTATTATTGCAGCAAGCTACAAATTTAAGCGATGTAGTAGCTTGGGCGTACCAAGAAAAAGGTAGAACTTTTTATATTTTGACAGGTGGAGGCTTAGAAACTTCATTATGTTATGATCTTGAGGCAAAATCTTGGCATGAAAGGGCTTATTGCAATTCAGATGGTAACTTTGAGCAACATAGAGGCATAACTTGCGTGTTTGCATTCAATAAACAATTAGTTGGCGATAGAGATAATGGTAAAATATATAATATGGATATGGATATATACTCGGACAATGGTGATGCCATTGTTAGAGAGCGTATTTATAGACATATTTTCGAAGAAGGATATAGAATTAAATTTCCCATACTGGAAATAGGTGCAGAAACGGGTGTTGGGCTTCAAAACGGTCAAGGAACTAACCCAATTATAGCATTGTCAGTATCTAAAGATGGTGGCAAAACATACGGCGATGTTTACACGCAAACATTAGGAGCAGCTGGTAGCTTTTACGGTACAATTAGATTCAGAAGGCTTGGAATTTCAGAATCAATGACGTTTAAAATAAGGATTTCAGACCCTGTAAAAGTAGCATTATTTGGTAGTTATTTAAAAGATCTGGAAGGTGAACAATGACATTAGAAGCGCCTCCTTTTGGCACAGAGGTTGTTGATGACGATAAACAATTACAACTGCCTTGGTTAACATTTTTTAATCAAATGTATAATGGCGATGCGGGTAATGCATGGGAGCCTAATTTTGTCAATTTAACTACAAGTGGCACACCTACGATAACGGGCAGATATTACAGGATTAATCGTTATCTATTATATATAAATATCTTAGTAACACCAGGAACAAATACATCAAGTACAGCTGGGACTACATATGTTGATAATTTGCCAATAACAGCGTATAATAATGGAGTGTGTATGTCATTATCAAATAACTTAGGCGGTCAATTAGGCATGATAAATGCTACAAACAACAGAATATATACGCCAACTTGGACAACAGTAACAACACCAGTCAATATAATAGGTTTAGTAGAGGCAAGATGATAACTTTTGAAATAGTACCTTTACATGAGGTATTGGATTCTTTAAAAGCAAACTCCGCAACGCATCATAAAGACATAAAAGATAAAAGCCTTTATCCTACATATTTTATAGACTGGGCAACGTATGAAGATTTAAGCAGAAATGATTTAAGTTATGCCGTTATAGCAAAAAACGACAATCAAATAATTGCTTATTCTTGTTATAATTTAACCATTGATTTAAACAACGCAGCTTATAGTATAGGTTATAATGTCGCAATTTTCATAAAGAGAGAATTTAGAGGCAAGTTAGTTATTGAATTCTTGAAAGAATGTGATAAACTTCTTAAATCAAAGAATGTTCAGCAAGTCCTGTATACAGTCAGTGACATAAGAATAGGCAAAATCCTAGAAAAAGCTGGTTACAAAGCAAGTGTTATTACTTGGGGTAAGAAACTATAGGGTTGATATGTCAAAATTAAATATTATACGAACAAATTTAATCTCTTCGCTAAAACCGGATTTTAAAAATCAAGAATCTCTTTACGACCCATTAGGATTTATAGCGGAAGACGAAAAACCACAACAAGCCCCTGCATCGATGGGAAGCAGTTTAACTCCTGGTTACGTACAGCAAGCACCAATGAGTTATGATCAAATAAATGCGGCAAACTCAATAAATCAGCAGCAAAGATTTTTATCACCGACGGTTCAGCCGCAATTACCAGGCAGCCAAAATTTAATAAATCCTGGAGGTGTACAATCAGTATTAGGTCAAGGGCAAAATCAAGGTATCTTACAAGGTTATAGTGGCGATGGTTATTTATTCCCACAGTCGGCAGAAGGATACAGGCAGTTACAGAATAGCAATTATAGTAGTTATTGAGGTTGAAAATGTTTGGTCAGGGAATGGTAGCAAGTGCATTGGTAGAGGCGTTAAACCGACAGTATTTGGAAAATTTAGGGCAACAGGCTTATGACGAGCAAGCCCCTTCTTCTTTTGGGCGTAGTTTATTGCCGGTTCAGCCGCAATTACCAGGCAGCCAAAATTTAATAAATACAACTAACCAGCAGCAACGATTTATTAGTAATGGACAGCCTACAAATAATAATAGTTTAAATAGTTTATATAATAATCCCGATTATTTAAATTATTTAGCGCAAACTGAACAAAATAAATTATATAATTATTGAGGTTAATATGGTTCAAGCAATACCAGCGGTAATAGGTGCAGGAGCAGCTATTTACAGTGCTAACAAACAAAGTGCAGCGATGAAAAAAGCCCGCAATCAGTATGCGGCACAAGAGGCAGCTTCACAAGCACGTTTAGCACCATATCAACAAGTAGGTTTAGGCGCAAATAGACAGATACAGAATGATTTAGCTAATGGTACGTTAGGCGGGAGTTTTATGCCAACAGATTTAAGCAGTGATCCTGGCTATCAATTTAGATTAGCTCAAGCAGCACAAGCAAGAGACAGATTACAATCAGCAAGAGGCAATATATTTTCAGGGCAGGCTTTAAAAGAGGCTGATAGACAAACACAAGGGTTAGCAGCGCAAGAATACCAAGATGCTTATAACAGATGGCTACAAACGCAGCAAAATCGTTACAATATACTATCTGGACAACAAAGAGTTGGATTAGGAGCAGCTGGTGGTCAAAATGATTTATCCATGGATTTAGGTTTAATGACTGCTGCATCTACATTAGGTAGACAGCAATCAGAAAATCAAGGATTAGGAACGGTTGCAGGACTAGCATCTAGCGCATACACAAATTATTTAGATCAGAAAGAAGGCTTAACAGCTTATTAGAGGAATATATGGCAAATATTTTTAACGTTGGGCCAAGTATATTTGAATATATGAAAGGCCCTATGGAAATGGGCATTAAGAGGCAACGTGAGGCGCTAGAGCGTGAAGTATTAAAAGCGCAAGCGGAGCAGTATAGACAAAAAACTGAACTATTGAAAGACCCTAAATATAATCAATCACAATTGCCTTCGGTTTTACAAATTAATTATGCAATGAAAGATGCTTTAGCCAGAGGAGATACAGCAGAATATAATCGATTAGCTTGGCTTGCGAGAGCGGGAGCATATGGTATTAACTCCGCAGCGGCAGAAATGCCAGTTGATCAGGGTGCATCACAAGGTTATACGCCTCAAGTTCCAAATTACTTAACTGAGGCTCCTATATCTAGCCAAGAAGGTCAGCAACCTTCTCCTATAGCACAGCAACCACCAGTAATGACGGAGCCACAAGGAAGCTATAGTAAAACAATAGTACCTATGCCTACTGGATTAAATCCTATCGCACAACAATTAGCTGCAAATGCTGCCGCAAAAAAAGAAGCAGAAACACAAGCACAAAAAAATGTTGAATTAACGGAAGATCCTAAAATTGAAGCTGCTAAACTAAGAGCAAAATATATAGAAGAAGGATATCAACAATTACCAAAATTACAACGATCTTTGCAAACAAGAGAATTAAAAGCGGAGTTTTTGAATCCAAAAATAGATAGTATTTTGCAAAGAGCAAATAGCTTAACAACTGGTTGGACTGGCTCTTTAGCTGCAGCGATGCCGGGAACTCCTGCGTTTGATCTGAAGAAGGATATTGATACATTACTTGCAGCCTCTGGCTTTGATACATTGCAAGAAATGCGTGATAATTCACCGTTAGGAGGAGCTTTAGGAAATATAACAGAAAGGGAAATAGAGTATCTCCAAGCTTCTATGCAAAACTTAATAAATTCTCAAAGTAAAGAGCAATTTATAGCTAACTTAAAAGCATTTAAAGCCCAAAGAGAAAGATCTTTAGCCAATGTAAGAGCAGCATATGACGAAGATTATAAACGTTTTGGAGGTTCAAAAGATTCTTATTTGCCTGCGCCACAAACATTAAATAATACTACTCAATCTAGCAATATTCCAGCAGGCTGGAAAATAAAAAAATTAAAATAGGAAACTAATGCCTAAATATCAAATAACTTCGCCAGATGGGTCAATATATGAGGTAGATACTCCAGAAGGAGTTTCGGAAAACGAAGTTTTACAGCATTTTACACAATCAAACCAAGTATCACAAGAAACGTTACCAGAAACGCTACTAGAAACAACGCCGCAAGAAGCACAACAAAAAGTGCCTCAGGAAATACCACAGGAAACAACGTTATTAAGTAAACTAGCAAAAACAGGAACTGAGTTTTTACAAAATCAACAACAGCGCGGAAAGGATTTATATAATACAATAAATACAACGTCATTAACACCAATGAAGGGGCAACAAACACCTGGAGAAGCGGCATATCAAGTTGCTGGTGGCGCATTAGGAACGGTTGGAGATGTAGCAGGAGCAGCAGTAAAAGGACTAGGACAAGGTGCGTATTCTCTTTTAAGTCCAGAATCACAACAAACGATAGATAAATATGGCAACATCATAGAAGAAGCAATAGGGCCGTACGCTGAAAAATATTCACAAAATTTAGAAGCTTTTAATAGAGAGAATCCAAGAGCTGGACGCAATTTTCAAGCGACAAGAGAATTATTAAACTTAGCCCCTGTGAAAGTAGCTCCTAATTTATCTAAATCAGTAGCTATGGGAACAGTAAAAGGACTAACTAAGCCGATAACAGAGGCAGTAGATGCTTTAAACACAAAAACTATTTTACCAACTGGAACTGAATTAAAACAAGCTAGTTCTAAGTTATTTGATGCTGCGAGAGAAACTGGAACGCAATTTTCACCCATGTTAATTGATGAATTTGCAAATAAAAGCGCTTCTTTATTACCAAAAGGAAATATAGCAAAAAAAATTATACCTTTAGATGATGCTGACAACTTTATCAAAAGCTTAGAAGGTGTAAAAGGGCAGCGAATGACTTTAGACGACTTTGAAGCAATTGACAGGGATTTAGGAGCAAAAGCACATGCGGCGTTTCTAACTGATAGAAATTTATCAAGCAAATATTCAGAAATGCAAGCAAATTTAAGAGATTTGGTGCAAAATGAGAAGTTTATAGAAGGTGATGCAATAGGAATAGCAAAGCACAAAGAAGCAACAAAACTTTGGAGTATTGGCACTAGAATGAATGATATTCAGCGCATAATAGACGAGGCTGAGTATTTTGAAGTGCCTTCGACTGCTATAAAAACAGGCTTCAGAAGGATAGCAAAGAACGATAAACTATTGCGTGGTTACTCTAAAATAGAGCAAGAAGCAATTAAACGTGCAGCAAAAACAGGAAAACTAGAAGGTATATATAAAACTTTTGGAAGTAGATTAATGCCTATAGGTGCTGGAACTATTGGCGGAATACCAGGAGCAGCATTAGGCTATGGAATATCTTCTGCAGGACGGGCCGCAGCGGAATCTGTTAAAAAAGGCCAAGCCGGTAAAATAAATAAACAGCTAGCACAAAGAAGTGGATTAATAAGGACAGAAAAACGCATTTCTCTTGATAAAATTAAAAAAGCTATGAATTTAAGCCCAAAAGAAGCAAAAGAGGTGTTGAGACAATTAGAGGAGGATAATAAATGACAGCCGTATTAATGACGCCACCATTCTTACAATTCTTTGATGCTAATGGAGCACCTTTAGCAGGGGGTAAGATTTACACATACACAGCAACAGGAACATTTGCCACAGCAAAAGCAACCTATACAACAGCTGCCGGAGATGTAGAGCATCCAAATCCCGTTATATTAAATGCATCTGGAGTGCCTGCAACTGGTAACGGCTCTATTTGGCTTTCTGGAACTTATGACTTTGTAGTAAAAGATTCTAACGACGTAGAAATAGAGACAACGCTTAATGTTACGGCGTTTACAACAACATCTTCTTCGGCTACGGCATATTTTGAGTCATTTAGTGGAACAGGTGCGCAAACAGCATTTACAACATCTACGGATTTAGGCACTGATGAAAAAGCAATATATGTTTGGGTAGATGCAGGAGGGGGCAAAGGATACGATTTACAAGCTCCAACGGTTTATACAATTAACGGCACAACTTTAACATTCAGTTCAGCGCCTGCTAGCGGTACAAATAATATATATGTTTCTGCTCCTTCTTCTTTAGTTGGTGCAGCAAGTGCAGCGGCAGCAGACGCAGCAGCAAGCGCAGCAGCAGCCTTATCAAGTCAGAATGCAGCAGCAGCAAGTGAAGCAGCGGCAGCAACAAGCGCGGCGGCTTTAATTGGTACAAGCACAACAAGTTTATTGATAGAAGTAGCAAGCAAAACCTTTACAACACAAGCAGGCAAGCAATTTACTGCTGGTGATTTTGTATTGGCTTCCTCTGATGCAGACCCTACAAATTATATGCATGGTCAAGTAACAAGTTATTCTAGCACGACTCTAATAGTAGATATAACTAATATAGGTGGTTCTGGTACATATGCAGACTGGACAATACACATAAGCGGTACAAGGGGCGTAAAAGGGGATACAGGCTCTATAAGTGATTTATCGGGCGTAACAGGAGCTACACCAACATCAAGCGATAAATTAGTCTTTGTGGACGTTGACAACGGAAACGTTACAAGATCAGCAACTGTATTAAGTGTCGTGCAAACAGCGAGCAGCTTAATACAATTAAGTCAGCAAGTTATTAGCGCTGATGCTTTTATAGAGTTTGACAATACAATTATAACTAACTCATACACAAAATATCTTTTTATTTGGGAATCAGTGGTAACCGTATCGGCCGGAAACTCTTTTAACTTTTATATGTCAACAGATAATGGTTCTAGTTATTTATCAGCATACAAAAGCCATACACAAGCATGTAGATCAGGAGCTAACACTTACGCAGGTGTTGGAACAGTAACTACATTAATTCATTTAGGTCAAGGAGTGGAAGCTGATGGTTCGCATGGATTGTTAGTTTTATCAAATCCGGCCAATTCTAGTTTAGTAACTCAAATTTACGGTCTGACCACTAATGCATCAACTGGCACAACTTATGAAGGCGGTTCTGTTATTGGCAGTTCTGGCACAACAACAACAGCAGTAAATGCCGTGAAGTTTCAAGGATCGGGTGCATCTTTAACATCTGGTACAATAACAGCATATGGGATTTTATAATGAAAAAAGTTATTAATAATGAAGGTGTAGAAATAGAAGTATCAATAGATACACCAACTAAATTAATTAGTGGGAAAAGATACTTATTAACTGCGCAAGAAATACAAGAAGCTGTACAAAAAGATATAGAAGAAGCTGAACGAATACCTAAAAATAAAATTAAAGATAAAATAAAAGATCTGGAAAATGAAATAACAATTAGGCGTTTAAGAGAAGCAATCTTAGGAATAGACAAGGGTTGGTTAGCTAATCAAGAAAGTTTAATTATAACAGAAAGAAATAAATTATAGGGGTTATTATGGCTAAATTACTATCACAAACACTAGCAGCAGACGGCTCAACTAATGCAATTGTCTGGAAAGGCTCGGGAAAAGGAACGGTTATATTCTACGGCACTTTTGGCAGTGGAACAATCACAGGTCACGTATCTTCTGATAGCGGAACTACTTATGTGCCATTAAAAGACACTACATTAACCGCAATATCTACAAATGCAGCGGCAATGTTTAACTTTGAGATTAACGGCAATGAAGCCCCTAAAGCCAGCGATATTAGAGTAAGATTTACTTTAGCAAGCTCAACTAGCCCATCTTTGACAGTAGATGTATTTGACAATAGGTAAAATGTGGATGAATTTGATAAGCTACTGGATATACCTTTAGATATTGCCTTTGTTGGTGAACGGGGCAAGCCAGGATTATCTGCATATCAAGTTTGGCTAAAAGCTGGTAATAAAGGCTCAGTAAAGCAATTCTTAACATCTTTAAAAGGTAAAGATGGAGACTCTATAAAAGGAGATAAGGGAGATCCTGGTTTATCCGCATATGAAGTATGGAAAGCGCAAGGCAATGAAGGCACCGAAAAACAGTTTATAGCATCATTAAAAGGGCAGCCTGGCAAGGACGGCGTCACTACAACAATAATAAAAGAAGTTAAGGTTAAGCCGCTTAAAGGTGATAAAGGTGATAAAGGAGACACTGGTCAATCAGCTTATGAATTATGGCTAGAAAACAATGAAGGAACAGAAGAAGACTTTCTTAAAAGTTTAAAGGGGAAAGATGCCAGCACGCCTATTTATTCTGGTAACGCATATACTGAGCTTAAAGAGCAAAGTGACGTTTCTATTATTTCGCCGGCGGATCAGGATATTTTAAGGTACAATGCCACAACAAAAAAGTGGTATAATACAACACTAACTTCTAGTTCTACTTTTACCCGGACAGCATATCCATTCACAGCGCAAACAAGTATAACGATTAATCACAATCAAGGGTTTTATCCAAGTGTAACTGTTTTAGACTCAGATGGTTATAAAATAAATCCAGCAGGTGAACAACACATTAGTGTAAACGCATTTATTATTACTTTCACATCTTCAGCAACAGGCACTATTGTGTATGATGCAAACACATAAAAGAGGTTTTTATGACATTTAACGACGCAATATTGTCGAATTTCATAGATTTTCAAACAGATTTTACAGCTACAATGCAAGAGGCTCGTTTAGCATGGGACGCAGACGCTGGCACTCTCCAACTGGGTATGCCGGGTGGGAATGTAAGTTTGCAGATAGGCCAAGAGCATATTATAAGATGCAGAAATGTAACTGGATCTACTATAACTAATGGAAGTCTTGTTTATGTAACTGGCGCAAGTGGGAATAAGCCCACAATTGCCTTGGCTGATGCGGATACAGAAGCCACAGCAGATACAATTATAGGCATGGCTACAGAGGATATAAATAATAATTCTAACGGTTATGTTACAGAGCGTGGAATTGTACGAGATTTAGATACTAGCTCTTATGCGGAGGGAACAATATTATATTTATCCCAAACAGCAGGAGCTTACACAGACACAGCCCCTACACCCCCAGCCCATGTAGTAACTGCAGGGGTTGTGACAAGGCAGCACGCCACAGAAGGAGAAATTCTAGTATCAATCAATATAGGGGGAGACTTAGCAAGCCTACATGATGTTTTATTAACTTCTTTATCAAATAATGATATTTTGAGTTATGATTCTGGAAATTCTTATTGGAAGAATATAACACCTGCAACATTAATAAATAATTACTTATCGGGTGGTGACGGTATAAGTTATGCAAGCGGTGTGATATCTGCTGATATAAACACCACGAATTTAAAATTCACCACAGGCCAGATAAATACAATTCAAGATATTGGCACTGGCGCTTCGCCTACTTTTGTAACGGCGACTTTTTCTTCATTAACTGGCGTTGATGGGGATTTCTTAACAACAGACGCTGGCGGCAATTTAGGTTTAGCGCCCTTAAGCGCTAATGCTGTCACAGCCCTAACAGGTACTGCGAATCAAGTGCTTGTTAATGGTTTCACTGGCGTTGATTTACAAGGCAGTTTAACGCTAACACTACCACAGAGCATAGGCACAACGTCAGACGTTCTATTTAACAAAGTAACAACTGCTAACGTATCAGGTTACTATATAAAAAAATCCGACGGTTCGGAAGCTCAGATTTTATATTTAGATAATGACACCTCTAACAATCTATATATCAGCAGCACAGATATTGCAGGTAATATATATTTCCAAAATGCTTCAAGCCCTTTTAGTCATGGCTCTTTACTAGCTAATGGGAGCTGGATCTTTGGTGCTATTACCTCCAGCGGTGGAAAGGTTAATAGCCTAGCGACAACAGAGCAGCTACGTTTAAGTTATGATGCAAGTAATTATACCTCTTTTACTGTTAGTTCAGGCGGAGACTTAACGATTACGCCTAGTGGTGGTGATATTACTTTCTCGGCTAATATTGGTATAGGTACAGCTCCTGCAACAAATACACCATTAGATATTGTGCAGAGCGTTGATGATTTAGGGATTGCCCTGTTTAAGGCTGGCTCTGGCCGTGGCGCAATTCATATGTCAGCAAGCGGACAAATGGTAATACAAGGCGTATCCGCAGGTTTTGATTATTATGTTAACACGTCAACCTTAGCAATGAGAATAAGTAGTGGTGGTAACGTTTCAGCAGGAATTAGCACAACTTCAGATGCAAGATTTCATGCTGTATCTGTAACAGAACAACTAAGGCTTGGTTATGACGCAAGTAATTATGCTGCATTTACTGTAAGTTCCGGTGGTGACTTAACTATAGCGCCAAGCGGTGGCGATATTACTCTCTCGGCTAATGTGGGGATTGGAGAGTCTAGCCCAGATAGACAACTGGTATCGGCTGGTACTGGGAGCCAAATTCAATTTAAAAAAACACCCGGATCTAATGATGGGGGATATTTAACGAGTAATGCAGATTATCAGGCTGTTATATCTGGGGGTGCTGAGTTTGATGGCACTAACTGGATTGCCAGAGCGACTGAAACAGGATTAATCCAGATAGCTTCGGGATTTATTAATTTCTATTGCAACACCAGCCAAACGGTGGGGAACACGGCCACATTAACAGAGCATATGCGCATTGCAGCCTCTGGCAACGTTGGTATTGGCACAAGCGCCCCTATCGCAGCGGCACATATCCGTGCAGGCGCAGACACTTTACCATCTTTGCTGATAGACCATGAATACAATAAAAATGGGGGGGGAGATTACACAAATGAACGGCGGGATTTATTCGTAGGCCCTTACCTTTCTATTGGCGGTGCGCGTTATGGAGCGGCAAACTATATAGGGATGAATGCTAACCTTACTTATTCCAGCGTAGCTGGCGCTACCAATAAATGGACTCCAGTTTACGCAGGAAGCGGAGCTACTCAATCTATGATATATTGGCTTGGTGGTGGTAGCGGGGATATGGGTATTTACACCAGAGCGCATGGAACTGATAACACAG
>Ga0196905_1000304_pt1 | contig 19972 bp, 14 predicted proteins | sample CB_VirMetaG_3_FD_169098 | JGI IMG/M metagenome (GOLD analysis project Ga0196905, IMG submission 169098) | Freshwater to marine saline gradient viral communities from Chesapeake Bay - CB_1508_1S Viral MetaG (v3) (version 3) | ecosystem: Environmental > Aquatic > Marine > Coastal | place: USA... | reverse complement strand
CGTGGCTACGAATAGCTTGGTGGCTGCTGAGCTTGGTCTCAATTGGAGTCCTTCTCTCGATAAGCTCAGGAAGGCAACCGTTAATTGGATCCTTCAGCCCCTAGGTAGAAATACTCAGTCCAAATATCTGGACAAAAAATTTTGGCTGGATGCTAGTGACAACTTGATGTATCAAGGGAAAGCACCTGAACTTTCTGACACCAAGAGAGCCCGTATGCCAGCGTTCTTTGAACATGCAAACCCCAATCTACCTCAATACGCTTGAGACACATGGTCTCCAGCTCAGTTCTCTCATCGCTGAATTAGATGAGAACTTTCCACCTGTTAATCCCCACCCGGATGAATCACACTCAACAATAATGTACCGCTCTGGCCAACGTTCTGTGGTCGAGTGGATCCAACATCGACTTTCAGAAGAAAATGCCTAGAAAAAACAATGGCGGAACCAACCGTGGCGGTAGCAACAATGGAGGGAACAGCCGTGCTTCAAGTGGTGGTTCTAGTGGTGGTGCTCGCAGCGCTGCTGTAACTACTGCCCGGACAGCTGCCTCCAGTGGCTCATTTAACAGATCCAATGCACAAGACCTGCGTGCAGCTGGAGTAAACAAAACAAAAATTCAGGATCTAAGAAGCCAAAGTCAGGCAGTTAACCAACGCAACGCTACCGCTGCTGCGGCATCTACTGGCAACCAAAACATCAATGCTGCTATTGATAGTCAATTCAATGGTGGTCTAAATGTTGGTCGTGACTTTTACAATAGTCCTGGCTTCCAAGAGACACTTAATCAGAACTTGAATGCTGATGGCACTCGCATGAGCGAGGCACAGGTTGCCAAGTATGCCATGGATAAAGGTTATGGTCTTGGCGACAAGTACATGGCTGAGTTCGGTACAGTACCAACAAAGATCCGCAACCCAAATAAGAACGCTAAGAACTGGACTAATTACGACTACGGTAACACGTTCGGGATGGGAGATCTGAAGAATATCCTGGAGTCTGGAGGTTCTTATGCAGCAAATAAAGCAATGAAGATTGCTCAGGGTGCTTATGCTGGTGGTGATGTAAAGAATGTCAACAAGCTAAACAAGAAGCTTGGTTCTCTTAATCAAGACTGGATCAATCCCCAGCAAGTCTATCGACAGGACATGACCGGTGGTGGGGGATCTTACTCCATCTACCCAAACAACCCTTGGGGTAGTGAGCGTGGTAGGAAGGCACCTAACAAACTCTTTGAATGGGGTGGTTTTGGCAATGGACTAACCCAATACAACAAGAAAGGTATCCCTGGATTGTTTGATGGTGGTTACGAAAAGAGTCAACAGTGGAGCCTCCCAACTAGGTGGATGAACGGTCTTGGTCCTGCAGAAGGTACAGAACCTTATAAGCCATGGGCTACTCCTAATGGAGGGAATACAGGAAATACTGGAAATACTGGTGAGAATGGTTCCATACCCCCGGAACTCCCACCCGAACCTGACGCCCTAGATGCAAATCAATCTGGTATGGGTGCCGAGACTAACTCTGGTGCTCCTGGTTATAGATCGCATAAAAGAAACCGCTCCAAAGCAGGGCGCGGTGCTCAGGGCTATGGCTCTATGACAATCGCACCACGTAACGCAGCTGGTGTTGGATTAAACTAAGGCTAACTAGATGAACGCTAAGACACGATACGATTATCTAACTAAGTACCGTACCCCGTTTCTCGACACAGCAATTCAATGCTCAAACCTTACGCTGCCTAATCTTATCCGTCAGGAAGATGACAACAGTCGTACAACCCATCTAAGGCTGATCACACCATGGCAATCAGTCGGTGCTAAGGGGGTAGTGACGCTCGCATCTAAATTGATGCTGGCACTATTGCCTCCCCAGACCAGCTTCTTTAAGCTGCAGCTGAATGATTCCAAAGTAGGTGTTGATCTACCTCCTGAAGCACGCTCTGATCTAGACCTTTCCTTCGCCAAGATGGAGCGGTCAGTTATGGAGATCATTGCTGCTTCTAGTGATCGCGTTACCGTACACCAAGCTCTTAAGCATTTGGTTGTTTCTGGTAATGCTCTCATTTACATGGGGCCTAAGGGGCTGAAGCTCTACCCTTTGAATCGCTATGTAGTAGATCGTGATGGTAACGGTGAAATCTTAGAGATCGTCACTAAAGAACGCATCAGCCGTAAGCTGTTGCAACCATTGCTCAATACAGTTACTCCTGTTAACTCTCCCGGAGAGGATGGAGCAGACAACGAAGAAGACGTTGATGTATTTACATGGATCAGGCGGGATAACAATCGCTTTATCTGGCATCAAGAAGTCTTCGATAAAATCATCCCTGGTTCACAGGGTAAGGCTCCACTGGAAACAAACCCTTGGCTAGCATTGAGATTCAATGTAGTCGACGGTGAACCGTTTGGTCGTGGACGTGTAGAGGAGTTCCTTGGTGATCTCCGCTCCCTTGAAGCTCTCATGCAAGCACTCGTAGAGGGCTCTGCAGTGGCTGCCAAGGTGGTCTTTACTGTCTCCCCGTCAAGTACTACCAAACCCCAGACACTCGCCTCTGCGGGGAACGGAGCCATCGTTCAGGGCCGTCCTGATGATATCAGTGTGGTGCAGGTTGGAAAGACAGCCGACTTCAAAACAGCTATGGAGATGGCTCAAGTTCTTGAGCGTCGCCTTAGTGAAGCATTCCTGATCCTTAATGTGAGGAACAGTGAGCGCACTACAGCTGAAGAAGTACGGATGACACAGATGGAACTAGAACAGCAGCTAGGTGGTTTATTCTCCCTGCTAACTGTTGAGTTCCTAGTCCCTTACCTGAACCGTAAACTCTCAGTTCTCCAGAAGAACCAAGAGATCCCACGTATTCCAAAGGATCTGGTACGACCCACCATTGTGGCTGGTATCAATGCCCTTGGTCGTGGTCAGGATCGAGAATCCCTCGGTCAATTCTTCACCATCATTGCTCAGACACTTGGTCCCGAAGCTATCGGTCAGTATCTGAACATGGATGAAGCTATCAAGCGTCTTGCAGCAGCACAAGGTATCGATGTACTGAACCTTGTTAAGTCGATGCAAGAGGTACAGCAGGAACGTGATCAAAACTTCCAACAGCAACAGCAGATGGAAATGACGAAGCAAACTGCTGCACTAGCAAGCACCCCAATGATGGATCCATCTAAGAATCCAGAAGCACTTAACCAACAATATGGCCAATCAAACACCAACCCAAGCCCCGAAGTCCAGGAAGCAGCAGAACCAATCCAGTGAAGTGGAGGCTCCTAAAGAGCAACCACCTGCGGTTATGAAACCCAGCAAGATTGGGGAACCAACTATCGGTCGTTCACCCGATTACGTCAAGACAGTAGGTCTTGGTAATCTCACCGTAATTACAGCTAATGGCAAACGAACTAACTCTGAATCCGCTTGACGAACAAGACGGACAACTCTCTGCTGACGAACAAGAATCCCTTGAGATTGGCGAACGTCTAGCCCAACAAGAAGAACAGCTGCTAGCTGGTAAGTACAAAAGTGCTGAGGAACTAGAGAGGGGATACCTTGAACTTCAAAAGCGACTCAGCTCTAAGCAACAAGATGAAGAACCTGTAGAGCAAGTAGAAGAGGAACAAGAAGAAGACACTCAAGAGGAGTCCCTCTATGAGATCATTATGGAATCATTCCGTGAAGGTAAATGGGATCAAGCTACTGTAAATCAGGTTGCTGAGATGAATCCTATTGATGTCGCTAACATGTTCCTTGAGAACAGTCAACAGCAAACAGAACCTATTGCAAGTAGTGAAGACATTCAAGACATCCAGAACTCAGTAGGTGGTAATGAGAGCTATGCGTCAATGATGCAGTGGGCAAGTCAGAACCTATCTGAACAAGAGATCTCTATGTATGACGCTGTGATGGATCGTGGTGATCCGTTAGGAATGTACTTTGCTGCACAGGCTCTTTATGGACGTTTTCAAGATGCAGTAGGGGTTGATGGTGAGCTGCTAACTGGCTCTGCTCCACGTAACTCTGCTGATGTCTACCGTTCCCAAGCTGAAGTAGTTCGTGCCATGAGTGACCCTCGGTACGATAATGATCCTGCTTATCGCAATGATGTAGCAGTAAAACTTGAGCGTTCAAACCTTCAATTCTAATGACTGACAACCTCTGGGCTAAAGAACCCGCTATGTATATGGACCCTAATTACACCGTGACTCACAACGAACGTGCTGAGCTTCTTAATGGTCGTCTGGCTATGCTCGGTTTCATTGCTGCTATTGGCGCTTACGTAGTAACTGGTCAAATTATTCCTGGAGTTTTCTAATGGGCTGCGGTAAGAAGCACGGCGGTGGCAAGAAGAAGTAACCCCGCTCAGTAATAATTCCCCCTTGGTAGCGAGGATCGAGGGGGAATCTTCCCTAACGGGAATGTGTAGATGGTCATATAGAAGTTCCTCGCTTTATTATTATGATTCCTCTTCTAACTACTCTGTCAGTTATCACTAGCTGGTACGGTCCTGGCTTCCATGGAAACCTTACAGCTAATGGTGAGCGATATAACCAGAATGCCCTTACTGCAGCGCACAAGACACTCCCGTTTGGTACACGACTAAAGGTCTGCTATCAACGGTGTGCCATTGTACGGGTTAATGACCGTGGACCTTATATCCCTGGTCGTGAGATCGATCTCAGTAAAGGTGCAGCTGATGCTATTGGCTTCACTGGCACCGGAGTTGGACGAGTCAAAGTAACACGACTTGACTAACTACTTATGACTGCAATTGCAGCTTCACGCTCTCAGAACACCTGGGAGCGTTTTTGTGACTGGGTAACCAGTACAGATAACCGTCTTTATGTTGGGTGGTTTGGGACACTGATGATTCCGTGTCTCCTTGCAGCCACCATTTGTTTCATCATCGCATTCGTAGCGGCACCACCAGTCGATATTGATGGCATCCGCGAACCTGTAGCTGGAAGCCTTCTCTATGGAAACAACATCATATCGGGAGCCGTCGTTCCGAGCAGCAATGCCATCGGACTACACCTGTACCCAATTTGGGAAGCTAATTCACTTGATGAATGGCTCTACAACGGCGGCCCTTTCCAGCTCATTGTCTTCCACTTCCTCATTGGCATCTATGCTTACATGGGACGAGAGTGGGAACTTAGCTATCGACTAGGAATGAGGCCATGGATTTTCGTCGCCTATTCCGCACCAGTGGCAGCAGCTACTGCAGTCTTCTTGGTCTATCCATTTGGTCAGGGTTCCTTCTCGGATGCTATGCCTCTTGGAATCAGTGGGACGTTCAACTATATGCTCGTCTTTCAAGCGGAGCACAACATTTTGATGCATCCCTTCCACATGTTGGGAGTAGCAGGGGTGTTCGGTGGGTCGCTTTTCAGTGCGATGCATGGTTCCCTTGTGACTAGCTCACTGGTACGTGAGACCACAGAAATTGAAAGCCAGAACAAAGGGTATAAGTTTGGACAAGAAGAAGAGACCTACAACATTGTAGCTGCTCATGGATACTTCGGTCGTTTGATCTTCCAATATGCAAGTTTCAATAATAGCCGTAGCCTTCATTTCTTCCTTGCTGCTTGGCCTGTTGTTGGTATTTGGTTTGCTGCTTTGGGCGTTTCGACCATGGCTTTCAATCTTAATGGTTTCAACTTTAACCAAAGCCTTGTCAGCTCTGAAGGGAAAGTGATCAACACTTGGGCTGACATTCTTAACCGAGCTGGTCTTGGTTTTGAAGTGATGCATGAACGTAATGCTCACAACTTCCCACTTGACCTTGCTACATACACTGCTCCTATCATTGGATAATTATGGCACAAGCAACTGGTTTTGATCCGAAGGTGTCTTCGGTATCTGCTGTTCAATATGTCACCACGACTGCAGGTTCTGCTGCTTTTGCAACTGCATATGGTGAAGCTAATCAAACGCTCACTGAGATGAGCCCTAAGGGTACTAAGGTACAAGCTGGTACGCTTGCTGCCTGGCCCTAACTTTTAATTGGATTGGAGGCACCTCAGAGTAGGACCTCCTTTTCTTTGGCTATTGGCCTCTACGGAGATACCCTATAGCCGTGACGGTCTGGAGAGACAGACAAAAAAAACAGCAACAAAAATTTCTAAGCGCTTAGAGAGACTCGATTACATTCTCTCTTTACTTTCGTGGCTAACACTACTCAAACTCTGGTAGGTGCTCTTAATAAGGTTAATACTGGCGCCTACGACTCTAAGTATGCAACTTATCTGAAGTTGTTCTCTGGCGAAATGTTCAAGGCCTATGAGGCTGCGACTATCGCTAAAGGAACTGTTCAAAGCCGTACCCTGAAAAATGGAAAGGCAATGCAGTTCATCTTCACTGGCCGTATGACGGCTGGGTACCATACTCCTGGTACTCCTATCCTTGGTAGCGGTGATCCCCCGGTGGCAGAAAAGACCATCGTCTGTGATGACCTGCTGATCTCCAGTGCATTTGTTTATGACCTGGATGAGACTCTTGCTCATTACTCCCTGCGTGGCGAGATCGCTAAGAAGATTGGCTATGCTCTTGCTGAGAGCTATGACAAAAAGATCTTCCGTCAGATCGCTAAAGCTGCTCGTGAAGCTCATCCCATCACTGCTGCTCCTGGCCCTGAGCCCGGCGGTAGCATCATCCAACTGGGTGTGCAAAAGGAGTATGACGCTCAATCCCTGGTAGATGCCTTCTTTGAAGCTGCCTCCATCATGGATGAGAAGAACCTGCCCAAGCAGGGTCGTACTGCTGTGCTGGCTCCTCGTCAGTACTACGCTCTCGTGAGCCAAGTCGACAGCAATATCCTGAACCGTGATTACGGTAACAATCAGGGTAACCTGAACTCCGGCGATGGTCTCTATGAGATCGCTGGTATCAGCATCAAGCGTTCTAACAACCTGCCCTTCCTGGCTGGCAACATTGCCGCTGTGGCTGGTGAGAACAACAACTACTCTGGTGACTTCAGCACCCACTGTGGTCTGATCTACCAGAAGGATGCTGCTGGTGTGGTGGAAGCTATTGCTCCCTCCGTACAGACCACTTCTGGTGATGTGTCTGTCATGTACCAAGGTGACCTGATCGTGGGTCGTCTTGCCATGGGCTGTGGCACCCTGAACCCCGCTGCTGCTATTGAGCTGCAGTCGGCTCGTTCCTGATAACGGAGGTACCTACTAATGGCTGTCTCTGTTGCTAAGGGCGACAACGGCGTCTGCACTACTGACGCTGTACGCATTTCTGTTGCTAAGACCCGCAAGGGTTATGGCAATGCAGTTGCTGACTCTACTGTGGCTTCGACCACTAAGGGTCTGCGTACCGCATATCCTGGCGTTGAGTGTAACATCGCTAACGTTTAATTGATCTGGGGAGGGCTTCGGCTCTCCCTTTTTTTTTTATCCATGCATATAAAACTATAAGAATATGCCTACTCCTACTTATTCGACCACACAACTCGCTGCTATCAATGAAATTCTGGGGTCGGTAGGACAGGCTCCAGTCACTGTACTTGACCAAACGAACCCTGAAGTTGCTTTTGCTTACACCACCCTAATGGACATTAGCAGAGAGGTTCAAGCTGAGGGTTGGACATTTAACCGAGAATTTGAATACCCAGTAGTTGCTGATAATAGCGGCTATATCAACGTACCTAGCAATGTGTTGTCAATGGATCTCAGCAGTAGCTACGAGAACCAAGACTACGACACCGTTATTAGGGAAGGGAAGCTATACGACAAACTAAACCATACATTTACCTGGACAGTAGGTAAAGAGTACAAGGTTGATGTCGTGTGGTATTTCGGTTTTGATGATCTCCCGCAACCATTCAGGGATTACATCACGGCACGTGCATCATCTAGAGCTGCTGTACGGCTTGTTGGTGATGTAAACCTAGCACAAACACTTGCAGCATTTGAAGGATGGCGTAGGTCCATCTGCATTGAATATGACTGCAATGAAGGTGACTACACAATGTTTGGTTTCAAGAAAGGTAACGACTTCTACAACAGCTATCAACCATTCCGAGCATTGGCACGATGACAGCGGTAACACAGAAGATCCCTAACTTCCTTGGAGGAGTCTCTCAACAAGCAGATGAAAAACTCTTTCCAGGCCAAGTGAAGGAAGCATTGAATGTCTATCCAGATACCACATTAGGCCTTATTAAGCGACCTGGAGGTAAGTTCCTAGGTAAGCTGGCAAATGTAGCCACTGCACAATCCTTAGATAATGATGCTTGGCTGTCGGTCTTTAGAGATGAAAGCACTAAGTACATTGTCTCCATTGCAAAGGCTACAGGCATTGTAAGGGTATGGGATACGCTTGATGGTACAGAGAAGACGGTAACAGATACAGCCGGAACACGGTCGTATCTGACTGCTACTGATGAGCGAAACATTAAGAGCCTGTCTATTAACGACTTCACGTACCTATGTAATTCAGAAAAGACCGTAACAGCGCTAGCAGCTCCCAGCTTCACTGCTAGGAAGTATGCGATCATCATCGTACATACGGTTGAATACGACACCAAGTACAAGGTCACAGTTGGAAATACTACATACACGTATACCAGCAGAACTAACTATGTAACTGGTACACCACCACCGCAGGTACTACCACTGGAGTTATCTGAGATTGTCAATGGTATATCAAATGCCATCTCTTCTGGCTATACGACAAAGACAATTATTGATAACACGATCTATCTAGAGTTTAGCTCTACGACGGATGTAAAGGCAGAAGCTGGTCCTGACGGCAAATACCTGAGGATCATCCAGGATAGTGTAGATACATTCAACCGACTTCCTGAACAGTCAAAGCACAATATTGTTGTCAAAGTAGCCAACACCTCTGCAGATAAGGATGATTTCTATCTCAAGTTTGTAGCACAAGACAGCGTAAGTGGTAAGGGCTACTGGGAAGAAACTGTATCACCAACAGTAAGTCCCGGTATAGATCCCGCTTCCATGCCTGTTGTCTTACTGAGGTTAGGTAACGGGACATTCCAGGTTGCACCATTGAATGGGTCCGTAACGGTCAATGGCTTGGCTTTGACGTGGGAACCAAGAGGCGTCGGTGATGACGATAGCAATGAGCACCCAAGCTTTGTAAATAAAAAGATTCAGGATATCTTCCTGTTCAACAATCGCCTTGGCTTCCTGACTGAAGACAATGTGTCGATGTCAGTAGCAGGTGACTACTTTAACTTCTACCATAAGTCAGCAACTACACAAGTCATTAGTGACCCTATTGACTTGAGCTGTGCAAGTATTAAGCCTGCAGTGTTGAATGCAGTGAACCCGATATCACAGGGTCTGCTGCTATTCAGTGACAGCCAGCAATTCCTAATGGAAGCTGAGAACGGTGTATGGACGCCATCAAGTACAACTATTCGTACAATCAGTAATTACGAATGTGATAAATATCTGAAGCCTGCTGATCTAGGTTCTACGGTTATGTTCCTTAGCCGTAACCAAAGCTGGACACGTGCCTTTGAGATCTTCACAAGGGGTCAACGTGAGGCGCCTACTGTCACAGAATCAAGCAAGATTGTACCTGAATGGATTCCTAATAATATCACAAGCTCAATTGGTAGTTCACAGAATGGACTGTGGATTGGTGCTGGAAAGACGTCTCCCAATATCTACATGTTTAGATATTATGAAGAAGGAGATGAACGTAAGCTGGCTGCATGGGTCAAGTGGACACTACCGGACAATGTAGTACATACTGCTATTCAACAAGACGTACTATATGTAGTCACTTCCGGTTCAACAGGTTACAGCATACTCAGCCATAAGCTTGTGCAATCACCAAGTACTGGTGGCCTCACAAACTACTTTGGCAATACTGTTGATCCGTACCTTGATAGCTGGTCTGAGATCACAACTACCCCTACCTTTGCTGATGGGGTTACGAAGGTGTATCTACCTAGTCATTACAACACAAGTAAAGCTATTGCTTATGTTGTTGGCCTACTGAAGGTAAACCCAAGCAACCTGAAGTATTCAGGTCTGTTCAGCACAGCAACTATCCAGACTGATGGTAGTGGTAACTATTTTGAGATCCCAGGCAACGTCATAGGAAACTACATCTATGTAGGTTACCAATATCAAATGGAGGTAACACTCCCAAGGTACAACTACTCAGCAGGGGATCAGGGGTATGACTTTACAGGACATACCACAACAGCTCGCATGAAGTTCTATACAGGTCTGGGTGGTTCAGTGTCGTTCAACATAAAAGACAACACAAGGACCGAGTGGACCGATATTTCAGGTATCCAGATAGCTGATACATATCCGGCTGATACATCTCCGTATCGAGATTCGTATGTCTATAAAGTCCCCATCTATCAAAAGCCTGACAACTATGTTATGAAAGTATTATCTAATAACCCATTCCCTGTCAGTCTTGTGGCGATGATGTGGGAAGGACAATATTCCGCTGGTTTCTATAGGAGAGCGTAGAGATGGTAATGGGATGGGATGACGCCTTAATGATGGGCATTAGTGCTGTAAGTGCTGGTTCCGGTATTTTTGGTGCATCATCGGCTGACGCGGCAGCACGAAAGCAAGCAAAGGCCCAGTATAAGCAACAAAAGCAAGCCTATCGGTATAACAAGCGTAGGCTCAACGCTGACTATCGATTTGCCAAGCGTGGCGTAAAGATTGACCGCCAGAATGATGAGACTGCAGCAGCCTATAGAGACGCCACTAATCTTCAGGACTGGCAACACAGTCTGAAGATCCAAGACTATGAGTATGCCTCTCAGATGAGGCAATACGCTAAGTCTGAGAAGCTATATGGACAACAGCTCTCCTACAACAACATGGCAGCAAGTGCTGCTAGGGAAGCTGAGATGCGTCGCCTTGAAGATGCAACCAATGAGATTGCCTTCCAGAACCAAGACATTGTGATCAAGTCGATGGAAGCTGAAGGCGCAGCTGCTGTTAAAGGACAGCAGGGTAGGAGTGCTGGAAAGAGCGATCAGGTGGTGCTTGCATCACTTGGTCGTAATCAAGCGATCCTTGCAGAGTCACTTCTTAGTGCAAAAGGTGAGACACAAGCAGCACTGAAGAAGATTGCTGCAGATAAGTTTGGTGCTGACATTGCTGCAGAAGCTGCACGTATGTTGAAGCCAGAACGTTTGCCACAAGCTCCTAAGCCTCTTACTACACCACGTACTGTCTTCCAGGATCCGCGTAAACCGAAAGTGTTTGACTATGGTCCTAAGCCAGTTATGGGCACAGTATCGTCGTCTATGCCTGGAGCAATCATGGAGGGTGTATCACAACTTGGTGGAAGTATTGTGAAAGCAATAGGTACAAACAGTAAGCCACCGATGGATACATCGTTTTTTGACGGCAGTAAGATTCCAAACTATTTAGCTAACCCAACCTTTGGTGTTAAACCAATAGGATAACAAATGGATCAAGTAAATTACAAAGGGCACGCCCGCAGCGTTGGTTTCGATCCTATTAAAGCTCCCTATGCTGCTCTGCAAAGAATGCAAGAGCACGACTCACGTGTCCTACGGGGTATGGAGGATAACAGGCGAGCTATTAGGGACGTTCGCAATGAATATGAAGCTGGACTTGACCGTAAGTTCAGCAAGGAACAACGCAACAGAGAACAGAATCACAACCTTCTACAGAAATACCGGGAGAACCGGCAGAACGCTGTAGATGCTAAAGCTAGGACCGTAATCTCCAATAGCATCCAAGAGCAGAAGTCCATTGTCGGTACAATGGAGAGCTTGTCTAAATTCAGCACTACTATCGCTGATGGTCTGATGGAGTTCCAGAAGACCAAGAACGAGAACGATATGAAGACTGGCTATATGGAGATGGCTAATGGTGCCTTTACACCTGAACGTCAGGCAGCAGTTGCTCAAGGTGAGACACTGCTTAAAGCTACTGGTGAAGCAAAGGACCGTGTTGCTGAAAGCTTCCAAGCAGTAGGAGCCCCTGCTGACGTGGTGATGAACCTAATGAGTGGTAATAAGTGGAGAGACTACGGTCGTCTCAAAGCTTATTGGGATATGAATGTCGGAGAGTTTCCTGGCTATGCCCAGACAATGCTCTCTGACATGGGTGCAATAACAGCTGCTGACAGGCAAGCTGCTATGCCACAGGTCTTTGAGTCCTTCATTAAGGAGAAAGGTCTGTTTGGTCTTAAGGCAGACTTCCTAGCAGAAGGCCTCGTTAAGATGCGCGGTCAATACAATGCACTTGTTAACCAAGCACGTACAGCTGACATTGTAACCAAGTCGGATGACATGCGTACAGAGACCATGGAGAACCTCTTCAGGTCTAAGTCTGGAGAGGCATTTACGGATGCTCTCCGTACCATTGCACGCACGTATGGTGAAGATGGAACTACTCCTATTGGATTAGGTAAGGCCCGTCAGATGCTGTATAAGGAGCTTGGTGATACCACTCGCTACTCCGAACAAGATGTAGAGCGTATCCTTGGTGGTGCAATGACCGACAACGGTCAGAGCATGAAGGATCGCTTTGGTCGTGAATACGATGATCTGATCACTACACGACGTAAGGATGCAGAAGCTGAGTTCAATCTGAATCAAGCTGAAGAACGTCAACAGCAAAAGACTGCAGAGAAAGCTCTCCTTAAGTGGGTTGATGAGAACTGGGATGGTTCAGCGAAGACGCTGACTGACCTTATTAAGGAAGCTGAACTCAAGGGTATTCCTACTGATCGACTAAAGGCTCACCTGGGTCGCAGTAACGAGGCTAAGAATGTTGATTTCTGGAAGGAACAGTTTGATGCTGCTTACGATCAGGGAACCCTTACCCTTGAAGATGTAGACCAACCTGGAGTGCCGTGGGAAGTCCGTAAGGAATACCGTGAACGTGCTCAGGAACAGGAGCGTCTGAGGGGAGAGTCTGGTGTTAAACAAGAGACGGTTAAAGCTGAGTTCAACGCTCTGCTGAAGTCAAAGCTTGTTGGTGAGAGTACTGATCGTGCTGCACATTATAGCCTTCTTAGTGCTAGTGATTATGCACTCCGTGTATTCAATAGCAAGTTTAAGCAGTACTCCAAGACGATGGAGCCTTCTAAAGCTGCTGAGCAAGCCCGTAATGATGTAGTCAATGCAATTGAGAAAGGTACTGGAGCCTTCAAGGTAATCGGTTCTGCTGATGCTAAAGGTAGTCAAGCCTACTATGGTGCCTTCACTCCTGGTGATCATGCAGGTGCAGCAAAACCTATCGACATTATTGATGTTGCACCTTTGAAAGCAAGGGTTACAGCAAACCCATCAATTATTTCAAGGCAAGTGCTGGTAAGTCCTGGACTTCTGAAAGATATTGATAACCGAATCAATAACGGAAAGCCGTTCTCAATTCCCGGAGCATTGGCTGAGGTAGCTAGGTCAATTGGCATGTCTCCTGGTGATGTACTTAATGCCCAACTTAAAGCTGCTGGGCTGACTGCTCAGGTAAGGCCTGGTTTTAGGGAGCAACTTAATCAGATCAATGATCCGAAGCTTCGTGCAATCCTTGATCAACCACTGACACAAGAACGTCTTAATAGCGTCATCATTGGTAGTGGCAATGCTCCAGCTACTGTCCGTACAGGCGCACAAGGCTACGCTGATGTTGTCGCCCTAGGCACTGCTGCTGGGTTCAAGTTCCCCCAAGCAATGGCTGCTATGTGGGCATTGGAGTCTGGGTATGGTAAAAACCACTCCAACCCTAACAACGTCTTCAACATCACAGATCATCGAACTGGTCAATTCAAGAGTTATGCCTCACCTCTGGAGTCGGCTAAAGACTTCATGTATCTGATGACTGACCCTAAATATGCACCTGCATTGCAGAGAGCTACGACGCCGCGTCAGTTCATTGAAGGGATCGCTATGACCTATTCAGGTCAAGAGCGCGACTATGCCTCTAAGGTACTGAACGTGATGCGTGATAACGGAATAAACCCTGATCAACCGGTCAACAATAACCCCAATCCTGCCCGTAATAACGCTTATATGCGACCCACCCTAGCCTATATCTCAGGCAATATTGGACCTACTTCTACTGGTGCTCACCTTGATGTGAAGCAACAGGATAACCCAAATACTCCTGACAATGAATTTGCAAGAGAGTTTGCTGTGAATGCTTTGGATAACTTTGTAGTTGTTGAAGACAGAGAGCTGGGTCGTGTACCCCTAAGTCGTACACCAATCACCAACACCTTTGCACAGCATCGTGCTCGTGGTTCTCATGGTATTGACTATGGTCTTTACAGTGGTACCAAGGTATTTGTTCAGAATGGTGCTCGTGTTATATCAAAAACACGCACTGAACATGGTGACAAGGTAGTTATCCAACTTCCCGATGGACGACGTTTCAGTTTCCTACATGGTAATTCCGTATGACACAAACCCCATTTGTTGACCTAGAAGAGGTCAGACGCCAGGAGGAAGAAGATAAAGCTATTGAGGAATCACTGGAAGCTGCAGCGCCACGCTACACCGCTGAAAACGCTGCTCAAACACAGTTCAAAGAAGCAACTCCTCAAGAGAACCAAGCAGCTGGTAATGTCCAGCCAATCAAAGGACCAGAGAATCAAGCCCTTTCACAGTTAGGGGTTGGTAAAGACCCCAACAAGAAATACAAGCAAGGATCTGGTTTTATCTATGGCAGTGGAGATCCCAACGCAACACTAGGCGAAGACGTTGGTAAGTACGCCACTCAAGTTATTGAAGGTCTCGGTGCTCCTGGCATGGGTCTTATTGACTTTGGCTTGGATGCTATCGGTCGTATCCCCGGTGCTGAACGCATCGATGATGGATGGGATCAGATGACAAAGTTCCAGAACCCATTCTTCCAGAAGCTGCGTGAGATGGCTTCTATTGTCCTGCCTAGCATTATGTCTGGTGGTGTTGCAGGAACTGTTAGTAATCTGGTAAAAGGTGGTGCTATTGCACGAGGAGCTACAGCTCTGGGTGTAGGTACTACTCTTGAGTCTGGCATTATTGCTCTTAGTGATCAAGGTACAGGTGACAACCTAGCTACGATGGCTAAAGAAGCTGCTCCGTGGCTACCTGTTCCTGAAGCACTAATTATTAGTGATGGTGATTCACCAGAAGTAAGGCGTTACAAGAACATCTATGAGAATGCAGCTCTTGGTATTGTTGGTTCACTGATTGGCTACACCTATCAAGCAGGTAAGCCTGTGATGGGTTGGTTCAAACCTAAAGACAAAGTAGCTCAGGAGTTTATGTCTTCTGAGGTTCTTGTAAATGCTGATGCTGCTACATCAGTTCGCTTGTCTGAACTGGCCACTGAGTCAGCAGAGCACACCAACATGGCGACCCAGGCTGCACAAGTACTGGATGAAGCAGCACAGATGGGTGCAGATCCTTTGACCATCCAACAGATGGCAGATGAGGTGATGGGCCACACAAAGGCTTCTAAGGCCCTTGATAATGAGGCTGCAGCTATCACTGAGGAATACGTCACTACGGGTGCTTCCAGGGTCACAGAGAACCCTGTAGAGAGCTATCTAGAGCGTGAGCAGATTAGCCGTGATCTCCAAGTAGATGAAATTGGTAAGGAGCGTCTATACGCTGATCCTGAAGGCGTTAATGGTGCAGATCCTTACATCACTCCAGCTCTGTTCCCTGAAGGTTCTACGACAACGATGAGTCGTACCCCTGGCACTATTGCAAGGAATATGGCTGATACTACTGCTATCAAGAATGGTGGTAGTGGTGGTTCTCCTGCTCCGATGCTATCTGAGCGGGCATATCAGTCTCTCTCACGTACTATTGACAATCCTGAAGGCTCTACGTTTGCACGTAACCTTGTGGTTGACCTGGCAGAAGAGACAAGAGCTGCAGGTAACTTTGATGCTATTGTCGATGGCTTCAGGTACACCCGACAGCAAATGACAGATGCTGCCTGGGAGATCTATAAGGACATCATCACTGCACGTAGTATTGATGACGTTAAGTCGCTCTTCCTAGATAACCGTGATGTAAAGAACATCCTTGATGGTCGCAAGATCAGGTATGTCAATGATGTACAGGCACAAGCTATTGCATATGCAATGCGTGACTTGACTGATAAATACATTGGTCGTGTAGTGACTGAGACATCTGCTCGTGCCATGGATACAGCAGGTAGAGAGATCTCAGATATTGCTGAGGCTCACAAGACCTTCCCTAATTCTGCTGACTTTAGTCGTACCACAGAAGCTATTGCTGATCGTATTTCTTTCCTGATGGAAGAGTACGCTCTCAACAAATATATTGCAGGTTGGGCACTGAAAAACCATGATCGGTGGGAGAAGGTAGTTAGTAAGTCTGGCAACCCTGAAGAAGCTGTCAAAGCTATCTCTAAACAGTTTGATCTGAAGCTGAATGAAGCCAAACTGAAGTCACAGAACTATCGCAACATGATTGTGACGGTTGCTAAGGAACGCCCTGATGCTGCACAGGTTCTGATTGATGCCTTTGCCATGACAAAGGGTGATGTGGACACTATCGACAAGCTGATGAAGTGGACAGCTAAGCAGGTCAGTCCTATGGGTCTTCTGAAAGGAGACAGTGATGGTCTGAATGCTTTTGCTCAAGGTGTCTTCGCTGTACGTTATGGCGGGATGCTGAGTGGCCTCTCATTACTTAGAACTGGTGTTGCCAACATGACTGTGTTAGGTCTTCGTACTACTAACTCGTTCCTTGGAACAGGTGTTGGTATGTTGATGGGACGCAACAGTGTTGATGATCTTCGTAAAGCAACTCATACTTTTGGTTCGATATGGTCGGTCAATAACAAGGCACTAAAGGATTCCTGGGAGACCTACAAGAAACTCTGGAATGCAGGTAAGTGGGGTAATGACTTTAAGATGGATCCTCGTGCATTGGCACGTGAAGATCTTGTCGATTATGTTACTCCTGATAAGTGGGATGCCCTTGCCAAGATGGAACCTATCTGGGAAAAGAATGGCAACTGGGGGCAACTTATTCAGTATCGCTCTGCACGGTTCCTGTATGACTTGGGTAACTGGCGGTGGCATAAGTATGGCACCAATGGATTGATTGCTGCTGACGCCTACATGTCCACTACGGTAGCTCATCAGATGGCTAAAGCACGTGCATGGGATGAGGTGTCTTCTATTGGCTACAAAGGTGCAGAATTTGAGCAGCAACTGCTGAAGGCTGAGAAGCTTGCATATGATGAGATGTTTGATTCAGCTGGCAACATCAAAGATGATGCTCTGAAGTATGTCTCTGGTGAGCTGTCAATGAACTTGGATGATGCAGCATCGTCGTGGCTCAGTAACGGAATCAATAAACTTCCCTTCCTGAAAGGCTTCTTTATGTTCCCCACAACTGGTGTGAACGCTGCCAAGTATGCTATGTCATATACACCTATTGCAATGATCCCTGGCATGAATCGCTATGCGAAGGTGCTATGGGCTGGTGATAACATGGACCTGATTAAGGAAGCACTACTTGATCATGGTATTGCTTATGATGCTGTACCTAATGGTATGGCTATCTATAAAGGTCTTGAGGCTGAATATCGTGGCCGTCTTGCCTTCTCAGGTCTACTAACTATGGGTCTGATGGGTCATGCACTCAGCGGGAAGATTCGTGGTAATGGTCCAGAGAACAAAGGTGAACGTAAGAAGCTGCGGGATAACTTCAATTGGCAACCTAAGACGATCAACATTGGTGGTAAGTGGGTTAGCTATGCAGGTATAGAGCCACTGGATACTCTTCTGAGTCTGATTGGTGATCTGGCGTATTACTCACGTGATATTGGATCCACAATGACTGAAGACTTCGGGAAGAAGATCATGTGGTCGCTCTCTGCAACGTTCATGAATAAGACATGGACTGCAGGTCTAGAACCAGTTGTGGCTATTGCTAACGGTGATGAAACAGCTGTTGCACGCTTCCTTGCTAACGAAGCACGATCCGTGATTCCATGGAGTAGTGCATTGGGTGTAGCAAGCAATGCGATCACCAGTTCTCAGAAAGATATCTACAACGATCTAATTGGCTATGTCAAGAACCGTCTTCCTGGTTTCTCTAGTACATTGCCTGAACAGATTGATATTTATACAGGTAAGCCGCTGAACGACATTGATAATCCTGTTCTTCGGGCACTCAATGCTGTTAATCCTGTCAAGATCAGCGAAGGTACAGAACCTTGGAGGCAGTGGCTAATTGATACTGGTTGGGATGGTATCCAGATGATTCGTAAGGATAGCAGTGGCCACCATGAGTACACTCCTGCAGAACGTGAAGTACTCTACCGCTACATCGGTGAGCAACAGATCTGGAAGCAGTACGACAAACTAAGCAGAAATAAGAAGTACAATGACCAACTTGACCGCATTCGTGCAATGCGTGCAAAAGGTCGCCCTTCTGATGAAATTGAAGCCACTAAGGCTGAGGTGTATACAGAACTGAATCGAATCCTTACTGATGCACAGAAGGCTGCAGAGCTGAGGCTTCAGAACGAGAATGAACCGATGTGGCGTGGTATACAAGAATCCATCCTTAATCAGAACTACCTCAAGCAGGGTCGTATTGATGATGCAGCACGAGCTGCTGATCGTCGTAAGGCTCAGATTGAAAAGCTCACTCAAATGTATAGGTAAGCTAAATGGCTGTCACTCAGAATACATACACAGGTAATGGATCCACCACCAATTACTCTTTCACATTCCCATATCTTGAGACTACCGACATTAAGGTCACACTTAACGGTAGCACTACAACTGCATATACTCTAGCTAACGCTACGACGATTCAATTCACATCAGCTCCGGCAAACGGTGTTGCTATCCGAATCTATCGTCAAACAGATGATGCTGATCTGGCGGCTGAATTCTATCCGGGTTCTGCTATTCGTTCACAGGATCTGAATGACAACTTCACTCAGAACTTGTATGTAACACAGGAGTCGAATCGAGAAGCTGAGATTGCTAACACTACGGCTAATTCAGCTACTGCAACGTCTAACACGGCTCTTAGTGCATCTCAATCGGCACTTACCACCGCACAAACTGCTGAGACCAACTCGAACACTGCTGTCAGCACAGCTAACACAGCTAGCTCCAATGCTAGTGCTGCTGTGGCTACAGCTAACACAGCAAGCTCTAATGCCACCACCGCTGTTAATACGGCCAACAGTGCTGCCTCTGATGCTGCTACGGCACTTAGTACTGCTAACGCCACTGCTGCCGCTCAGGCTGCCTTGGAAGCTAACGTCTACGACGCTACAGAGCTTGATGGCGGTCAACTAGATAATCGCTACTATACCGAGACTGAACTAGATGCAGGTCAGCTCGACAACCGTTATTATACAGAGACTGAATCTGATACTAAGTATTGGAACAAGACCACCGAAACAATCGCATCGAATGAATCGTGGGTGTCTAATGACGCAACGGTTCCTACCACTGCAGCAATCAATAACCGACTAATTGATCTGATCAATGATGTTGGTGCTTATGTTGTAGTGAATTCTGAAGTTACTTTCCCAGATGCAGGTATTGTTGATGCTGCTGGTACACCTGATGCTGGTGTACTGGTAGCTATCACAGACGCTACTGGACTTACTTGGAATGGGTCTGGTGTTTCTACTAATGCAACCACCAACAACACAACCACTGTAACGATCAACGGTATCACTGGTACTAGTCCGATCAGTAACTGTGGTGCTCAGGTATTGTCTACTTCTACCTTGCATACCTATACGTTTGTACGTTGGGTTGTTGGTAGTAATGTTGCACAGACGATCTCTGACAACATCAATGAGATCCTTCTTGTAGATAGTAATGCTGCCGCTGCTGCTGCTAGTGAAGCGGCTGCTGCTGCCTCTGCAAGTGCTGCAGCTACATCTGCCTCTAATGCAGCTTCCAGTGCCTCTGCTGCCGCTTCTAGTGCGTCTGCAGCGAGTACATCTGCAAGTAATGCAGCAACGT
>Ga0196905_1000303_pt1 | contig 19988 bp, 37 predicted proteins | sample CB_VirMetaG_3_FD_169098 | JGI IMG/M metagenome (GOLD analysis project Ga0196905, IMG submission 169098) | Freshwater to marine saline gradient viral communities from Chesapeake Bay - CB_1508_1S Viral MetaG (v3) (version 3) | ecosystem: Environmental > Aquatic > Marine > Coastal | place: USA... | reverse complement strand
AGAGACTATACGCTAGATGCAGGTGGGGCAGCCGCTACGCCTGCCCGTGACTATTTGATCTTTCCACCAGGAGCAGCATGACCATCACGTTATCGGCACTGCAGAAGCAGCGTTATGACACAGCTGCAAATTGGACGGCGGAGAATCCGACGCTGCTAGCTGGTGAGATCGGCGTTGAATCTGACACTGGCAAGATCAAGATTGGCACGGGTGCAACGGCGTGGACAAGCTTGAGCTATTCGGGGTTGATTCCTGGCAGTGGCGTGTATCCGTATGCACAGCTGCTGATGCCATCAGGCACAGCTGGTGCGCCATCCATTTCATTTGATGGGGACGGAGATACTGGGATCTATCGCAGCGGAGCAAATGCAGTAGCCATCTCGACTAATGGCACTGGGCGGTTGTTTGTTGATAGTAGTGGAAGGGTTGGGGTTAACACGGCGAGTCCTGATACAAAACTAGATTTAAATGGCGCGTTCTTCTTGCGGCCAACATCAGAGTCATTCCCGTCTGAAAATGGCGGTGGTCTAAGGCTTAGATCGGACACGTCAACTCTTGAACTACGGGGATTGCAATGGACACCCAGTGTTGTTTATTACAATATAAATTACCAGGGACTGGAGCATTACTGGAGTGTTAACGGTAGTGAGCAAATGCGCCTGGACTCCAGTGGTCGCTTAGGTCTGGGGACTAGTAGCCCTACTAATACATCAGGACTAGAAATCCAAACATCCTCTACCAGCGCACCTGGGTTGTGGGTTCAAACAGGCGGAACGACAAGTTCGTATCCAATCGTTGACATTAGGAATGGTGCAAATGTTGATGTCTTTGCCGTAAAAGGTGATGGCACAAGCTATTTTCAAGGAGGCAATGTAGGGATTGGCTCTACCGCGCCCAACACGAAGTTAGAAATCCGCGAAGACTCCGCTGGGAGCATTGTCTCACTTCTCAAGTTAAATAATAATGCCGCGATTGCAAGCGGCAAAGGAGTCAAAATTGAGTTTGGACTTTCTGACAACCCTGCCGCTGGTGCTCGCGGGTATATCGAGAACGTTGTAGACGGTTCCAATGGAACATATATGGCCTTTGGCGTCAACGATGGCGCAACTGGCACTTTTGAAGCCGTCAGGATTGACAGAAATCGGCGCCTCTTAGTTGGCACGTCTACTGGCCCTGCTGGTGCAACAGTTGTTTTTTCTGGAAATGCTTTTGACGGTTCCACGGGAGATGGAAGGCTTTATCTAAATCGTGGCTCGACCCCTTCTAGCGGGTCACAGCTTGGAGCAGTTTATTTTTCAAGCAACAATGGAACCAATGATGGTGCTTCAATTCTTGCAGTAAGAGATGGCGGCACTTGGACTGCTGGAAGTAGTCATCCAACGCTCTTAAAGTTCTCCACTACGCCAGACTCTGGGAGTAGCCCGGTGGAGCGGTTGAGGATTAATAATCTTGGTGCTTTTAAGGCGACGACAACAGGGAGTGTTATCACTGCCACGAATTCAACACATGAGTTTACAAACGCAAATACTTCGGAAGAGTACGCTCTTCGCGTCAGGCATAATGCGGCAACATCAAACATTTACGGATTTCTTATCGAGTTTAATGCGCAAACTCCAAATAACACAACTTCTCATTTTGCTATTTATTCTGATACTACAAACACAAAGTTTGGTTTTCGATCCAACGGCGGTCTTGCTAACTACAGCGGCAATAACGTTAATCTTTCCGATCAGCGCGAGAAGAAAAATATTGGAAATCTAGACAGCACTTGGGACTGTTTAAAACATTGGGAACTGAAAAAGTTCCATTACAACGAAGACTCCGAAACCGATGACCTTCGCTATGGAGTAATCGCCCAACAAATCGCTGAATACTGCCCAGAAGTTATTTCAGAGTGGGTCAAACAGCAAGCCAGGCCAGCTCAAGTCGATGATGATGGAAATGAGATCGAGCCTGCCAAAGAAGAAATTGTCCGTATGGGCGTCAAAGAGCAACAGATGATGTGGATGGCTATCAAGGCTCTTCAAGAAGCACAGCTCCGCATCGAAACTTTGGAGGCTGAAGTAGCAGCTCTCAAAGCCTCGTAGTCCTACTCACTTCTATGTCTGACCTATCACCACAAGCCCAGCAAGTGTTCTGGGCTTTCAACAACGCAGCCAGCGGTAAGCCTGATGATTGGCACTACTTGCCAGCCATCGCTGCTGCCGTTCGTGCTGCAGGTGAACAATGCACCTATGTGGCACGCACTGAGCTCAATCTCATCGCTGATGAGTTAGAAGCCTTTGCCCAGTAGTCACCTTCACTAGGCGGGCAACCGGCCTACTCAACAGGTTGCACCACTCTTAGCCTTAATCAACTGGCACCTGATCATGCCTGACAACAATCCCGCACCTAGCATCGACTTCCCCTTTACCGTGTGGAAGGTCGCCAACATGGAGAGAAATCTTGATGCGATAGGAACGGTGTTCACGGTCCACTGGACTGTGACGCATTTCCGCGATGGCGAGCAAGCTGGCGCTTATGGCTCCATCGGTCTTGAGGTACCTGCTGAGGGCACCGGCATCCCTTACGCCGAGCTGACCGAAGACACCGTGATCGGTTGGGTCAAAACCAACTTCGGCGATGAAAAGGTCACGGAAATCGAAGCCGCCCTTGACGCCCAGATCACTGAAAAGCTGGCACCTAGCAAGTCCAGCGGAGTGCCTTGGTCCTGATGGCAGTCCGCAGCAAGACCGGCACCGGCGCCCTGCAGCACCAGGCTGGTCCACCTAAGACCACACGGCAAGGCTATGGCCAGCGGTCACGGCCAAGGCGGCGCGGCCGTAAGCCTTTGCGCGGGCAGGGCCGGTAAACTACGAAAAAGGCCAGCCGATGCCTCGCAATGGAACACCACGACGAGGCGCCCATAACGGCTAAGGCGGCTGAAAGCCCATTCACCCAGATGGTGCCAGCTTTGCTAACCGCCGCAGTGGTTGGATTGGCTGGTCTTTTTATGCAGGTTGCCAAGCTTGACCAGTCAGTCAGTACCGTGGCGGCTGATATCCAAGAACTGAAAAACGACAGCAAGGAACGGTTATCGGATATTGAAGCTCGCGTTAGGACTTTGGAAATGTCGCTAGGCAGGCGAAACGGTGCGCCATAGACTCGGCTAAACGCCATTTATCCATGGACCCCACCACTGCTGCCGTGATCGCCATCTTGGTGGCTGCTGGCTCTGAAGTCATCACCCTGCTGCCAATCAAAGAAAACAGTTGGGTGCAGTTGATCATGAAGGCGCTGAAAGTGGTTTTCCCAAAGCGCTGAAAGCTGACACCGTATGGCTAGCCCGGTTTGGCGATAAAGACTGGCGGCATCATCTGCACAAGTGGGCGCAGGATTACAAGTTCAACGCCACGCTCGGCCCACGGCTTGACCGTGCTGAAGCTGACTGGCACGCCACACAGCCGCCCAATATCCCGCCACCGATCATCAGCAGCGATGAGCTGCGCATCTCTGCACCATGGCTGACCGATGACGAACACGGCACCGATCACACTTGAGGCGCTTTTCAGATACTGGAAAGCGTTGCCGCATCAGTCGGCAGCTATTGCGCAGCTTGAAAAGGATTTGGCGCAACATGGCTACGACGTGGCTATGCGGCGTGATCGTGAATGGTTCCAAACATGGAGCCAAAGCGGCAAGCAAACCGATCTGGCCGCGGCCATCAAGCTGATCAAGGAGTTTGAAGGCTGTCACCTTTCGGCCTATCCCGACCCGCTCAGCGGCGGTGATCCGTGGACCATTGGTTATGGCACCACGCGCTACAGCGGCGGCGTGCCTGTCAAACGCGGTGACAAAATCACCGTGATTGAGGCCGATATGCTTCTGCGGCTTGAGATTGATCGCATCGCCGCCAAGCTGCGCACCACAGTGCCGCACTGGAATGTGATGGATGACAACCAGCGGTGTGCTCTGGTCAGCTTTGCGTACAACCTCGGGCCTGATTTTGTTGGCTTGGCAGGATTCGAGACGATCACGGCGAAACTGCGCGACCGTGACTGGGCTGCAGTGCCTGCGGCGATGGAGCTATATCGCAACCCTGGCACCAACGTGGAAGCTGGCCTGCTGCGGCGGCGCCGTGCAGAAGGCAAGCTATGGGGCCAGCATCAAGCTGCTGCAGAGCCTGAGACTGCCAAGCTGCGGCCCAGCAGCCCATTCAACGCACGGATCACGCCACACATTCGGCTGGGTGAGTTCGCGCTCGATCAGGAAGCGCGCAGGTTCACCAATCAGGGGCAGCTTGATATCGCAGCCGAGCTAGCCGCGTTCTTGGAACGTGTGCGCGTGCAGTTTGGCGGGCGCCCTGTGGTTATCACGTCCGGCTATCGGCCAGAAGCAATCAACCGCCAGGTAGGCGGCGCCAGCAACAGCGAGCACCTCTACAAACCCGGTTGCGGTGCGGTCGATTTCTACATCGAAGGCGCCGATATCTATGCGGTGCAGAACTGGTGCGACAAGAACTGGCCTTATAGCCTCGGCTATGGCGCCTACAAAGGTTTCATCCATCTAGGCATCCGCAGCAGCAGGGCTAAGGTGCGCTGGGATTATTGACCGCCTGTGCTGCTACCTGATCACGAGATCCGTCGGCTGTGCCAACAGCATTCGATGCTGTCGCCATACAACGAAGAACAGCTAAACCCGGCCAGTTATGACGTGACGCTCGGCACGCAGATCATGATGGAGGTGGCCAGCACCACCGAACTGCAAAAGGTGCAGCTGCACGGCCACACGAAAGACGACCCGTTCTGGATTCAGCCGGGTGAGTTTTTCCTGGCCGAAACGCAGGAGATCTTCAACCTGCCCAATCACGTCGGCGCGCAGTTTGTGCTCAAATCCAGCCGCGCACGCGAGGGCTGGGACCATGCAGAGGCCGGCTGGGCGGATCCTGGTTGGTTTGGCAGCCGCCTCACGATGGAGCTACGCAACCAGCGCCGGTTGCATCCGCTGCCGATCTGGCCGGGCCTGCGCATCGGTCAGATGAAGTTCTTGCTGGTCAGCGGCACCGTTGAGCGCAGCTACGCGCAAACCGGAAGATATAACGCTGATCTTGGCGTCACCGGATCCAAGGGCTAGCGTTTGTTTGGTGAAAGCTGAAGTCTTCAGGCGTCGGTTAAGCAGCCGGCGCCTTTTTCATGGGATGGTCTAGCGGTGCCATCCGCAGCCGGTAGATCTTGCCCGGTGCCTCGGCAGGATCATCCATCGGGATCATCGTGTAATCGTCGCAGCCGTGGCATTCAGCGAAGTGGCTGGCGGCGGTGTGGGTCGGAAACGGCCCGATATGCCACGGGCCGATGCGGAGGATGTATGTCATGCGGCAGACCGTAGCGCGATTCTGCCTCACAATCCCGCATCAAATCTGTAGTCTTATGCGACGCGGTGGCGACCGCTACCGTATGCCAAGCGGCACCGGATCATGCAGGGCTATTTCCTGGAGGTGAACGCCAAGCTCTTCATACGATCCAACACGCCGGTGGATGACCTGCCGGGCGATATCTACAGCCAGATTGCTGAACACATCAGATCCGATGAAGACATCATCGACATTGATGTGAGTTGCGTCCCTGTGCCCGAGGATCTTTGTGGCGGATCACAGGATTGACGAGACCAGACTGGTCACACGGCGATCAGCCCGTGATCAGATCTTGCTGGCTTGGAACTATGAGTGTGCATATTGCGGCGAATCATTAGGCCGCAGCCCAACGATTGATCACGTCATCCCAAAGGCGCACGGCGGCACCACAGTGCCATCCAACTTGGTCGCCTGCTGTATGGGCTGCAACTGCAGCAAGGGCCACAAGCCTTGGGTGGACTGGTATCGCGCCCAGCCCTTCTGGACTGCATTAGGCGAGTGGGCCATCGCGCAGTGGCTCCAATCTGAGCCATAATTTCGGTCGAGTTCTTTCTAAAAGGCTCAGCGTCCGTAGCGGCCGGCTGCGGTGAGGCTGACACCGCGTGAGGACCAGCCACCGGCCACCCAATTAGCTAAAGCTTTGCCCTAGCAGCTGATCTAGGTACATTTCCGCCTGCCATAGGTCGCTCGAATAGCGGCAGGTGCCACCGACGCAACTGCGGTAATACACCTCACCGCGTACCGGCATCAAAGCCTCGATATATCCGCCGTCACGATCCGTGCGGCTGATCACTTCTGGTCCGTACATTGCGCCGCCTCTTGCTGATGGATCCATGTTTTCAGTCTGGCGACATACTCCCGCAGCACTTGCGCCTGCTGCAGGTGATATGGGTCGCTGCTGGCAAACCAGAGCGCGTTATGACGGTCGATTGCCTGCAATGACTGGTGAATTAGCGGGCACCAATCAGCGCGTACAGGTGTGGCCCACTCACGAGGCACGTTCGTACATTTCACAGCGGGCCGCATAACGCCCGCCACTACGCTTCGATTCTGGCAACTCCAGCCCGCAACGCTGCTGCCGCATATCCCAGTGGTGACAATCCCAGCACATCAGCGGGCCGCCAACGGGCCGTATGCGATTGCGCGCAGCCTGGTAGATCTGCTGCGCTTTGATCAGCGCCGTTTGCAGGTGGACTGTGCCCGTATCCATCTCCAGCTGGTGATCAGGTTTGGGACCAAGCACTACGCGCGCGTGCCAATTCCGATCAGCGCGACTGCACACCAGCAGCAAGCGGCCAGCGTGCAGGCTGATCATTCTCCCTCGCCGTATGACGGCTGATGAAAGATCCGCTCCAACGTCATGCTGGCCGGCTCATCCGGTCCGTTGGTGACATAAGCCGCAATCGGATCAGTCTGATCTGCTGCCACGATCATCTCGCCGCGGCCGTATGGCTTCACCACCACCAGCCCGGTGCGGCGACTGCGCACAAGGATGCCAAGCGCCCAGCGCTCAAGCATAGATAGACCTGGCAGCTGGGGCATCATGCCTCCAGTTTGGCGATAAGACGGTCCAAATACCAGCGGCATTTGCGGGCGTCTTCCAGTGCGTACCCTTTGCACCACATGCGCAGCAGATACTTAAGCGCCTGGCCCTGCAGGTAAGCCGGGACCATATGGGGCGCATCAGCCACGGCCGCCTCAATCACGTCAATAGCTTCCACCGGCCCGCGGCGGTAGTGGTCTGGGTTGATCGCGTCAGTCATCAAGCCATCCCCATGCGATGCGTTTACAGATGCGCCACGCATGTTTTTCGTCAACATCAAACTCGGATGCAAGTTGGCGATAGCTCCATCCCTCGCGTTGCAGCTGGCGCAGCTTACGCACCAGCTCCGGTGTCAGGATCGCCGCGTAGTTGTGCTCGCCAGCCTTAAACCGACGCCCCTCTGGCATCAGCGCCATTTGTCACCCAGCAGCTGCTGGCGGCACACCTCAATAGCCTGCTGCGCTTGCTTTTGCGTCATCACCGATTCAGTTGCATCCATGGCACGCACCACGCGGGCCAGCATCTCGGGGTAGTCCGTGTCGCGGAAATTGGCGGCGATGTCGCGGCAAAATTCCTCCCACAGTCCGGTGTAGGTGCTGCAGGTGCGACCGCTGCGTTCATACAGCGCTTCCATCATGTCGGCGCGTTGCCGATCGAGCTGGTGGTCTTTCATGGTTCAAACGTTTGGCGGAGTTGCAACAGTTCTTCGCAAAGCTGCTGCCTATTACGCAAGCCGGTCAAGCCATAAAGCTGATCAATGCGTGAATCAATCAGCTTTTGCAGGCGTTCGCGTTCGTCTTGCTGGCCTTGACGGTAGGCGCCGGAATCGGTCAGCAGCTGTTCTAGCCGCTTGCGAATATCGCTCACAGCACCTCCACGTCAATAGCTTGTGGCCAGCGGTTGCGGGCATATTTGGCAGCAGCGCGCTTTGATTCGGCGCGCGTGTACCACTTGATTGGTCTGGTCTGCGGGAACCGCACCAGCACCGTGAAGTCCTTAACGCGAGCATTGTGCCGTGGCCGGCTGACACCCTCGCCATAGTTGCCTAGCTCAGTCTCATCAGTGCGCCATTGCAGCAGCGCGCCGGTTACCTCAGCCATTAGTGGGCTCCTGTTCGGGATTGAGCCATTCAATCTGCGACCACCATTCCAGCCAACTATCAGCAGCGATCAGCTTGGCCTCGGTGAGGCTGGCGGCCGTGATTGATTCAAAGACATTGGCGGCCTTGATCTGAAAGTAGAAGCGGCGTTCAGTCATGACGCACCACCTGCTGCGTACCGGAATGGATAGCGCCGGCTTGATTGCCGGATTCAATGCCGATCATGGCGAACACAGCCGCCACGATCAGAAAACAGATGGCGTTGTTGATGCGGTTCATGATGCGACCATCCTTGCGATGCGGTCGTTGAGGCGATGCAGCCATGCGCCGAACATCAGTCCGGCGACGTACACGGCGACTAGGATTTCGGCGAGCTGTGCAGTCCATAGATACAGAGTCGGCCCCCAGTCGCTTGTGAGTGCCTGTTTCATGGTGTGGGTGAATAGGGTGGGCGTTGTTCGCAGCACCGACGCCCGACGAGCTGGCTGATCCCTTGTCCACAGCGGAGAATCCCGGGCGCTCTATCGGGCTTGTGGCCTAGTGGTGTGCCGGGCCAACCGGCGTTGCGGGCTTAGTCGGGCCGTGTTGATCTCGTGGTGACGCGTCGTGTGATCCGTTCCGCGGCGGTTGAGTTTTGCGCGTGGACCGCTCCCCTCGTGTGGCCATTATGCCCTACGCGTAGGGCACCGTCAACGGTCTGCAGTCACAATCCGTTACACCGCATCGCTGCCGACCGCCAGCTGCACCGGAACCCGCAGCACTGGCTTAGATCCGCCGCTCTCACGCGACCACCCGATCACCGCCACGCTCACAGGCAACTCCACCGTGTACCAAACATGCGCGCAGTTGGTGCAGCGCCGCTGCCTGGTCACATTGTCCGGTCGCTTGCTGTTGACTGAAATAGCGCGGATCTCATTGCAGCCACACTGGGGGCAGTTCACAGCTTCGCTAACGTGCGTCTGTACACCACCACTATGACACCATGAATTTCGGTGAGTGGATGGCCGTCCAGCTATCAGCAGAACAGCAGTTTGAAATTGAAAAGCAGGCCCGCACCCTGCTCAACAGCAAGGATGCAGGCCCGATGGCCGCGGCGCTCCTTAAACAGGCCTGCTATCAGCAACAGCTGCTCCAGCAAGCCGTCAACGAAATCGCCCGGCTCGAATGTGAGCTGATGGGGCGCTAGAAGAGATCCGCTTCCACCACCACCCCATCGGTGGCATCAGCCAAGCTCTGCGCCGCAGCAGTAGCCTGCACAGCAGCCTGAGGCGGCACCCAATCACGCGGCGGTTGCGCCACAGCGCTCACATAGGACAACCCTTTGCTGCTGGTTTTCTTCCATCCACTGATGGGCACCTGTACGCTGCCGTACTGGTCTGGCGTTTGACTCATCACGAAAGCGCAAAATGCGTCCAGCTCTTCAACCTTGACGTTCATCATTCCCGAAAAGTCGATCTTGCTATCGGGCTTGGTGCTTTTGAAGATGCTCAGATTCAGCTTGAAGCTCATGGTTCAATCGTGAGTTGTGGTGTTGGCCTTTTCGTATTGCTCCACCTCGGCCAAGGGGTAGAGCACGAAACCGGGCGTGCGGAAATACGGCGGACCCTTGCCCGCCTTACGCCAGCGCATCAGCGTGTCAGGATGCAGACCCCATCGCTGCGCTAACTGCGTCGCCGTTAAGTAGTCAGAAGAGTTCATCCGATTCAGGCTCGGGTTGCGGTTCAGCCTTAGCGGCGATGTTCGCATTCAGATCGGCAACACTGGTGGCAGGTGCCGCGCTGACGCTGACAGGCTCCACGTCCAGCACCTCCTCCTGGCTCTGCATACCAAGCAGCAGATCACTCGCATACAACCGTCCCCAGAATGCTGCGGCCCGGTAGCGAATCATCAGCTCTGGCATGGTCTGCCATTTGCTGCCCGACTTAGTAGCCCAGCCTTCACGCTTGGCCATCGCCATCGTGATCGTGGGGCCTTTTAACTCCTGCTTGCTGGCAAGGTCAGTGGCCACTGCATAGCAGGCGAGCGAATCGCCTGTGCCGCTCAACTCAAACCGCAACGGGCTGAATCTGCCGCAGCCGTTGACCATCGCAATGATGAAGCTGCTTGACCAGCTAGGGCGGCCATGGATGACCTGCAGATGCTGCATGGCCAGAAATGGACTGATGCCCATTCGGTTGGCAATTTCAAGCGCCACAAGGCAGTTAGCAAACCCCTGCTGCCCTTGGAACTGAGGCGGTATCAGTGTGCTGCTGGCCAATGCCTTGGCGATGCGTTGCGCATCTTCAAAGGCTTGGATGCCTGAAAACACTGAGCCGCCGGGCTGGGTGGTGGTGAGTGCTGTGGTTGGGTCGGTCATTACCTTATTTGGAGAGTTTGACACTGAAACCTTCTCTTTCGTCTGGCTCTAGAAAAAGCTTGCCTTTAATTGAAAGAGAATCAGAAGCAAACTCATGCTGCACGCATAAAGGGCCTTCAAGCCGCAGTAAGGAGGTGTCGATATCGGTGTTAATTGTCAAGCCTTCAGATTCAATTCTTTCGATTGAATCAGCAATCCGCTCAAAGGCTTGAGCGATTCTGCTCATTTGCACATCAATTTCCATTTCCATGATCAAAACTCTTGAATTGGTTCGGGTGCTTGCTGCTGCTGGCCGCTGGCGCCAGTCATCCATGCCGGCAGGCTGATCGGCTCAATCTGATCGCTGTAGCTAGGCCAGTTGTCGGCCGCCTTGCATACGGCCAGCTTGCCAAGATCATCCATGGCCTGCTGATAGCCGCGCTCGATCATCTCTGCATCTGCCGCATAGACCGCTACGGCGTAAGGCGCAGTGGTTTCCACACAGATGAAGATGAATTGATCGGGCCGCTTGCCGGTGGATTCGGCAACGCCGTGCAGATACCAGCCAGCCTGGACGTGATACCTGAAGCTGGTGATGCTGTGCCGGAAACCGCGCGGGCTGGCGTCGCGTGTGGTCTTAAGGTCCACCACAATGCTGCCGTCATCGGTCAACCAGTCCGGCCGGCACTTGCACTCAAGCCCATAGGTGGCGTCTGTCCACATGTGCGTGGTCTCAGCCTTGCCCGCCATGCCCAGCAGCATCGCAGCGCCAGGGTGCCGCATGATGCTGCGGCCCATCTGCATCACCACCTCGGCATCGTCGGCGGTGATCACGGTTTTGCGTTTGGCATCGGCCTCAAAGGCTGCCCAACGCTCGCGGCCTTCTTTAGTGCGGCGGTTGATGTCGCTAGGCGCCACAGCGATTTGCTGGTCCCATTGGTCAAGCTCCAGGATGTGGGTATGCAGAGCTGTGCCAAGCCGCATGGCGGGGGTTGGTTCCGGCCAAACGCGATTCGGGTCTAGGTAGCGAGCCCAGTAGTGCAAAGGGCTTTTAGCGATCTGATCAAGGCCGGACTTGCTGACCGCGTAGTGGCGGTGATAGTCGGCGTTTTGCATGATTTCCTGCAAGTTGCCGTCAAATGCTAGCACTTGCGGCCCGGTCCTGCTAGTTTCGGTTGGCCACGGCAAAGCCCATGCGCCACTACCTCGAACAATCCGTCTACGACGCCGCTATCGAGCGGTTGGAATTCATCTTTCAGCACTTCACCCGTGTCTACGTCTCCTTCTCTGGAGGCAAGGACAGCGGCGTTCTCCTCAATCTCGTTTGCGACTACGTGCGAGAACGCAAGCTGCCAATCAAGATTGGCGTCCAGATCATGGACAACGAGGCCAACTACACCCACAGCGAGGAGTTTATGCATCGCATCCTCCAAGCCAATCGGGACATCCTTGATATCTACTGGTGCTGCCTCCCCATCACCCTCCCCTGCACAGTCAGCTCCTACGAGATCGACTGGCAGTGCTGGGGCGAGCAAGACCGGCACCGCTGGATACGGCCCATGCCGCAGGAGGACTACATCGTCAACTTGCACAACCATCCATTTGGCGACTTGTTCATCGAGAACATGGACTACGCCACCTTTTGGGACATGTTTGCGGAGTGGTACAGCCAAGGTGAGCCATGCGCCAATTTGATCGGCATCCGCACTGTTGAATCCCTCAACCGTTTCCGGGCCATCCTGAACCAGGACAAGGAGACCATGCTTGGCCGCATGTGGACCAAGAAGAACGCCGATCACACCTACAACTGCTACCCCATCTACGACTGGCGCACGGAGGACATCTGGACTGCTAACGCGAAGTTCGGCTGGGATTACAACAAGCTTTATGACGTGTTCTATATGGCTGGCATCCCAATCAAAAAGATGCGGGTTGCCTCGCCCTTTATGTCAGAGTCCAAATCCAGCCTTGCCATGTATCGGGTAATCGATCCGCAGATCTGGGCAAGGCTTTGCGCCAGAGTCGGCGGTGCCAACTTCATGGCTACCTATGGCAAGCAGCTTGATTACAAATCCTTCAGACTGCCGCCCGGGCACACTTGGAAATCCTTTGTAAAGTTCCTGCTGGCCACCTTGCCGGATCAATCGAGCGCAAATTTTAAGCAGCGCTTCATTCAGTCAATCCGTTACTGGGGCCGAGTGGGGCGCGGTCTTCCTGAGTCGATTATTGACGCGCTGAGCCGTATTGGCATTCGCTTCTACATCAATGGCACCACGCGGCATGGCGGCAACAATCTCCGCCGTGTTGTGATCAAGGTGCCGCCTGATCACCTCGATGAACTGCCATGCCACAACAGCATGGTCACGTCGTGGAAACGTTTCGCCATCACAGTTCTCAAGAACGACCACACCTGCAAATATCTGGGCTTGGCGCCAACGCAAGAGCAGCAACGCCGCCAGAAATCAATCCAACGCAAGTACAGCCAAGTCCTTAACCGCTCTGCTAAATGAAAATCCTCAACGCTTCACAGCTTCCAGCTGATCGCATTGTCAACTGCCCCAAAGGTGGATTCACCAGCCATCGCCTGCTTACCGAAGACGACGGCATGGGCTACAGCATGACTAAAACCATTGTTCACCCTGGCACCCCCCACCGGTGGCACTATCAACATCACCTTGAAACCTGTTATTGCGTCAGCGGCAAAGGCGTGCTGATCAACGAAGCAACGCAAGAAATTCACGACATTGCGCCTGATGTGACCTATGTGCTGGATAAGCACGATCCACACACGTTTGAAGCTCTAGAGCCAACAATCCTGATCTGTGTATTCAACCCACCCCTCAAAGGCGATGAACTGCATGACAAGAACGATTCATACCCTTGGCGATCCCCGGTTTACTCCGTACGCAGTATTCCTATCGAGAAGGTTACCGCCAATGATTACAACCCCAACTCTGTGGCGCCGCCTGAAATGGCGTTACTCGAAACATCAATCTGGGAAGACGGCTACACGCAACCTGTCGTTGTCGTGCATGATGCCGAGCGCGACCTTTATGTGGTCGTTGACGGTTTTCACCGTTATCTGACCTTAAAAAACAGCGAGCGCATTCGCGAGCGCGAGGGTGGCCGCCTCCCAGTTGTAGTGCTGCGCAAGGAGCTGCACGACCGTATGGCTTCGACCATCCGTCACAACCGCGCCCGTGGTTCGCACAACATCGAGCTAATGAGCGTGATCGTTGCCGAACTGATCGAGATGGGAAAGGGTGACGCATGGATCTGCAAGCACATCGGCATGAGCCCTGATGAGCTGTTGCGCCTTAAGCAAGTCACCGGGTTGGCCTCGCTGTTCCTTGGCAAAGATTTCAGCAAGGCATGGGACGTGGATCAGATCGACAACATCACTGAGGATCTTAAACGTGAAGCTCAAGAGGATCTGGTTGCCCATTGATGCTTGGGAGGAGATCCACTTCAACATGTGGGGCGATGTGCCAAATCGACGCATTGCCATGTATCGCGCACAGATCTTCACCGGCAATCACCGCCTTTATGGCCGCTACATGCAGCGGGTCACACTTGAGTGGCCCAATAGTTGCATCAATGCATTAACCGACTACAACCTCAACCGCAAAGCATGGATCGGCCACGCTGCCTGCGCCCTTGCTTTGCAATGCCCTGAGGACATCACCCGACAAGCATGGGGACTTTTAACTGATGAGCAACGGACATTGGCGAACCGACAAGCGGATCGAGCCATTCGCGCCTGGGAGATGCGCTACCGCGAGAGTCTCGGAATACGTGCGGACGTGGAAAGCCCGCTGTTATTCGCACGAGATTCCTGATGACGTACCAGCCAAAGTTGCAGCCTCAGGCCGTGCGCCGTCGTGGCGTGCAGTAGCAGTGGCATTGCTGCAGAACGATTTGCACCTCTATCAGCTTGGCTATGCACGCCCTGCATACGATCAGCAGCGCCGGGCAGTGACCATGGCGCAGATCGCCATGCATGGTGCCCCCGCAGATGGAACACAGCTGGAGTTGCCGCTGTGAACCTTCGCGCCTACCAGCAACGCGCCATAGCCGACACACGCGCTGCAATCGCTGGCGGTTCACGTGCGCCGCTGCTTGTGCTTCCGACCGGCGGCGGCAAGACAATCATCTTCTCCGCCATCGCCCAATCAGCCGCGGCCAAGGGCAACCGCGTGCTGATCTTGGTGCATCGCCGCGAACTGATCCACCAAGCCAGCAGCAAGCTCCAATGGATCGGCCTAGATCACGGCATCGTCGCCGCTGGTGTTCCTGCATCAGATGCACCAGTGCAAATTGCATCCGTGCAAACGCTCGCGCGGCGCTTGTCTCGCATTGACTGGCAGCCCGGTCTGATCATCATTGATGAAGCGCACCACGCCACTGCAGGCCAATGGAGTCGCATCCTTGATCATTGGCCCAACACCTACCGCTTAGGTGTCACCGCCACACCATGCCGTCTTGATGGCCGCGGCCTACGGAGTGCGTTTGATGCCATGGTGCTAGGCCCGTCAGTGGCTGATCTGACCTCAGCTGGTTTCCTATCGCCAGCTCGGATTTACGCGCCGCCAGTGGTCGCTGATCTCGCTAGCGTCCGCACCCGCGCCGGTGATTATGCCAACGATCAGGCCGCGGCCGCCATGGATCGCCCCACAGTCACAGGCGATGCAATCAGCCATTACCAGCGCCTTGCCGCAGGACAGCAGGCAATCGCGTTCTGCTGCAACGTCAAACATGCCGTCTCAGTGTGCGACGCATTTAAGACGGCTGGGATTGCCGCAGAACTGCTGCTAGGTGGCACGCAGGACCGCGAGAAGGTGGTAACCGATTTCGCCGCACATCGCACCAACGTGCTGGTGACTGTGGATGTGGTCAGCGAGGGTTTCGACGTACCAGCCGCATCCTGCGCCATTTTGCTGCGCCCCACGCAATCGCTCGGCCTATACCTGCAACAGGTGGGCCGGGTGTTGCGCCCCGCCCCTGGCAAGGATGCCGCGCTGATCCTTGACCATGTAGGCAATGTCACGCGCCACGGATTCCCCGATGATCCCCGAGACTGGTCGTTTGATGACCGTATGCGCCGCAGCAAGGGCACACCAGCTCCATCAGTGCGCACGTGCCCGGAGTGCTATGCAGCTTTCAAGCCCGCGCCGATCTGCCCGGTCTGCGGCCATCAATGCACGCCGATCAAATCGCGCGTAATCCGTCAAATCGCAGGTGAACTGCAGGAGCTAAAGCGCACCGAGCAACGCACCGCACGCCGTGAGCAAGGCCAAGCGCGCACATTGCAAGAGCTGATCCACCTTGGCCAAGCCCGTGGGATGAAGAACCCAGTTGGGTGGGCTAAGCATGTGCTCTATGCGCGTGGCCGACGGTGATGCTTGACAGTACCCCGCCCATGGTGCATACTTAAGGAGTCAGGGGGAGACCCCACAGCACTTCAAGCCATGACCCTCGCTCAAGTACGTCAGCTGCAAATTGCCGAGCGCGCTGCTAAGGATGCCTTCTTTGCGGCCGCTGGCGCACCCGGCACCAAAATGACCGCAAAACAAGCCAAGCTGCAAGCCGATATGGTCGCAGCCACCAAGGCCCGTCAATCTGCCATGACTGCTTACGCCGCGAGTCTCTGATGCGCGTGCTGGTGGCCTGTGAGTACAGCGGCCGCGTCCGCGATGCCTTCCGCCGCCACGGCCATGACGCATGGTCCTGTGATCTATTGCCAACCGAGGCGCCCGGCCCGCACTTCATGGCGCCGGTGGAACACGTCTTAGATCTCGGCTGGGATCTGATGGTGGCGCACCCTCCCTGCACCCATCTGGCCGTCAGTGGCTCGCGTCACTTTCACCGCAAACAGCGAGAACAAGCCGAGGCGCTTGATTTCGTTCGGCTGCTCATGGCTGCACCAATCCCCCGCTGGTGCATTGAAAACCCTGTGAGCGTGATCAGCTCAGCAATACGGCCTCCGGATCAGATTGTGCAGCCATGGGAATATGGCCACGGTGAAACCAAGACCACATGCCTCTGGCTTCACAACCTGCCAAGGCTGCGGCCTACCGAATGCGTTGATGGGCGCGAAGCGCGCGTGCACCTGATGCCACCATCACCAGATCGATGGAAAGATCGCTCGCGCACCTATCAAGGCATCGCTGATGCCATGGGCGATCAATGGGGCAACCGTGATTTGCCTGCAATCATGGAGCAGCCAAGCCTGTTATGAGTGGCAAACGCTGAGACCACACTTCAGCAGCAAATCCGCCTAGCGCTTGGTACACGCACCGATCTGCGACTGTTCCGCAATCAAGTCGGCAGCCTCCCAGATCCACGCAGCGGCAGGCCCGTGCAGTTCGGCCTAGCCCGTGGATCTGCTGACCTGATCGGCTGGCGCACCATCACCATCACCCCCGACATGGTTGGCACCCAGCTGGCGGTGTTCACCTCTATAGAAGTCAAAACCGAGCGGGGCCGCATTCGCCCCGAGCAGCACGCATGGCAGCGCACCGTTTCCAACGCTGGTGGCATCGCTGGCATCGCGCGCTCAATACGAGACGCAAATGATCTCGTGAGATAGCTTGCCAACCTTGCTGACCTAGCGCACACTCTAACGGCTCCTTCCGATAGCCGTTGTGGCAACCATCGTCGATCAGCTGCAAGACATACCCGACTCATGGGCCTTAGTCGCCGTCGGTAACGACAAACGCCCCTACCAACCCGAATGGCAAAAGCATCCACTCAATAAGCATGGCGTTGAAGCCGAACTAACCGCAGGCCGCGCCGTAGCCGTTGGCGTCCTAGCCGGCCCGCCATCCGGCGGCCTCCTATTCGTCGATCACGATGGCCTTGGCGCCTCAGAGGTGCTCGAATCGCTCGGCACATCGCTGCGTGAACTGCCAAAGTCCTGGGCCGTCACCTCAGGCCGTGATGGTCGCCTACAGATCATCTACCGCGTGCCAGAACCGTTCTGGCACCAAATCAAAACCACCAAGCTGCGCAGCAGCATCAAAGGCGAACAGCTAGAGCTGCGCTGGACAGGCTGCCAATCAGTTGTGATCGGCAAGCACCCCATGACTGGCGCCTATCGCTGGCTCAACGGTCGCGCGCCAGCTGATCTGCCAATCGCCGAAGCTCCATCTGTGCTGCTGCAGCAAATGCAGCGCCCAATTGAGACGCCACCACTTCTACCAACTAACCCAACCGACGACACAGAACGCGCACGCCAATACCTTGCCAACATCCCTAGCTCTATCGCTGATGACTACGACGAATGGGTGAAGGTCGGCATGGCACTTCACAGCGTTGGCAATGACGCACTCTTATCCGACTGGTGCCAGTGGTCTGCAGCATCCGGCAAATTCAAGCCCGGCGAATGCGAAGCCAAATGGGCATCCTTCAACTCCGACACCGGCGGCGTTGGCCTTGGCACCCTCTATCACCTAGCCGGTGGCATCTCACCACGTCAGCAAGCCATTAAGGCGCTCCAATCCGTCCTAGGCCCTGATGTTGCCCAAACTGCCGGCGCATCCAAACCCATCAAGCTTGAAACCGGGGAGCTGCTCACACTTCTGCGCCAGCAGCAAGGCGGTCGCCTGCGTTTCAACATCTACACCCAATCGGTCGAACTAGATGGCAAACCCATCACCGACCTAGAGCACTACTACCTAGAGCTGGCCCAGCTGAACATCAAGGTCGGCAAGGAGCTTGCCGCTGATGCCCTGGTGTTTGTCGCCAAGGAAAACCAGTTTGATCCTGTCCGGGACTACCTAGACCGCGTGGCTGATGAGGTGTCCCCTGCCCCCATCAACCACCTTGCCACCAGCTACCTGCGCCCACAGGACCAGCCCGGCACTCTCTACGACGCCATGCTGCGTTGCACGCTCATCGCCGCCGTGCGCCGCATCTATGAACCCGGCAGCAAGCACGACGCTGCCTGCGTCCTAATGGGCGCCCAAGGCTGCGGTAAGTCCACCTTTTGGCGCAACCTCGGCGGCCCCTTCTTCTCTGATGCTCTAGGCGATATCAACAACAAAGATGACCTCTTGCTGGTCGGCAAGGCATGGATCCACGAGTGGGGTGAGATCGACCGCATCACCGGCAAGAACCACGCCGGCAAGATCAAAGCCTTTCTCTCACGTCAGACCGATTCCTATCGCGTGCCATACGGCAAGGCGATGGAAGATTTCCCGCGCCGTTCCATCATCGTTGGCTCCACCAACCGGGACACCGGCTTCCTGATCGACGACACCGGCAACCGCCGCTTTTGGGTCATCCCCGTGGACGTGCAGGGAATGATTGAGGTGGATGGCCTGCTGCTTGAACGCGACGCGATCTGGTCCGCAGCCGTCGCCGCATACAAGGCCGGCGAACCCAATCACCTACCCCGCGACCTTGAGCGCCAGGTGGCAGATGCCAACCTTGCCTACCTCGTGGAATCTCCTTGGCTTGCTCCGGTTAGAGAGTGGTTGGCATCACCCCGAAACGCTGGGATCCCAGTCACCACCGAGGTTTTGCTTACTGATGCCATCGGCAAGCCCATTGAGCGCCAGTCTCGTGCGGACCAGATGCAGCTCGCTTCCATCCTCAGGGAGCTTGGACTGGTGAAAAAGCGCCGACTGATCGACGGCACCCAGAAGTGGGTCTATTGCCAACCTCACGGCTGAGGTAGGCAACCTCAGATCCATTGGTATGGCTGCCGTCTTCTACCCTCTCCTACCTTCCTACCTCTACTAAAGAGTAAATAGAAATAGAGAGGAAAGGGGGGAGAGGGGAGGAAAAAGGAAAAGGTATAGGGAGGTAGGCAGAGGTTGGCAGGTTGGCAAGTCTCAAATCCGTCTCATTTGAGACAGGTGAGACTGACGATTTGCCTACCTCGCGCGCTTTATCCCCGGCATCCGCCTCCCTACCCTTGGGGCATGGCCATCACCCTCACCATTGATCCCGGCGACCTGAAGCGCGCTACAGGCTGGTCTAAAGCCGTTGCCAAGCAGCTGCCCTTTGCCACGTCCGTAGCCCTGAACGACGTGGCCTTCCAAGCCCGTCAGTCGCTCAATGGCGCAACCAACCAATACTTCAACAGCCCAACCAAGTTCACCCAGTCCGCCTTCCTGGTTCAGAAGTCAAAGAAGGCAGACCTAACCGCCATCGTCTATGCCAACAACCAGCAGGGCCGTAACCGTGCGCGCTATCTGCGCTATGGCATCAATGGCGGCACCCGCGTGGCTAAGGGCTTCGAGCGCTTCTTTGCTGGTGCAGACAAGGATGGCACCCTCCCCCCTGGCACCGCCCTGGTACCCACCTCCCTGGTCAAGACCACGGCGCAAGGCAACGTCAGTGTGGCCACCCTCAAGTCGATCAGCAAAGGACTCAGCACCACGAACAAACGCGGCGGCTTCTTTGTTGGTACGCCACGAGGCGGCAACAGACCAGCTGGTATCTATCGCCGCTCACGCGAGCAGCTGTTCCCCTACTTCATCAAGGCATCAGCAGCACCGCGATACACCGGCCGCTTTCCGATTCAGGACGTTGGAAGCAAGATCGTTCAGCGACAGTTCAATCAAAAGTTCATCGCGGCAATGGAGCGCGCACTCGCAACCGCAAAGCCGTGACC
>Ga0196905_1000302_pt1 | contig 20002 bp, 28 predicted proteins | sample CB_VirMetaG_3_FD_169098 | JGI IMG/M metagenome (GOLD analysis project Ga0196905, IMG submission 169098) | Freshwater to marine saline gradient viral communities from Chesapeake Bay - CB_1508_1S Viral MetaG (v3) (version 3) | ecosystem: Environmental > Aquatic > Marine > Coastal | place: USA... | reverse complement strand
CAATCATGTCCTGAACCTGCGAAATCCACGGAGCCTTATCAGTAGACTTAGTAGTACGAATCAAACGATTCATCTCGGGCGTAACCTTATGGAAGAAATAGTTATCAATCGACGGGATATCAATAGCGTAATCAGGATTCAAACCATACTTCGTGCGGAACCCATCCATCCGCATGTTATACAACTGGCGCATCTCCTCAAACGCAGCAGTCACCTGATCCGCCAACGCTTGAGCCTCAGCAGGCAACTGCGCTGTGGGCGCTGTGGTACCCGGTTCAATCAACGTAGCGATATCATTCCTATAGGGAGACTCAGCCAACTCTTTCAACAAGCCACGATAACGAGAATTCAACACAGCAGTCGTGATGCCCGCCTCACGGCGGGCAGCCAACGAACCAGCATACTGGAGAACAGCGGTACGGGCCTCACCACCAGCATCATTCCAACCCCTGTTGCGTGCAGCCGCAATCAAATTGCGGCGAGTACCAACAGTGGCCAAAGCAGGAACACCACCCCTAGGACCGATCTTCGACAACACATCACCAACACTGGCACGGCCACGGGCCACAGTGCCGCCCACAGCACGGGCAGCACGACCCGTGCCACCAAGCACCCCCTGAGAACCCCACGCCCAAGCAATACCCTCAGGTTCCAGAATGCCAGCCTGAACCAACGCCTGACGTTCAGACCGCTTCAAACCCCACTCACCCAAACGATACAACCGTTGCGGATTCTCCAACAAACTGGGAACAGCCCTGACAGCATCATCCTGCAACAGTCGTGCCGTCAAAGCGGCACGACCAGCCTGACCAGCCCACTGCCCCGCCCCAAACGTCACATACGACAACGGATCAGTTAGACCCTGAAACGTCAACTCTGCTCCAGCATCCACAATAAACAAACCGCCGTTGATCAACTTGTCAACCCACCCAACACCAGTCGGCTTATTCACCTTGTCCCGAATGTTTGGAACAGTCAACATATAATTAGGGTCTTTGACTTTCTCCTGCCACGACCTGCGAGTGCTGATCCTTTCGGACGGCAAACGGAAAACATCACGCCCACCAGAAGGCACAGGAGTGACATCAACACTGGCCTCAGACTCAGGGATAGGGCCACGACCAGCGGCAGCACCATACGCACCAGAAACATCAAGCGCCGCACCAGAACCAATCATCCCCAACGCTTCAAACGGCTCAGCAAAAGTTGCTTGAACCCCCCGCGCTCCAACAGGCAACCATCCCAAACCCTCCATGATTCCCTTGCCAGCAAGACCCAGAACCTTGCCAGTCAACCCCAGCCCCGGCAACGTGCCACCACCAGCAATCGTGGACAACTGCTCAATCAATCCCTGCTTGCGCTCAGGGGAAACACTGGGATCATCAACGATTCGTTCATACTGGGTTTGAATCACATCCTGCACATCGGCAGGAGTAACCGTGTCATCTTTTACCGCAGCCGCAGGCTGCACCCGAGGAACCGAAACATCACCAGACGACGGAACAACAGGTTGATAGCCACCCGAATCAACAGGCTGCACGGGAGCAGGCTGACCAGTGGGCTGACTCGCAGGCTGACCAGTAGTAATGTCAATCCACCCGTCATCCTGACGGGGCATCTGCTGTGGACGCCTACTGAAAGGCGATCTGGTGATAGGCATTACTGTGAGGCTTCCAGAACTCCGATACCCAACAATTGTCTCATAGCGTCTTGGAAAGGTGTGCGACCCTTGGCGGCCAACGTGCGACCAGCACGGGCCGCACGCAACCTAGCAGTATCTTCCTCCGCACCAATGATTGCCTTCAACGGATCAACCTGAGCCTGACGGGCCAACACACGCTGAGCACCAGACGGACCAGACACATCCGCAATCGGACCCGGCATCGCAGATGCCGGTCCGCCAGACGGCTTCGGCTTGAATGGTTCACGCCTAGCAGCCAACATTGATTCAGCCAACGTCCTAGTCGTGCCACGCTGCGTCGGCTTACGCAACGCCAACACCTGCTCGGGAGTGAACTCGTACTGCTGCCCCGGCGCAGGCAACTGCGCCAAAGCGGGCAGCCCAATCTCCGAGAAATAGTCACGACGCAACTGCTCGTAATCCAACGGTGCTTGCTCAGGCAGAGCGGCCACAGCCTGATTGTATGCCGCCAATTCCTGCTGATAATCCCGTTCAGCCCGTTGATTGAAGTCACGTTCGTTAGCGAGAATCTTCAAATCTTCTTCCAACCCAGCAGGTAACTGGACCGCAGGAGCCAAACCGAATCTTCCCGTGGTTTGCTGACCGCCACCCAAAGCGGTTTCCAAAGCAGCCAACTCGCCCTCAGGGTTACCGCCAAATAGATACACATTCAACAACGTCGTGTTGATCAAATCCAGTAACTCAGGATCATTCTGTGTGGCCGCACGCCACTTGTTCTGAATCTGCCCGACAATGGGGGTTTCGATAGGGGCAATGGGAGGCAACAACTCTGATTGTGAAGCAGCATAATCACGTTCAGCAGCCTGCATGGCTTGCAGCAAATAGTTGCGCAAACCTTCAGCCAACACCTGCTCATTCACCACACCGCTACCGACACCCAAAGCAGGAGTCAGCAACGCTGACAGATCGGTGCGGCTCAACCCCTGTTGAACAGCACTGATCGCATCAGGAGACAGGCTCGTAGGAACCTGCGCTGCCAGTAGTGCCGCCAACATTTCTTCGTTCATCAGCCACCCGCCTGCTTCAACTCGTAATCAAGAATCTCATCCTCAATAGCCTTCCGTGCAGCCGCCTCAGCGTTAGCGATCCGCTGTGCTTCAGCCAAACGGACAGCCTCCAAGTTGCGCAATCCTTCCTGCTGCATCAACACGCTGGCCGCCTGACGAGCGGCACGCTCAGCCTCCAAAGCAGAAGTCATACCAGACGAATACTGTTGGCTGGCAGCCAACTGCTGCGCCAACAACGCCTCATTCAACATGCGAACAGCGTCCACATCGGCACCACTTGCACCGATAGCCTGAAGATAATTCATGCCAGCCGCCGCAGGAGTCTGCGTCTGCTGGACAATGAACTGGAACGCAGCCTCAGGATCAATCTGTGCTAGGCGTGCTAACGCTTGTGCGCTGGCATCATCAATCGACTTTCGACTGGCCGCTGCGGCAGCCGCCAAAGCGGCACGCATCGGATCATACTGGGCTGACACACCAGCCAAACGATCACGCAACAAATTGATTGCACCCGAATAGTCAGATCCAGCAGCGGCACCACCACCACCGCCACCTGAACCACCTGCACCACCAGCACCACCTGCACCGCCAGCCAAACCAGCAGCAATAGCGTTCTTCGTCCTAATGTTTTCAAGGGCCGTATCAAATTTTTCCAGCCACGGATCGTACAAACGCTCGTATTGGGTGGAACCCTTGCCGCCAGCGAACATGCTGGACATTGCGCCACCCAAACCGCCAGTTGTCAGTCGGTCCTGCCCACCATACTCGCGTTTCAACGCCTGTTCGAACGCATCCACATCGCCCAACGACGGAGCAATCTGGCGGGGAGCGGGACGGCTCAGGCCACGATCCGACGGGGGACGATTCTGCTGGCTGGCATAACGTCCAGCAGTACCACCAGTCCGCTGACGCTCCAACTCGGCAGGGCTAGTCGGCGCAGAACGAACTGGAGTAGGGCGCTTCGGAATAGTTTTCTGCTTCTCGTCGTCAATCTGCCACGGTTGCCGCCTGATACGACGACTCAACATCCCATTAGCCATAACGAATCAACGCCCCCCCAAATCAATAGCACGACGACGGGACGCACGGGTAGTGCGACCCGACCCACGACCTTTCTTCTGAGCCTTAGAGCGTGGATGCAACTGGTCAACGGCTTTTTCACCAGTCCAATAAGTCCGACGCTTCTGCGTCCTGTAAGTAGTCTTGCCTGAGCCACGGCCATAACCGTAACTAGAAGGAACAGTTCGCCTAGCGGGCTTCGACCAATCTTTGTCATCTCTCATAATAACCCCTAACTGAACAAGCCTGACATCGGCGCATACTGACGCAAAGTTTGCGCATCAGAAATAATCTGCTGCTGCCTAGACAACTGCAACTGATCCAAATAATCCTGCAAATCCTGTGCCGCCTGCTGACGTTGCAACTCCAACCGTGTCTGCTCAGCCTGCTGCTCCGTAGCAATATCACCCAAACGCTGCTGCTGAGCGCCCACAAAGTCCTTCATGGCACGCTGGAAAACACCAGACCTGCCCAACCCGCGGGCCGTGAAACCAGTGATCTGAGGGGCCGCAGCCTGACGGTACGCCTTGGTAACATCACGGGTAGTGCGTTCCGTCCGTCTAGCCAAATCAGTCAAACCCAACTGGGTTTGCAGATTTGATTGACGAGCACGCCGACGAGCGCTGGCCTCAGCCAGCCCATAATTGGTGTCAGCAAAAGAAAAATCGGCCATCACATATACCTAGTTCGTTCTATAGTTATCCACAGGTTACGGTAAACACAGGACATGCACCTTCACATCAGTGTTATTACGGTTATTGCCGCTAGTAGCCACAAGAAAATGGAGACCAATATTCGTATCATCCACTGAATCAATGTGGAAGGCCCCCTGATTATGTGTAGTAGAATCGACAAATGCCTCGGTGACCTGCACCACTGACGGTGTAAACGGGGCGTTATGCGGAAAAACCAACTCCCCAACCGCATCCGTAGTCCCCTCATAAACAAACCAATGCCCCACATTGCTAGAGAAATAGCGGCGCAAATATTCGGTCAACGACAAGAAGATGTTGCGCAACGGCAACTGGTCAGGGCCACGCAAACTGGTGAGTTGCGGGGCGAACCACGGTTCGTCCCGCCTCACGGCTTATAACCCCGTGGATTATATTTGAACGTGATGCCGTTCACACCCCACTTCGCTGAATCATTACTAGACAACTTCAACTGCACGGCACGACCCAAACCCAAACTGTTACCACGGGACACCTCAGACCCGAACGTCTGAACCCACTGCGACGGAGAACCCGCACCAGTAAACCCCTCGGCAGGCACATCAAACTGTCTCTTTAGCGTCAACGAATCCCAATCACGGTACACAGCAACCGACAAATCATAGGCAGCATACTCGCGGTTCAACACAAACTCAGGGCGACGCCAGAACTTCTTTGAATGCGCCGACCCAGCATCCTGCCACGACGTAACATAAAAAGAACTGAACGGGCTGAAATAACCCAACACGTTGTCCGTATACAAATTGCGATCAAAATAAAACACCTGCGGCTTCGTCGGATGAACAAACAACTCCTTAGAGTTGTTGTTCGAATCAACAAACAAAGCACCAGACCCCAACCCAAACCCGTCAGCAATCTGATATTTCGTCCAAGCACCAGACTTATCCAACGTAGAATCCCACACATACGTCGAAGTCACATCATCAGACTGGGTTTGACCATCCCACTTCACATCGGAATCATCATACCCAACACCCAACGAATCAAACGTCAAACCTCCACCGGCATAAAGAATGCCGGTGTCGCGATAATTGACACCAATCATCGAATACGTTTCCGCACTGGTAGACACACCAGTCGGCAACGACACATACACCTTGCGGCCCACAGCAGACACACGCACCGCGGCCAAAGCAGTATCATTGAACTCGTTTGTGTCAAACAACGGGCGCAACTGCTCAAACATATAATCAACAGTGCGACCATCGTACACAAACAAACCGTTCTGGCCGTCAAAGAAATACAACCCAGTTTCTGTGGCCGCTATGGCACTGGGGTTGACACAACCAATATCTTCAGTGACGGTAACAACTTGGAAAGTGTCGTCACTGTAGCCATAGATCGCATAAATAGCGTGTTCTTTGAACACGACAATATGCCCGTTGAACGACACCAAAGCAGTAATCCCACGGCCACCGCCAACAACATCAATATAATCATCTTCACGCCACGACTCGGGGAACAACGGGTGAGAGAACCTAACCCTGTCGGGATATGACGTACCGTCCTCGCCAGTGTACGCCACCCAGTTCCTGTCAATATGGAACGTCACATGCCTGCATTGCGGCATGTGACCAGTAGACGGTGACAACAAATCATTCTGCCAAGCACCAGTACCATTAGCAGTCAACGCAGTCTTAGTGGTCCCGTCCCATTTGTGCGCACCAGAACCACACCCACAAGCAACATATGCCACATCTTCATTGCCGTCAGACCAACTGGAAAACACTGCACCAAACGGACTGGAAGCCGTGCTGATGGTCGTATCAGCGAACGTCCCATCGCTGGAATAATAGACGGTATCGTTAGCCGACAGCAACATTTGCGGAGTGTCGGATTCCCAAAACCACAGGTTCTGCGAAGTTCCCCAGTTCTGCGGCAACACGCCAGCCACATTCGTAGAACCCCATCGTTGAAGTCCACGCCGTTGAAACACGCCGCCCCGAGGATCAATGTCCACATTCAACAAGTCAGGCGACTCGTTGCTGTTTAGATTGAACACATCGGCCCGAAGATTCAGGCCGCCTGTGAAATCCTCAATGGCGAACGCACGCATGTCAGAATTCCAGCGAACCCCAACGATGCTTCCGTCCACCAGACGACAGCACCACAGGGGAGTATGATTCAGGCTTCATAATATCCCGACGCAAAAACGCCACACCATCATTGAATGCACGCTCATACTCTGCCGCCATCTGCGGCGCTTCCTGCGCCCTGTAGATATGCGACACCGCATAATAGACCAACGGCAAATCAAACCCGTCAGGCCCATCAACCGTACCCCCACTAGTAATCCAATCATTAGGATTCCTGTAGGCACGAACCTTCAACGTGTAAACACCGCTGGGTTGTGGGAACAGATGCAACTGGTCAGCCCAGAACGCCACAAACATAGGGCGTCCCGGCGCATCAGACGCACCAATATAATAGTCCTCCGCCATATCATACGAAATCCACTCCAACCGAACATTCACCTGATCGACCAGAGAAACAATCTCACGAATATCATCATCCGTGTAATCATTGATCGTATACGACCGTTGATTCGCCACTGTGTTGAATTGGAACGACACCTCCAAATGAGGCCAACGTCGCTCCAAATCAATAATCCTGTTATAGCCGTCCTGAATATACAGATTCAACAAGGCGTCCGACACATCATCGGACTCGGTTTCTGTGATCGCTCTGGCATTGTCACGAATCTGCGCTAGAGTCAACCTGCTCATCGCCATCGACAACACCACCCTTCTTCTTGAATGACCTCAGATGACCCATACAGTATTCCGTGCCTTTGGCACGCATACCCTCACAAGTATCCTCATTGGCCGTACATTTGTTCCCCCTGCCCACATACGGTGCGGACGGTGCCGCAATGCGAGCACCGTCCATATGCGCCAAACGAGCGTCCACAGCGGGACGACCGTACAAACTATGGGCTGGAACTGCCTGAATATTACTCATCACCTATAGGCGATTCGTTCTAGTCAGTCCCTATAGGCCCGATCATCCTTGTAACGCCGATTGCGGGAAGCGGCACGATCACGCTTCTTCTCGGTAGCCATAGCAACAGTGCGGGCAGCAGCCTTCTTGGCAGCCCCACGCCTGACAGCAACCTGAGTACGACGGCGACCAGCATCAACCTTATCAACGCTGACAAGCCTAGCCTTGGAAGCAGCCTTCTTCTGGGCTGCACCCTTGCCAGCACCAGACTTCTTCTTTGGCGACATGGCAGGCGAACGACCAGCCAACGGACCAGCAGAACCAGTAGACTTCTTGCGAGGCTTCACACTGCTGGACCCACCGCCAGCCTTCTTTACGGGGGCAGTACGAGCAGTCCGACCAGCAATCGTAGACGGGGCTTCGCCGGGACGACGCTTTGATTGCGGCTTTGTCTTGGCCCTTGGCGGAGCCTTCGGAGCATTCATCATCTTGCTGTAACCCATAGGATTAGCAGCAACCTCAATCGCCGCCTTACCCAGACGCTTGGCAATCGACTTCTTCTTGCCAGCCGAATCATAATCCTTGTAACCCTTACCCTGAGGCATGATCACCTACCCTTCCGTCGGCCAGCAGCCGACTTTTTGCGTGGAGCGCCACCCTTGAACGCAGTGCGACCACCAACAGTTTTTCTCGGATACTTCTCAGGATAACGGTCAGGACGAGTAGACTGAATGCTACGACTATAAGAACGTACAGCCCTAGTGTAAGCCCGAACAGGAGCAGCCAAAGCGTCACCGATATCTCCCAAATCAATAGCAGGTTTCTTAGCCATGTTATCCCCTGAATGCGATCAGGGGGAGAGGGCCGAAGCCCCCTCCCCCAGAATCAATTGTTGATTGATCAGGCGGTGCGGCCCGTCAACTTGCCCTGCTTCGCACGGTTGCGGCAGGTCAAGTTTCCGTAGCACATGATCAGAGCGTAACGGGCATCCAGATTCTCAGGACGCACGAAATCGGTCTGCTCAAACCACTTGCCCGAGTGACCAACGAGGGTCAGGTACTTGCTGTTCAGGAAATACATGACACCCGCCTGACAGTGAACGTCGTAGGTGACGGGAGCCGACTTGAACAACAGGTTCTGGAACCCAGCGTCAGCGGTCTTGGCATCGGTGTACCGCAACTGCGGCTGAAGCAGCGACTCGTACTTCTCAAAGAGAGTCTGAGTCGTCAGCACCATGTCGGGATGGTCGTTACCAACCGACACCGAGTTGTAAGCGGTAGCCATGGCAGCGAGGGTGAGAGCACCAGCGGTACCCTCCTCGTAAGACTGCCAGAAGGAGTTGCCAACGCCAGTGGCGTCAATGCCACCGACGGTGCCAGCCGAATCAACCAGAGCCGCAAGCCCCAGCCAGTCCTTGCCCGAGTTGCCAGTGCCATCGGAGAAGAACATCTGGTTGAAGCCCTCACGCATCGACTCCTCGGCCTGCATGATCTTGGCCTCAAGAAGATTGATGATAGCAGCCTCGCCGTTGTTCTTGGCTTCCTCAATGCCCGAGATAGCGATGGACGCAGCGTACTGCTTCCAATCGTACTCGGCAGCCGACATGCCTTCCTGAGCGGTCAGCGAAATGGTGTCGTAACCCGAGTACGAACCGACGGTGCCGTTGAGGCCGTAAACCAACGGCTCCACGATCTTCGTGCCGCCGTCCAGCATGCGGACACGGCCCTTGTCCATCAGGAAGTTCGTCAAAGGACGAGCAGTGAAAATGTTGTCAGTCAACTGATCCCGATAGTTGGCGAGAGTAGTCGAAAGCAACGAATCAAAATTGGCGTTACCAGCCATGATGTTACCTCAATTCTAAAGAAACGGAACGGATCACATACCCATCTGTTGCTTGGCAAGCGCCCAAGCCTCATGGATGGAACCGACCTTCCCCACAGGCTGATCCGAAGGACCGTTCGCAGAAGCACCACCCTCAATGAAAGCGGCCTCACGCTTGGCATCCACCACCTGCTGATTCTGGTTAGCCAAAACCTGCTCGGCAGAAGCCTGCGTTTGAATCTTCTGCATCAAACGATCATAAGCAGTCTGCTTGTAGACCGCCTCCAGATCGGTTGTTCCCATCCGCAAAGCGGCGGTAACAACTTGCTGTGCATCAAAGTCATCGTATGTGGATTGTAGACGAGAAATTTCCCGCTGCAACTGCTCGTTAGCACGCTCTGTCTCATACTGCTGTAGGCGCTGCTCGGCTTCCCACACACGCTGCTCCAAAGGATCATCGAACTGTGGGGTTTCGGGCTGCGCATCCGCCACCATCTGCTGGGCTGCTGCTACCCCGTAATGACGGGACAACACCTGCAAGGTGCCTTGCGGATCAGATTCAAGAGCCTGCTGCAAAGTCTGCGCAAACTGGAACTGTTCCCGTTGAGAAGCCAACTCTTGAGTCTTGCGAGTATAATCAGCCTGACGTTGATATCCCTGAAGCGCCTCACTGAAAGGCACATCCAGTTCTTCACCATCAACCTTGACCTTGACATACTTTCCATCGAAAGCAGTCGGATCAACATACTCGTAAGACGGAGAATCAACTTCTCCTGTTTCTACTCCCGTGGTTTCCCCGACAGATTCGGGACCAACTTCAGTAGTTTCAATTTCAGACACAAAGTCTCCTATCCAGAGTCCACTCAGGTTGCTCTACTATATAGAAAATGCGTTCTAAAAATTAGATCATAGGCGGCATGGGCGCACCCTCGGGGGGCTGCCCAGCCGCCAAAGCCGCCAACATCATAGGATCAATCGGCGGAGCACCAGCACCCATAGCACCCATAGCATCCACAGGAGGGGCGGGCATCGGAGGCGCACCCATCGCCATCTCGTCAGGCTGTGGCTGCTCGGGGGTGGTCATAAACATCTCGGGGTTCTTCACACCAAACCCGAACTGCAACACATAGGCACCCAACTTGGCTACGTCAATAACACCAGCGGAAACAAACGGTGCCATAGCGTCCACCATCTGCAATGCAGACTGGCGACGGTACGCTTCGTTAGTCGGCTGGGTTGATCCAGCCGCCACCTCGAAATCAAACTCGCCGTCAATATAGTCACGGTCAAACGTGACCCACATCGGCTCGCCATCACGGGCAGTGATGCGAGCCACCTGCTCGCCAGTCATAAACTGCTGGGCCAACTGAAGAACACGGCGACCCAACTTGGCGATACACGTTTCGATGACGGCCAACTTGTCCGCAGTCCTAGCGTTCTGCGCATCCTGAATCAACGCCGCCTCGGTAGCGGTGCGGCGAATCTCCGATACGCCGCCACGCATAAACTCGGTGACACCAGAAATCAATTCGATATCAGTGCGAATCAACTCTGATTGATTGTAGAACTCTGGCGGGTTGATTAGCGCGGGGAACGGAGCAACCGCATCAGCCAACGGCATGTCGCCCTGCACAGGGACCATCACGTTATCTTCATCCGATTCCAAAGCGGCACGACCGTTTGAATCAAAGTTCGTTTCACGGTACAAATACTTGCGGGCATACCGTTTGCGATGATTCATCATCTGGGTGCGAGTTTCATTCAACTCACGTTGCATCGGCTCAATTGCTTCCAAATCGCCCATCGGGTAGAAACAATCAGGGATGTCATAGTTCCGCAACATGACAAACGGATGACCGAACGCATACGGCTGCTTCTTCGGCTTGATCAAGAATGATTCGCCACCATCAGCAAACACCGACACCGTGTTGTTCTTCAAATCATAAAACTCGTACACATCGGCATAACCTTCGTCCTTGTCATGAATCTTGCGGGACGAAGGATCATCAGTGTAACGGGCATACGAAACCGCAGGCACATCCTCACGGGCATTCTTGGCGTACCGTTTATCTGTACGGACATCATTCAACGTGCGACGAACACGATGACAAATCCACTTGGCATCATCCATGCTGGTCGCATCAGGGTCAACGAACACATCGAACGGAGAAACACGCTCTACGAACGGCTCATCTTTCGTGACCACCAAAGTCGTGCTAGTGACATTCTCCTCAACATTAGCATCCGACACATCTTCAAAGTCACCGACACGTTCCTCCTCAACATAACGGTACCCGACCTTCAACCAGCCGTGACCAACAATAAGAAAATCTTTGACAGCGGAACGGAAATGATCTTTGAAGTTTCGGTGCCGCCACCAATAGTTCACCACCGCTTCAGCAATAACAGCCTGACCTGCATTATCAGGATTCACAGCATTCACCGTGATCTTCGGATAGTTCACCGAAATCGACGGGGCAATCACGTTCACCGTAGAGAACGCAAGGTTTACCAAAATGCGATCTTCCTCGGCGTAATGCTCGTAATGCTTGCCTTGATACAAGTCCACCAGACGACGCCAAGTATCATCATAATATTCCTCACGCCGCCAACGCTTAGACTGCGTAATCTTCTTGCGATATTTCGCAAGAATCTCGTTATTACTAGGGCGTGCCATCAGGACTTGATATAGGTTTGGGCGACACGACCAACAAGGTTCCACACCGCAATCGCACCAGCGATAGCGGCAGCCTTGAAGAACGACACATCAAACACGGCGGCAGTCAACGGCGAAGCAGTAGCACCCGCAACAAACGTAGCAACCGCCCTGTGGAAAGCATCCTTATAGTTCATCAGTTCTCCCTATCTAGATGCCACTCAATGTGGTCATCCAATCGGCCATCAATCTTATCAACCTTATAATCAATGCGATGCAACAGTTCACTGTTGCGAGCATGATCCTTATTGTTTTCCCGTCGTGTCTTTTCAATCAACGTGGCAATGATGCCACTGGGGGCCAACACGGCCAACACGATCTGCAACCAAGACGCCACGGCAAATCAATTCACACGTTCTGGCACCACGCCATTGGCCTCAGCATTGCCAAGGATATCACGTTCCCGCTCCCTGAGGGTCGCACCATGAAAGTTGTCCCTACCATAAGTAAATCCAAGGTTCACCGACTTCACATGACAGCCGAAACAAATAGCCCCCCGACGAGGAACCACATCAAACGTGAAGGTTCGGCCACAATTCTCACAGATCAAAGTACCCATCACAAATACCGATATCGTTCTAATCTAGCGCATATTCGACCGATTCCGCACATTGTAAGAAGAAATCGGCACCCGTCCCGGCGATTCCTCCGTCATCAAGAACTGTTCCCACCAAATCAAACTGTTCGTAGGGATCGGGGTACCAGCATCATACTCAGGCAACCAAACATACTTCAACATCTGATTAGCAATAGCCAGCGATATCACACGGTCATCGTGTGGGCTGCCCGTCATCCTACCATTATCCTTGCGCACATAGGTACGCAACTCCCCAATAGTCATGCTGCACAGAATCTCCAATGATTCCTCACGGATAGCGGCAGCCAACTCGTCAATCATCAACGGCTTAGAGGTGGCGCTAGTGCGCCACCCCAGAATGTCAGTAGGTTTCGCCCGAGCCTGAGCAAGTCGGCGCTGCTTATAAATATTCTTATAGCCGTACCGTTGAATAGCCTTCAGCGTGGTTAGACCGTGGTTGTTATTCTCAACGCCCAACAGGGCGTTGTTGTAAAATGAACCCAACTCTGCCAGCAACGCACCAAACAAATCGGGGGCAATGTGACCATGCCAGTGAGCGACCACAAGACCGCTGTTGGCATCGATCACATGGGCGGAACTGAAGTCGCCGTAAGATAAACCTTCGGCAACGTCAGCCCCCACAACGTACACGCCGTCCTCAACTGGTTCTTCCCACATGCGGAACGGCCCCTCGGATGCTTCCTTCAAACCATGCCATTCGTCGTTGTCATAAATGAAATCACCGACAGCGGGTTCCGCAGGTTGAATCATTGCCAACACATCAACATCAAACACAGGGTTACCTGATTTGATAAACGCTTCCTCAGGCAACCTAGGGTACTCTTGATGCAACTGCCACAACGGTGTGGTCCGTTGCTTGACCTCGTACCATGCTTCGTCACGGTCACCAGCAGACCACGGGAAAAACAAACCTTTGAACAAGTTGGTTCCCGTCTGGGAACCAACCCACATCTGGTGAAAAAAGTTGCCGGAACCGTTGGCCGTGGACAACGTGATGATTCGTCCGCCGACATCAGCAATCGGCTCAATAGAAGCCCACGCTTCCTCCGAGTTCGGTAGGAACGCCATCTCGTCCACGATCACCAGATACACCGATTCGCCACGGGCAGGATCATTGCTGGACGGTAATGATTCGACAGCCGATTCGTTATCAAACACCATCTTCAACTGGTGGTCCGTGATCTGCGATGGGCCACGTTCCTTCATCCATTGCGGTAGCCAACGATATCCATACTTGGATTTTTGCAATAGTTTGGCGGCCTCACGCTCCGTCCGACTCAGCATAACAATAAAACGGTCGGGCCAGAAGAACACCAGCCAGAAAGCGTAAGCCGCCGCCAACGTGGAGAACCCGATCTGACGGGCCTTTAGCACAATGTTGTAACGGTTGTTGTGCCACGCTTCAATGGTTTGCTGTTGGGCTTCACGCAACTCAAACAATATCCGACCCCGTTCAGGGTGTCGGATAAACCAGTAGTTCTCACAAAAATAGAAGAACCCTTGGACTTGTTCGTCGGGGGTGTCGCCACCTTTGCAGGAACGCCATTCACGTTCCAACAACAGTTCGTTTAGTTCCATAGAAAGTTATTGCGGTACAGTATACGGCTTCCGCTTAGACCACTTCGGGGGCAGAACAACCAGCAAGTCTAGCGACTTGCCTGCGTTCCGCCACTGAGTCAAACTGTAAGTGTCACCACCGCTAGAGGTTGCAGTCTTGAACGTCGTCGTGAAGGCATCCACAGACGAGCCGCCCACACCTGCACTACTGGCGGTACGCAACGAAGCCTTGGCAGACACAATGCTGTGTGTCCCGACACCAGACCCGCTGGCCGTTTCCACGGCGGTACGCAACCCGACCGCAGTTTGAGAACCGGAACCCGCTCCTGTGGCCGCATCGACAGCGGTACGCAAACCAGTAGCACTGTCACCTGCCGTAGCACCACCAGTGCCAGTAGCAGTCCTAGGGATGATGTTGACACCAACAGCCGAACCAGTGGAGGTGCCAGAGCCTACGGCGGCGGCACCCTTCTCACCAGTATACAGAACGTCAGACTGACGGTATGCGGTGTAATGGTTCCTGTAGCCACGGTAAATGGCAGACACATCAACCGTTGTATAGGTGACGGATGATCCGCCCGCACCTGAACCGCTGGCAGTTTCCTGCTTGACTACTGCACCTTGATACGAAGCAGTGCTAGAACGGTACGCAATGTTTGGGTCGGTATAGGCGTTGTTGATTGGGCCGACACCCTCAAACGTAATGTTTGGGGTGTCATATCCGTAGGCGTCGTCGTAGATCAACGACATGATTATTCACCTATGTCAAACTGAAACCATCTCTGGTTTATCTCGTCCCAAAAGTAAGTAAGACCGTCATCAGGCTTGGGTACTGGGGCAACCCAACTGCATGCATCTTCATCAAACACCCAAGACTCATACTCTTTTAGCGGAATAAAAGCATCCCTTGCTTCATCCCACGTTGCTCCGGGGCCAGCATAGTTCTTGCGGAACGGGACACCGCCCTGAACATGCTCATTAGCATAAGTATTATATGAGGTGCGCTTGCACAACATGCCATGGAAATTTCCGTAGTATGTTTCCCAGTCGTCAACGCCATCTACAAGTTCATATTCATGTCTGCCAGTAATAACTTGAACAACAACATTGTTTTCGTCAATTAGAGCATAGTGTGCCACAGCGTCACCTTTCAGGATTCCCACACAATGCTGTCTGATCCAGCCGTAAATTCAAGAACAGTATATGTGGCATCAGAGTTAGCATCGCTGTACGTCAATCCTGCACCTATTGTCGGAAGCCGAGAACCAGCAGGGAATCTCAAAATAACAATCCCTGATACCCGATAAGCGCCAGTATTTACGACTGCAACAGCCGCTCCAGTGCCTTTGCCATAAGCCCTATAAACTGAAGTGCCAGTAATGGACGAATACAAACCAGCGCCACCATTACCAAAAACTACGTTATCTCCACCGCCTTCGCTAGCAAAACCGCCAGCACCACCAGCGCCTCCACCACCGCCAGCCGCAAAACCGACTCCTTCACCACTTGCGCCACCACCGTTGTAACCTTGACCAGCAGTTCCACTTCCCCCACTTCGGGAACCGCCGCCAAAGATTTCACCGCCGCCGCCACTTCCACCAGACGCTCCATTGGTGCCGGGGTACCCGCCGGGGGCGTTGCCGCCCCCGCCAGTGCTTGTAATGGAAGCAAACACAGAGTTGCTGCCTGGGGTGCCGCCCGAATTACCTCCACCAGCGCCAACAGTTACCGTGTAGTTGGTATCTTCTGCGGGAACCAATCTGCTTTCGGCAGACGAATTGCGGCCAGAATTTTCACCTACAACCGACGAGCGGTAACCGCCAGCGCCACCGCCAGAGTTGCCTGCGCCGCCGCCACCAGCAATAACCAAATACTCAACCCATTCAGGCATACGGGTCTTACCAAACCGGAAAGCGCCCCTAGCAGGCTGAGAGACCGCACCAAGAATCGGCATCAGGCAAACTGAACCTGCTGAGCCAACACCGTGAACGTAGCGCTAGCAGTCTTGACAACAGTAAACAAGTAAGCATCAACCGAACTGGCATTACCCGAAGTTGGTGCAGAACCACCCGACCACTTAGGTGTTACCGCAGAACCATCAACCTGAAACGCCGTCGGATAATAAGCAGTCGCACCGTTGGTCACTGCGTGAACAACGGTGACCGATTCACTGACAGCCAACACAGAATCAAGGCTGGTAGACCCGTCCCCTCGGAAGTTGTACGTCCAGTTCGCCGTTGCATCAGCCGTAAAGTAATGAGCGCCAGACGTTAGCAAATCGACGTTCACGGTTCCTGTGGCCGTTGTTGCTGAAATGGTCCACAACTCCAACGGAGCCTTCAACGTCAAAGCGGTCGGCTGATTCAGAATGTAATCATGCGAAGTCGCAACCGCAGAACTATTGACACCAACCTTTGCCTGAAGGGCCTCAATAGCATCATTAGCGTCAGCGTGCTGGGTGTCGTGCGGCGGACTATCAAGAGTGTCTACTGCGGTTGGATTCGTGAACGAATCCAACGACGACGGAAAATTGGTAGCCATCAGTTATTCTCCAATCCGAAAGCGGCACTGATTTCGTCAACGGTCAGTCCCAATGCGGCCAACTTGTCAATAGCGGACTGACGGGCCGCTTCTTTGGCGGCCACAACGTCCTGTGCGGCTTGTTGGACGGCGGGCCATGCCGCATCCAACTCGGCCTGCGACGGCTTCGGCGTGTCTGACAGCCATGTCAGCCCGTCGTAAGTGTCACCGACAAGGACGTATTCGGAGCCGGGGTAGTTGGCTCGGATTACTGCGGCGTAGTCAATCATGCTCCGACCTCCATCAGAGTAATACTTGCGGTGTCGTTGCTGTAGCACGAAAACACCGACCAAGCGGTGCCGTTGCTTGCGATGTATTGCTCATACGTCGTCGCGCTTGTCGTCGCTGGACTGTCCATAAACGTAAGCGTCCCGTTCCATCGAATGTCACGGGGATGTAGTTCGTTGGCGTTGTAACCGAACTGTCCGAAGTTGTGAATCTCGGAGCCGCCACGATACAACTTCGACAAGCCGCGACCGCTATCCGTCGTCCCGTTGTTCTCATTCCATGCCAACATCGGGTTCGTGATTATCACGAACACTTTGGACGTTGCCGACGTTGGCGTGATGGTCGCCGCGACACCAGTAGCCGCATAAGTGGTGGACGACACAAGCACCTGCGTCGAATGGGTTGAGTTTACAACTTGCAAAATCTTGCCCGACGTAAACCCAGCAACATCCGACTCCAACTGGGCAACCTTATAATCCAACGACGTAGTGACAGCCGACGAATCCGCACCCACCTTCGCCTGCAAAGCCTCAACAGCATCATTTACATTCGCATGTTGCGCACTATGGCTGGGCGAACTTAGCGAATCCGAAGAAGTCGGATTCGTCAACGTGTCCAGACTGGCAGGAAAGTTCGTTGCCATATCAGTCCAACGTCAAAGTCAGGCTGGTAATCTGGAACGTATCCCCCGCCTCAAGGCTAGCGGAACTTGTCAGAGCGCCGGTCCACAAACAGTTGCCAGCCGAACTGGCATCCCAAGCAGACCAGTGCGACACGGTTTCCGTGGTGGACACGTTCGTCCAAGTCACGTTCGCCGTGGTCGTCATCGAACCACCAGAGGCCGCACCGAAGGTGGCGGCTTGACGGGTCGTCTCGCCTGCGGCGTTGGAGGTGCCGTCCTCACCGGGATCACCAGTGTGCAACTGCAAATAAGGGGTGGTGACAGAGAACGACGTACCGCCGATTGTGTCCAGCAGTTTGTTCTCAGCATAATTAGAAATCGACATAATCATCTCCCGAAAGTTTCGGTCTACTACTAAAGGTGGATCGTTCTAATCTTCCATGTGCGGGCGCACCCTCGCAGCATGTGTCTTTGTATCCACATGCGGGGCATCGCCACCGTGTTGCGGTTGGCGGGTATTCCATCCCGCAGTTGCCGCATTCTATCATACTAGATGGCTTTCAGTTGACGGCTGTGCTTTTCTCGTTCAGCCATCTTCCCAATCAACTGGTCTAGTTCCTCGTCGGACAATTCGCCCATTGATTTGGAAGCAGATGTTGATGACGGTGCAGGAGTCAACCTGTGGGTTGCCTGCAGATACAAGGTGGCTGCACGGGTGTCGCCACCCAACGCCTTGTTGTACAACGCATCCAACAGCCGTTGGGTGCGTTCAGGTGAACCTTGAAGATCGTTGACCCGACGTTCCCATTCCTTCTTGAAATACTCTTTCTTTTCCCATCTGCGCAAAGTTGACGAATCAACCCCGAGATGCCGAGCGAACTCTACCTGAGTTGTAGGGGTACGCTCATGCGCAGGGGCAAGTAGCCAGTTCAAGTATTCCTCTTGGCGGGCGTCCAGCATTTGTGTTCGTTCTGCCATCACCCTTAGTGTGTTCGTTCTAATCGATCTGTGTTCGCTATGGGGGTATCTGTGTTTCCGATATCGGTTTACAATTTGTTCAAATCCCATAAAATTATTAGAACGGAGCACCTGTATATAGAAGATGATATGGTAACAACCGCCCCCTAAGGGCGGTTGTTCCATTTACCATAGCGACCACAGGGAGCGTCACGAATGGCTTATGACAAACCACAGTTGCGGGAACGCTTGAAGAAAGAAGTGATGGCGGGAACCAAGGGTGGTAAGGCGGGCCAGTGGTCTGCCCGTAAGGCGCAGATTCTGGCCCAACGGTATGAGGCTGCTGGTGGCGGATACAAAGGTGGGAAAACGAAATCCCAGAAGTCGTTGTCCAAATGGACGAAAGAGGACTGGGGTACGAAGTCTGGTAAGCCGTCCACTCAAGGCCCCAAGGCTACGGGGGAACGGTATCTGCCTAGGAAGGCGCGTGCTAAACTGAGCGCAGCCGAATACAAGGCTACCTCCGACAAGAAGCGGCGTGGAACCAAGGCTGGGAAACAGTTTGTGGCGAACACACCGAAAGCCAAGAAGGCGTCCCGATCAGCAAGAAAGGCACGGTAATGCCGAACAAACCCGATCCCCGACTGAAACGTGCTGGAGTCAGTGGCTACAACAAGCCGAAACGGACACCGAACCATCCGACCAAATCACATGTTGTTGTCGCTAAACAGGGCGACCAAATCAAAACCATCAGATTCGGTCAGCAAGGCGTATCTGGTTCCCCCAAGAAGAAAGGCGAGTCCGCATCCTATGCGGCTCGCCGCCGATCATTCAAAGCCCGACACGCCTCCAACATCGCCAAAGGCAAACTTAGCGCAGCATACTGGGCAGACAAAGTAAAATGGTAAACAAACCGTACACCTTAGTAGATGTTCGCAACACGATGGCCGCCATCCTCGGAGCATTGATCGGATTGAACCTAGTGTTCTGGACGATCATCTCCATAGCGGCCCACAACATCAAACGGTCCATCCAGAACCGCACCCTGTAACATTTTACAAAATGTAAACAGCAACGGGACTCCTAACGAAACAAGGGTGGGGGTATCCAATAGGGTGCTCTGGCCCTGAACAGTTAGAATCATACACCCGCGAGCGTGCGCACCCCCCCGTGTACCCCCCCGTGCGGCGTGCAGGTCGTGTTGCCCGAGGCCGACCGTGCTCCCATCCGCCCATTTCAGCGCGGATTTTCGGGTCGAAACGGTCAATCAACGAACAGGCCGCACAATTGATTGACACCGTGCGCAGTTCCGCCTGCGGTGTCGCACATGCGTGTGCCGACCGTATAGGCATTATGCGCAGGTGGTCGGAGTTTCGGCGTCGATTTGACAGCGGCGGTCGGTGGCTGTACCTTTGGAATCAGTCGGCGACGACCGAAGCAGTCCAGTCGCAATCACGGCACAAGCAGTCCGCCCAGCGTGGAGC
>Ga0196905_1000297_pt1 | contig 20105 bp, 27 predicted proteins | sample CB_VirMetaG_3_FD_169098 | JGI IMG/M metagenome (GOLD analysis project Ga0196905, IMG submission 169098) | Freshwater to marine saline gradient viral communities from Chesapeake Bay - CB_1508_1S Viral MetaG (v3) (version 3) | ecosystem: Environmental > Aquatic > Marine > Coastal | place: USA... | reverse complement strand
GCGGATGGTCTCGGCAATGCGATGCTCAAACTCTTCGAGAGCCTGAGCTTCAGCAGCCTGTTCGGCAGCAATCGATTCCTCGATTGACCGCTCGATGTAGGCGGCTGTGGACCGCAGATCCTCGAGGCTCATAGCATCGAAGTCGTAGTGACGACCCTTGACGCCAAAGGCGTCCTTGTGACCCTCGTAGATGTAGAGGGCGAGGTCTTCGCGCTCTTGGGCTTCGGTGTACGTGGTAGACATCTGTTTTATCTGCTTCCTTCAAACTCAACTTATAATGTATAATAGCACGAATACCCATTTTGTCAGCCTTTTTTGGTAAAAAAACTGGGCTAAAAAACCCTGTAATATCAATGACTTAGCAAGCCAAAAAAGTAGCCAAAAAAGGCTGACAAAACCCTTATATGTGCTAATATGTATACACAGTTTGAGGGGGGTGCGATTGGGCCTGAATCGCTGACCACTGCATAGGCAGCGTAGGGTATGCAGACCCGAAGCCAGGTTCGACTCCTGGGCCCCCTAGACACCCTTTAAAGAATTATCACTATCATCTACATAAATACTGAAATATTTTGGAGATCAAAATGGACGTAGTGCCAAGCCAATTACTGGCGAGCGAAAATGCGGAAGATCCGGCTAGTACTAAGGTACATAGGCCCATGGGCATTTCGTGCGTACATTGTATGGTCAATCTGCGCTGATATCTTTGCGATTGGAGCGATCATATGGTACTTCTTTTTCCGTTGACATTTTTAAATATTTTCACTATAATTATAAGAGAATAGTTTCTTATGGAGAAATTTAATGTTTAACTATCGTAGTTCTGTGATTGCTCTTGTTGTTGCTACTAGCCTCGGCGCTTGTAGTACACAACCAGGTTCACAAAATATTAATCAAATTGGTGGTACAATCTTAGGTGGCGCCGGCGGCGGTTTTCTCGGAAGTAAAATTGGCAAGGGATCTGGTAACCTTGCTGCCACAGCGGCAGGTGCTGTTGGCGGAGCACTACTAGGCAATGTCCTTGGTTCAAATATGGACAAAGAAGCCAATGATAAAACAATTGCTAGAGACCGTGCGTTGCATCAACCCATTCAAGGGTATGGTCAACCAAGCTATATGCAACCAACACCCGGAGCAGGCATGGTATACACAGGACCTGCCGATCCTTGTGGACAATATCGCAGTAACGAAGGCGCATTGGCTGCTTGCCAGCGTGGTCTTTCACAACGAGCCCGCGATGAACAACGTCGTTTAGAAAATGATGCTTATTCTAAAGGGCTTAGTCGTTAATATAACCTGCGGCGTAAGATAATAAACGCTGGAGTGGTTTTGCATTGGGAGGAAAAATCTGTCTATGTTTATCATAGGTAGGTAGTTCCTCCCTAAATTTTTCTGGATTACGCAGTGCTTCCTTTGGATCACTGCTTTTTATTATTTCAACAGCCAGATCATGACCGTGTGCCATTAATTCTTGTGGATCACGGAAATATGTGCGTACTAGATCACGCTCTTTACCGGTTTTTTCTTTCTTCCTCAAACCCAGCTGATATCCACTGGGTAAACTTTTATATTTTTTAACGCCCATTCTGTCACGTTGAGCAAGATGTATTGTTTCATGTGCCAAGGTTTTTAACACACTGTCCTTAAAACTTTTTGGTCCCCAATATCCAATTGTACTATCTGGATCTAAAATAATGTCTATGCTACCATCACCGTGCACTATAGCACTTTGAATATACCAGTCTACTGCTTTCATGCCGGTTTTTCCTACATGCCAGTTTAATTCTAAATCATCGCTATCACTGTAGCTTTGGAGTATATCTGCTAATTCTTCTAAGTCATCCTTGTTATTATTTGATTCGAGGAAATCGGCGTATTCTTTTACCGCGTCATTGAGCATTTCTTCTACCACGCTGAGAAAATCCGTGTTGGCAGCAAGCCTACCTTCTAGTAATTCATGGAGTAACATTTAACTGATTTCTCCGGCTATTCTGTTGGCTATTTCTTCTGGTGTACCACCTTCTGCTTTAATGTTAACAATCTTATCTTTAAAATAGTCTAACAAAGGCGCGGTTTCTTTATGATAAATTTTTATTCTATTTTTAATTACGGAAGGGACGTCATCTTCTCTACCGCGTGATAATAATCGTTTTAGTACTTCTTTTTCTGACACGTCTAGATTTACAACATAATCATAGCCAATTCCAAGCTGATTCATTTTTTCAGCTTGTTCTAGATTCCTAGGAAATCCATCTAAAATATAACCTTGTCTAGCATCAGGTTCTTGTACCCTGCTTTGTACAGCTTTCATAACCACGTTAATAGGAGCAAATTCTCCTTTTGATAGCAAACCAGCAACCTTCTTACCAATTGGTGTATCCTGTTTGGCAATATCTCGCATCATATCACCGGTATAGATATGAGGTATATCTAATTTTGCGGAAAGTATTTCGGAATAGGTTGATTTGCCGGATCCGGGTCCGCCAATCATGATTATTCGTGTTTTCTTTGGTTGTTCTAACTCAAAAATACGCATATAGTATTTATTAATCGCGCATTACAGGAAGTTCGCCGTTAGGATCGCGGGGGTAAAACCACCCTGCTAAACTATATCTAGGCGTAGGTGCTATATAACTAACAGGACTAATAAAATGTTTATTAATTCTATGTCCAGCAAGTTCGCTGACATCCATGAATACCAAACGGTTACCAAATGGTTCAATACTGTGCTTTATGCTGGTTTCGTCTGAGTTCATAATACACAGTTGTCCTCCCCAGTGCGCTCGCCAGTCTGGATTAAAATAAAATATATAGGCTAGCCAGCGTCTTGGATCATGATGTGGATTTAACCATGATTCGTGATCATAAGCACTGTAACTGGGTTCTCTGGTATACATATTAGGAAAACCACTGATATATTCTGCTATATCTAAGAATGTGGTTTCTGGTCGACCCAAACTGTAATCTTCTGTTACAACCCTGGTAAATTCAATAACTCTAGGATACTCATTTTCTATAATATCTTCTTCTTTGAGGATCCACTTAGCTCTATGCCAGTAGCCAAACTCTTGTTGCGCTCCTGTTTTATGGTAACTTTTATAGCTATTAATATCAATAGTTTGCGCTCGTTCTTGGCTTATTTTTTGATGTTTATTGCCCACACACATCCAATAGCCCATGTTCATGGTAGGCAAGCATTGGTAAAGATGTCCGATCCATGGCTCTTGGATAATATTATCAATTACGCAAAATCGATTGTGTTGGAAATCGATTCGTGCTTTATCCAATCCGTCCGTATTAAACAATTATTCCCACCTATAGAAAATATGATTATCGATTTTGGTTATCAGAGTTTTAGTCGATCCCCAGCTTGGTTTAACATAATCCGCGTGATAATGAGTAGCACCTTCTAACATGCCTTTCCATCTATCATATGCAAGTATTTGATAAGCAATGTCTTCAGCAACTTGCCATTTGGTATTTTGGTTAGGTTTTACTGGTTCATCTTTTCTGCCATCGCAGTACCAACTGAATTGACATCGATTCTTTAATGGAATATATTCGCGTTCGCCGTCGGGCACATCCTTACCACGTGTTTTCCAACTTTCCACATGTGGACCTTCATAGATAACGCCGCACACAGAATCTGGAAATCTACGATCATTTACTCTGTTGATAACCACTCTGCCTACAGCTATCATTCCTGCTATGCTTTGATTATTGGCTTCACGATAGATATTAAGGGCTAGACAATATAAACTATCTTTGTCTACCTTTTTTAGGGTATTTTTCTTTTCGGGAATATATACGATTTTAGTTTGAATTACTTTTTCTTTAACTGGAACCTTGACTATTTTTTCTTGTTCAACCGTTATAAATTTTTCTACAATCTTTTCTTCAATCTTAATTATAGGATCTCGTGCATAATGTAAAAAAACTATTCCAATAATCACACCAATTATGATGTGAAATACAAAATTGCCATTATTAAGCATAACACACTCCTACGAGTTTTCTACTTATTTAATTGTACTAGTTAAACGTTATCTGTCAACCGTTTATAGTTTTACAATGCCTTCGGCAACTAGGCGCTCTCTATTCTTCTTATGCTGTTCTTGTACATCATCTTTGCTGCCGCCAAAATAAGGCACACAATGTCCTTCGGCAATCATTATTGTAGTAACCATTGATTCTCTGTCATTTTTAGCATCCCAGCATACAAAGTCACCAAGGATACGGCCAAACTTGCCTTTCATATCTTCACCATCTTTGTTTACTTGTGTTTTAAGAACTGCTTGCTTTCCCAGCAAAGATTTTAATCTTGCTTTAGCAGCAAGACCAAACTTCTTTTCAATACTATCACTGGTTCGGGATTCTGGTGTGTCAATGCCCATAATACGTACACGTTCATTTCGTAACCAAACACCAAAGCCTAAATCGATATCTACGTCTACAGTGTCTCCATCCACAACTCGTAGAATACTTGCGCGATACTCATACATTTAAATACTCCTCTTCTGAAGTATTTATTTGCCTTGACCGCGATATACTTTATGGTTTTTAATTTTATGTTTGTTGTTAGGCTTAGATAGAGGACTTTTACCTATGCTGGTTCTTTTCTTAGTTCCAGATCTATTGTGTGTTAGTTTAACTCCTTTGTTAGAGCCAATTGCTTTACCACCTTTAGCCATGTTGAGTCCTCCTAGTTTGACTCTCTATTTAGCTAATTACTTGCTGTGTGGTGGCATGCGACTTTCAACAAACCAGACGTGCTTGCGTCTACCAGGATGATACTTACGCATACGCAACTTTTTACCTTCACGTATTTCACTTAAGGTTTTAGGATGAACAAAATGAAAGCTAGCACTGGTACGTGATTCGTCTTCAGGGATCATCCATACTTTATCATTTTTATTTTTCTTTGCCATGATTATTCTTCACCAGCTGTATTTTGTGCTGTAAGCTTGAATACTTTGTTGGGACCCCAGACCTGGTAAGCAGGCACCCGAATAAAACGCTTGTTTGTTTCATTGGTATTTGGATTTGGAATAGTAACCATTACACGTTTGTTATTTTTATGAGCTGTGAGTTGATTAAGGGCCCTTAACAAATTATTAGCAAGATAATCTCGCCGCATCGCCTTGGTACACCACTTTGATACGTTTGGACGTTCACCTTTTGATTGATAACCGCTGCTCTTTCCGCCCTTCTTTTTACCCATTGATTCTATCCTTTTCTTCTTCTAATGGTTGTTTTTGTTTTAACTCTTCGATGTATTCTTTCATTGCCTTATCAGGATTAATTTTACAATACTTGTCACCATCTAAAATATTTCTTGTTTTACATTCTTTTTCAACTATTTCAGATATAATATGATCGCTGGTAGTTTGTTCATCTGCTATTGTTGCGCCAACGTCATATGTTGTTTTGGCCGCTCCTATTATTTGCAAGGGAACGGGAAGTAATCCTGCTGCACATCCTCCTAACATTGTAACAAAAATACTTAAACATATCAACCTTAAATTCAATACCTGCTCCAAAGTAGATGCTAGCTGATTCTGTTGCCAGGTTCAGCTAGCGAAACCCCGTCTAGCCTCAAGCGGCTAGTGCATAGTCAACGTTATTATCGTTGGCGTTTATAAAGTTTGCTTGATTTACGGTCATCGCCTACCGGTAACTCCACTGCGCCTATTACGTGTATCGATCCTATCACACCCCCCAAAAACACACCGGGCTTCTTTATACCCAGCCCAGGAAGGGAACCTTTTGGTGCCCGGTGTGTTTATGGTGGAGGTGAGCGGTACTGCCCCGCTGTCTACTCCGTCGTTAACGTGCTTCAACGTTACAATACTATTTAACTATATTTTTGGTTTTTTGTCAACAGTTTTATGCTTCGCCATTGCCTACATCATTTCATTATCTTCGTAACTATTTCCGCGCCAACGTATGCTTAATGGTTGAGTTAAATTTTGATTGTATGATTCGTTGGCAAAAGCTCGCATATAGGATCCAAATTTGTCATCGTTTGTAATTCTGGCATCAGCAAGACCTTGCACCATGGCCATTTTGTCACTGTCCAATACCCTATCCTTCATGCCTAGAGCAAATCCATACGCACTGGTAGGATCATTAGTCCTATAATCTAAATGAAGATCAGTAATAGCAAGAAAACTTTTTTCATCTACTATTTTCTTTTGAACTTCACTGATAGATGCTCTTGCTTGGTTAAACGCTCCGCTCCAAGTGGAATTTCCAGCAATTGATGTAACTTCAGAATCAATTTGGCCTGTTTTTGCTATTACGAAAGCATCCATGTCATCATAAGCAGTGCTATCATACGGATCTACAATGGTATCAACACCGTAGGTTGATCCTGTATTATATGCTCCGGTCATTCCGGTGTTGAGTTGACTATATAGTGTGTTTAACTGGGTAAATGCGCCTTCATCTTCCATAGATTGCATTGCGGACAAATAACTACTCATTGGTTCTTTAAAGTTAACACCTGCTACGCTTCCCATCATATCCGATACTGTGATTGAATTATTTGTTCCGGTACCGCCTAGGAATTTCGTGGCTATGTTTGTAGTAGCTTCCGTATCTAGTACAGTTTTAACATTTTCTATGATTGGTAACGTAGACACAGCTAGATTATTCACTAGATTACCAAATTGTTTTGGCGTTGCTATGCTACCAAGATCAATATTGGATAATCCGTCCTCAGCAAACTGTTCGAATTCATCAAATGGTATATCTTCGAAACTGGTAGGCAAAACTTTAGCTAAGTTTGTAAAATCTGCCAAACTTTCTAAACCAGGAATTTTACTGCCCAGTACATCCTGAGCTATACTTAACATGTCTGGATTAGTTACCATTCCTAGTGCGTCATTTAGTATATCATTAAATTGTCCGCTTGCTAGATTGCCAAATTGACTGGGATTTATACCAACCTCCGATAATGCTTGTAGTACACCAGTAACTTCGCCAGCGCCGCTGGCAAGCAAATTGTTGATAAGTTGGCCGGGATTTCCAAAATTAGCGATGTCGTTTATATTGAATGCCCCTCCCAAATTAATCATATCTCCAGCAAATCCCGGTATTGATTCTATACTTGGGAGAAAACTTGTTAATCCGTTAGTAACCATTGATCCTATATTTCCCACGGCGTCGCCGAGGAAATTGCCAAAATTACCTATACCAGACGCAAACTCATTTAAATTTCCGCTAAAACCTGACAATACCTGATCAAAAGGTAAGGTAGAGTTGAGTGCTGATAGAGCAGATCCAAACTGCATTGTGCTCATGTCGGCTAATGTATTAGCAAAATCGCTGCTAATGCCAGCAAAGCTTTCCGCACTCATCATTCCTTGTACCATCTGAATAGGACTACTACCAAATAGATCTGACGTGTGAAGATTAATCCCGTTTAGTATACCAGTACCGCCTATGCTGCTGAAACCACTACCGAGAGCATTAGTTAGTGCGCCTGCCCCAGCTGCAAAAGAGGATCCAAGTCCGGACACAGCCCCGCTAACAGCAGCAGACGCCACTGCCAATGGATTTCCGCCAAGACTAACTATTCCTGCTACGTTTGGTGCAAGAGAGTTAACGATACCTGATAATCCAGAAACTGCGCCAATCTGTCCAGCAACAGCACCTACAGCACCCATTGGTGCTGCCGCAATTGCTCCGAGATTTCCAAGGCCTACTCCACCAAGCAAGCCACCAACAGCATTCATTCCAAATGCAGAAATTAAGGCAGTTTTACAAGCCATTTTGCTATCCCGCTACTACTGTCATGGCACCTGTTACTCGAGGGTGGCCGCAGGTATCAATATCACCAATTCTAATTACAGGTACTCCGCCAGCAAGTACTGTTCTACTTCCTGGTAATGCTGCTAGTGCTGCACAGTGTATAGGAACCAATGGACATAGTGGATGTGGAGTTACAGGACCTAACCACTTAGCCAAAGGTCTACCATTAGCAGTTACACTCAATACAGGTAGTATTGCCATACCTCCGGCTGCGTTAATATCGCCTACTCTTACTATTGGTCTCATACTGTATTTATTGATAAAAATTATATGCTATTATAATTTTTCAATAATATAGTTTTCCATAACTTCATTTGTAACACTTTTAGCTATTTTTGCTATGTCTTTCTTTTTGCAAGTTAGGTAATACTCTTTGCCGATTCTTACATCGTTGACCTCATCATAGCCCATGGTATTCAATGCTCGAGTAACTGCTTTGCCAGCATTATCTAGTATTCCTGCTTTTAAAGTAACTGTGATTTTAAATTTCATAATATTACTGCTTTATAACTTTTGTTATCTTTTAAATACTTATATGAAGAACATTTTTACAGATCATCCTCGCGACACTGAAAATCCTCAGGGTTATTGGCAACACGGAAAATTTGGTTTCATTAATAGTTGTAAGATGATTTTAGCCGGCATACTAGGTATTATACATGCTGTTTTTCCATGGTGGTTTAAATTTTCAACCAGTAGTGCGATTATTAAAAGTTTTAAAACGCTGGTCGATAGCAGAAGACACCTCGATGAATTAAATCAAATAATGCCAAAAAATTATTTGAATAAAAAACATTTAACTCGCAAAAACTAACTTTTAATAAATATATGTATGCAGTTACATGAATTAGACTTTGACCTTGGCGACGCTATTAATTTTCACGACGAACTTAACACTAAGTTGTTTGAAGATAATAAACTACGACCTGAAGTTCGTAAACAACTAATGGTTATTGCCGACGATTTCAAAGAAGAATTAGAAATACCCGACAGTGAAGTTGAAGATCTAACTATTTCTGGATCTAATGCTGCTTATAGTTACAGCAAACACAGTGACTTAGATCTACATTTAATTGTTGATATTGCTGCTTTACCAAACAGCGAACTACAACAAAAACTCTTTAACGCCAGAAAATCATTATACAACCAAAGCCATGACTTAAAAATCCGTGGAATTCCAGTAGAACTATATGTGCAAGACAGCGCACAACCACACGTAAGCCTAGGAATATACAGTGTTAAGAACGACGAATGGATCAAGGAACCAGTTAAAACTCGTGCTAATTTGAATCAGACTGCCACCAAGGCAAAATATGAAAAACTCAAGGATCTAATTGAGCTTGCTGAACGTGCTAGAAGCCTCGAATTAGTATTGAACATTATGGATACCTTAAAGAGATATAGAAAAGCGGGGCTAACCGAAACCGGAGAATTTGGACCAGAAAATTTAGCTTTTAAAGTTTTACGTAGTCAAGGCTACATTGACAGGCTGTACGATCTACGTGATGAACTGCACAGCGAACGTCTTAGTATAGAAAGTTTAGAGACTAAGGTTTCCTAGGTCTAGATCTCCCATGCGCTCACGTATTTCTTGAGCACTGAGTTTAACCAAACTGTCGCAGCCGCCTTCCACAAACAATTTACCATTGTGATAAATCTGCGGAACCGTTCTGTGTCCAGCCGAGGATATGAAATCCCAGGCTTGGCTGTCTTCTTCTATGTTAATGAGCTCATAGGGAATCTTGTGTATATCTAGGTATTGCTTGGCGCGAACGCAATAAGGACATAAACTTTTTGTATATACAGTTAACATCAGAATTTAATCCTAGCAATATTGTCATTGGGACAATTTTCACACTTTTTATTTCGTTGATCGGGTAAAAGTTCTAAATTAGAACAAGCCGCAACAAAACTAAAGACTAAGACCACTAAAAGTATTTTCTTCAACATCCTGTTTTGTCCCGCCTATAATATATGAACTTATCTCTGTTTCCTGAGGGGCTACTTGTACTTCTGCGCCGCTGATCCATTTTTGTGTCCAAGGCAATGGATTAGCCGCAGGAACCTTAAATGGACTGTTTATTCCTATAGCCTGCATGCGTTTGTTAGCTATCCATTCGATGTAATCAGATAATAGTTGTGCGTTTAAACCAATCATACTACCATCTTTAAACAAATATTCTGCCCAACGTCTTTCTTGATTCACTGCATTAACAAACATATCTATGCTTTCTTTTTCAGTTTCGTTAGCAATCTTAGCAAAGTCCTTATCTTCTTTGGGCAGTAATTTTATTAATTGTTGTGTGCTAGCAAGATGAACATTTTCATCACGTGCAATAAATTTAATAATCTTAGCATTACCTTCCATTTTCTTTACCTCGGCAAATGCCCAACTGCAAGCAAAGCTTACATAAAAACGTACACCCTCGAGTACATTGACACTCATTAGTGCCATGTAAAGTTTTTTCTTAAGGTCATAAAGATTAACATTTACTTCTTGTGCCAAGCTACTAAAATTGCCATTTACTTTTTTGATATCAACTTCTTTGCCACTAACCACAAGATGTGTGCCTTCACCTAGAAGATTGTACCAAGAAACCGCACGAATTAAATCATCATAGTATTTGCTAATATCATTTGCACAATTTACAATTTCATCAATCTCTAAAATTTCGTCAAATATCTTGCTAGGATCACTGTATATATTACGTATAATGTGAGTATAGCTACGACTATGAATAGTTTCGTTAAATGCCCACGTCTCAATCCAATTTTCAATTTCCGGAAGGCTTACGCAAGGTAAAAAAGCAAGATTTGGAGATCGTCCTTGTACGCTGTCTAACAGTATTTGTCTTTTTAAATTACTTGTAAAAATATGTTTTTCGTGATTTGTTAGTTCTTTGAAATCTTTAGCATCTCGGAGAATATCTACTTCGGTGGGTAACCAAAAAAATCCTAGCTGCTTTTCGGTTAGTTTATCAAAAGCACGATACTTGATATCATCATATCTTTGTATGCCTACGTCGCCATCGAAAAATGCTGCCCGATTGATGTGACTCTTGTTGTCCATTCTTAGAACTGCCATAATAATCTCCTAAATAACACAACTTTCGCATGAATCCGCATCTTCTTGCGCCGGAGCAGCAACAGTGACTAACTGCTTTTCTACTATATCGTCCCCGGCGCCGTCGTAGGTATTAAAATAATATAACTGTTTCATTCCATACTTGTAGCAAGCAATAAGATCTTTAAGCATTGTACTCATTGGAATTTTTTCGTCGTCAAAATGCTGTGGGTTATAGCTTGTATTTACACTAATGCCTTGATCAATATATTTTTGCAAAATTGCCATAATTGTAATATATCCCATGGGACTGCGTTGATCCCAAAGAAGTTCATACTTATTTTTAAGCCTAGGATATCCGGGTACAACCTGTTTAAGCACACCATCCTTGCTTTGTTTTACGCTAACAAAACTACGCGGAGGTTCAATGCCGTTTGTACTATTACTAATCTGGGCACTGGTTTCTGCGGGCATAAGTGCCATTAATGTGCTATTACGAATGCCGGTTTCTTTTAACTGTTTACGCAAACTTTTCCAATTCATACGTTCTTTGTGACTAACTAATTCGTCAACGTCTTTCTTATAGGTATCAATGGGTAGTATGCCATCACTGTATTTTGTTTCTGCGGTACCCGGACACGCTCCTTGCTCAACAGCAAGATCGGCACTGGCTTTAATAAGATAATAACTCCATGCTTCAGCATATTCATCTACTAGTCTCAAGTTAGGATTGCTGTAGTTAGTATCATTGCGAGCGAGGAAAAATGCTAGATTAATAATGCCAATACCCAGTGGTCTGCGTTTCATTGTGCTAGTACGGGCTGCTTCAACTGGATAGTTCTGATAACTTAGCAAAGCATCTAGTCCGCGAACAGCCAGTGTACAGGGTTTTTCAAAATCACTGGGTTCACGAATAAGTCCCCAATTAATAGCACTTAAGGTACATAGCGCAATCTCACCATCTGCATCGTTGTAGTCATTTAGCGGCTTGGTCGGAAGATCTATTTCGCAGCAAAGATTGCTTTGTCTAATTGGCGCTACATCTGTTTTAAAACTGCTATGATCATTAGCATGATCGACGTTCATTAAATAAATGCGCCCGGTATTTTTTCTCTCTTCCATGAACATACTAAACAGCTCTGAGGCTTTAATTGTCTTTTTACGAATTTTGGTATTACGTTCGGCTCTTTCGTAAAGTTCTTTAAACTTTTCTTGGTCAGCAAAAAAAGCTTCATATAAACCAGGCACATCACTAGGACTAAACAGCGTAATATCTCCGCCAGTAATGAGACGTTCGTACATGAGCTTGTTAAACTGTACACCATAGTCCATATGACGTACACGATTATCTTCTGTACCCTTGTTGTTCTTGAGCACTAGTAGATCTTCAACTTCTAAATGCCATATAGGATAGTAGAGCGTAGCAGCGCCATTGCGAACACCGCCCTGGCTACAGCTACGTGTAGCACTTTGGAATAGTTTGTAAAAAGGAATTACTCCGGTGTGATAAGCGTCGCCTTTTCTAATGGGGCTACCAATTGCTCGGATCGAGCCTGCTCCAATTCCAATACCCGCTTTCTGGCTAACATACTTAACGATGCTGCTAGCACTAGCATTAATGCTATCAAGACTATCGCCGGTCTCGATGAGTACACAACTCGAAAACTGCCTCTGGGGTGTTCGAACTCCTGCCATAACAGGAGTAGGAAGACTAATATAATAAGTAGATATAGCGTCATAATAATCTTTCACCCACGCAAGTCTAGATTTTTCACCAGTTACTGGATATTTGCTGAATAGTGTAGCAGCAATACACATGTATGCTATTTGTGGGGTTTCAAATATTTCATTGGTTACACGATTTTTAACAAGATACTTGCCTCGCCATTGTTCCATGGCTGCATAGGTAGATATTTCGTCTCTGTCATGCTTTATGTGTTCGCCAAGTATATTCCATTCGGTTTCAGTATAGTCTTCTAGCAATGCTGGATCATACATACCAATTTCAACGTTGCGTTTTACCAATTTATACAATGACCATGGTTCAAATTGGCCATAAACCATTTTTCTTAAATGATAGTTAATGAGTCTGCCAGCAACATATTGATAACCGGGTGTTTCTTCGCTGATTAAATCAGCCGCAGCTTTAATAAGTGTTTCTTGTATTTCACTGGTTGAAATGCCATCAAAAAACTGTATATGTCCTTTTATTTCTACTTCACTTGGGCTAACACCGGTGATTCCGTCACAGGCATAAAAAACAACTTTATGTAATTTTTCTAAATTTAGTTCTTCTTTACGGCCATTTCTTTTTGTAACTTGAATTTGACTCATTTGTTAGTAGATCCTCTATAGTTTGACGTTGAATTAAGGTAGCTTTTCCTAGTTGTAATTTTGTATTTACTTGAACTTCAAGATCCCAATTAAGTACATATTTTCCATTATCAATCCATACTAAGGCCGCTTCCCAGGACTCTTCCTTACTTCTGTAACAGTGAATTTCTATAGGACATTTATGTTTTGAATAATATAAAGTATATAGCATGCCAAGCGCACGAGCAATATTATCATAGAAGTTATCCACAACTAATTGCCACGGTCCTGGCCACGCTTTTGGACTGTCTGCTGTATAGATATTTTTACTAATCGGGGCGGAATGCCAGAGTTGATTTACCTTGTGAACGGCATCTAAAAAATCAATATTGGTTAGTGATTTTCTAAATTCAAACCAAGCTTGAAGCCTAGCCTGCGTATTTAAGTTCCACATTAGCGAATAATTCGTGTAGCGAAATACATCGTCCCTGTGGTTTGATTGTCAGTTGTGTAACTTAACGTGGTAATATCAGATCCGTTAGATATACTAAATGTTACGCCAACATCACCGTTATTTTCATTAAACTCATCGTCGAGAACCTGTGCGGTACTGTCATGAGTAATAGTTAATCGACCTTGGCGATATTTACTGTTCCTACTAATATAGTAATCAATTTCTACAGCATAGAAATCACCATTGCTAGCGAATGTTACACCAGTGCTTGCGGTGGTATTATTACTTAGTGAGATACTTGCTTGTGCTCGTCGAATGAAACTTCCAACCTGTAAACTGTCGTCTTCGGTAACAATATTTGTTGTACCATGATCAATTTTTCTTGTGCTTCCGGTTACGTCTGCATCAGGACGATCAAAGCTATCACCAAAACTATAACATCTAACACCTTCTAATATTATAACATCGCTGCTAGCATTACCAATACCTATACCACTGTTACCGCAATCTTTGAAGATATTATAAGCACTGGCAAATCCTAGCACAGTACTATAACTGTGAATAGCAGCATTATAGATATTGTCAAAGGTACTACCAGTAACTTTCATGCTCTTAGGACCAATAATGCTTGGCGCACTACCAGTTACATTTTCTCCAATTTTCATACCTTTGTATGCGATATTAAAATAGCAACCATCAAATAAAATATTTCGTGCGTCGTCATCAGCGAGAACTAAAAAGTTCTGACCCTGTAGTGTGCAGTTTCTAAATGTACAAAATCCTGTTTGATAGGTAGCTGTACTAGTAATTTTTACACAGGCTTTGCTATTTCCAACGCCACTTGGTGCTGTGGTTTTATTGCCTACAAACTTAACGTTAATAAAATGAATATTGCTGGCCTGATCTACATTAAACACATCAATATCATTGTCAGCATCAAAGGTCATACCTTCAATAACTATAAAACTTGGATGTGTAGCACTACTAGATCCAACGCTTGCTCCAACTTGCTGTAAACTGTCCGCAGTGCGAGCAACTGGTCCTGTTGTATCGGTACTACGAATAATTGTACCGTCGGGTCCTTCGCCTACCAATTTAGCATAGGTTGGGATTTTGATTACATCAGTTACTTTATAATCTCCAGCGGGGAAATAAAGTGCTCTACGAATTCTTTTTTCTTGTTCTCTAGCAAACAGCTCATATAATGCGCGGTTAATAGCTGCTGTATCATCTGTTGTGCCATCGCCAACTGCGCCAAAGTCTCTTACGCTAGCAAAATCATCTAACTTATCTTGTAGACTTCTAGTAACGGGACTACCAACACTGGCTCCAGTTTGAGCAGAAAAACCAATTTGACTATCTTTATAGGTATAGGTGTCAGCTAATGTAATAACATCGCTGCGTTCTGTGAGAATTTCTATGTTTTCTGTCTGCGGAGCATCGGTGCCACCGTTTCCAATAAACAAGCGTCTAGAATCAACAGCAAATCCAAACTCGCCTCGTGCAAGTTGGGGTAAGTTTTCGTATACACCAGTTCGGTGAGTAATTCTACTTATTTGAACTACGGCCACAGTATTTCTCCTAACTATATATGTTATTTATTAGTTCAAGCACCGTAGTATTCACCAACTCTAGCCCACCATTTACGGCTGTAGTCTCTATATTCGTCACCTGAAATTGTCCAAGTTTGAAATTGATAATCTTGCGTACACATTAGTACAACACCGGTTTCTATATCTGTGCCATAAACTTCGTTGTGAGCATCACCATAAGCACACAGTTGCAAAAAGTAATCTTCAATCCACTCGCGCTTTTTACTTTTGTTTGATTGTTTAAAATCAATAATAGCAGGAATACCATTGTATAAGCCAACACAGTCTGTGGTACCAGCATATACCTGTGGAAAATACAGCGACACTTCTGTACCCCAACATTCATCCATTTTATCCAAGCCCTGCTCAACAATTATGTTAGCCATCTTATGACTCTGCTGACTGTAGGGGTTGCTACCTGGGTCGTCAACGCGATCTTCTTTTACATACTGTTCAAGCCAAGCATGCATACGTGTGCCTCTGCCTGCCGCTTCTTTTGTGATCTCAGCAGCCTTGTTTTCACCTACACGCTTTTTCCATTCACGTAGAGCTTTTTTTGCTTGTTCAGGTTTGGTTTTATCTAGTATTGTTGTTACCGAGGGAACAGCAAGACCGTCAGGGGTAGTATACATTCGCTGCCCATCCAGACTTTTCCTAGAAAGGCCAACATAATCAAATTTTTCTGTAATCATATTGTATTATAACAATTAGAAAGTGATAAACCAATAAAAATATGTGCCGCTAGTACTTTTACGGGAAATTGTATAACCGCGGCCTTCAAAGTGAGCAATAACTTCTGCCATCTGTTCAGTTTTTACAGCATCAGTAATTGTACCTTGCCATGCTTTGTAGTAGTTCTGACCATCTGCGTCATTGTCGGTCATTGGGCTACCAGTAATAGTAGAACCCTGTATGGTAACTGTGCTGGTGTTACTAATAGTTGCGCTAAAAGCACCATTTGCCACAGCATCTAAAACTGCTACTTCCATGATAGCAATTTGTTGGGCCAGTGTATTGTTGCCCTGTGCTCTTTCTCTTGCTTGTGCGCCTGTGGGGAAATATGCCATTTACTTAACCTTTTTAACTCCGGGTTTTGCGTGCACTAACTGGGAGTAGTTAGTTTTTATTATTTATTTGTTTCCAGATTTCATATTTAAGCGAAGAAATCGTAGCCATCAACGTCGGGCGAATAATTGTGCTTTTGTGTCCACTGACGTAAAGCTGCTCCACCTTCTTTCGTGTTGCGGAGGACATCTTTAATCTCTTCAAATCGATCAACGAGCTCTTGGCTTCGTGAATTGTTTAATGTCGGCATATAACGAGGATTGCTTGTATGTTTGAGCAACGACGTGCGGCATTTTTCCAATTGCACAATTAGTTTATTGACCGGCATGTTCTCATACTTTGAAACAGGTCTCTGAATTGCTTCATTTAAATATTGCTTGAATGATTTCATTTACTTAACCTTTTTAACTCCAGCAAGTTTTGCTAGACTATCTGGAGACTGCCAGTAATCAAATTTTTCTTCAAGTTCAACTTCTTCTTTCATTCCTGATAATTTATATGCCGCATTAGCAAGTTGAGTGACTTTCATTTTCCTCATTTTGTCTTGATTTTGTTTGTTTACCTTTTTAAAGATATTCATAATCAATGATGCGGTAAATGTATCAACCATTACACCATCAATCTTCATTGCGGTTTTGTCATCAACAACCTTTTGAATTTTATCAATTGTGCCACCAAACGCAGCACCACCCACCTCATCAAGTTCAACTTCTTCAAAAACAACTTCATAAGATGTGGTTGCACCAGATTTGGGATCAAGTGCCATCATGCGTTCTTTACCCTTTGTGGAATTTTTATAGTCTTTGTGAACCTTGCGAAAGTTTGCTTTTGATATATGAATCTTACCATTTTTTATTTCATAATTTTTTGCTTCATCAAGTTCAACTTCTTCAATGAATTCGGATTTCTCAATACCAAGTTCAAAACCTTCCTTCATTGCCATCTTTGTAGCAGTCGCATACATCACATCTTTTGCACGATCACCATATCTTTTCTTAAAGTCGCCTGATTTCTTTTTCATTGACTTGACGATTTCTTCACGTTTCTTCATTTGCTTATCAGACATTTCAGCAGTCATTTTCCGATCGTCCATATTTGGCTCGGTATCGATCTCGTCTTTCTTGCCTACTTTCTTTTTGCCCTTCTTGTCGTCATCATCTTCGGAATCGGTGTCGTCCTCGCCGTCCATATCATCATTTTCGACCATCTTTTTCTTCTTGCTGGCGTGCATATGACTTTCGGCTTTTGTGACTTTCAATTCGTCAATCGAAACACGAGACTCAATACCATGCTCGAACATAATATCATACCAAGCGACATTACCTTCAGCATCTGGATCAGCATGCATTGTAGGAATGCACACGCCTTCGCCCCAGTTTTCATGAACTACGTTCTTAGCGCAGAGATGTTGAGTATTGGCTGGATTGTCGTCGGTCTCTTCATCGATTTTTCTTAATCTTTGTTTCATCATTTTCAGACGACCAATTTCATAAGAAGTTTTATTCTTTTTCGCTTCTAATTTTGAAACTTCATCACGATATTTTTGAATAATGTCTTCTTCAAGCTCAACCTCTTCTTTGATGCTATGTTCACCTTTCTTTAGACGACCGACAATACGTTTTCCTCCATCATACACTACGAAGTCGCCGTTACTTGCCACGGCTGATGTGTATTGATGCCCTTTAGGAAGTTTTGATTTTCCGAGTGCTTTTAACATTTCTTTATGATAAGCATCCGTCTTTGCCTCACCAAGTACAACGCCTTCTTTCATTGCCTTTGAGATTGCCTTACGACGATTGTGAAGATATTCATCAGAGGAATCAACATCACCATCATTGTCGATGTCTTTGTCTTTACGATCCTTGTGCTTACCTTTGAGAGCTTTTGGATCTACTGGGTCCATCTTTTCTTCAACTGGTTGACCTGAAAGAACAGCGCGGACCGCATCTACTAGTGCGTCTGGGTTTCTAAAGTAATTTGGCATATTAACTTCCTCTGTCTAGAGTTATTTTTTTATTATTTATAATTCTTCGTGAATCTTAATTTTAAGATTCGATGTCCCTTTGAATAGTCTATGATAAGTATTTGCAAATATGCCAAATCTATCGCCGACTTTTAACTCTCTTGGTAATTGATTATCACACTGTAACAACCATCCTTCCCCTTCAATTACCTCGATTAATCTTTTTTTCTTATCTCTATGCCATACAAGCTCTTTATCATCAACATCCACAGCAAATTCCCGTAAAAACCCGCCATCATATGTGTGCGTTTGCTTGTAAGGTCTATTCATTCTTATTACCAACTAGTATCTTACCTTCACCACTTATAACTTGAGTGTCATCAACAAACACTTGTGTATTTACCGTTGTTGCTTTATTGCCTTCTTTGTAATCAGTAAATTTAATTGTTACTTCATCGCCAACTCTGACTGGTGCAAGAAACTTTAGGTCTTGAGAAAGATATATTGTACCAATACCATAACAGTCAGTCATGGAAGCACTGATTAATCCACCAATCAACATACCATGAACAATACAACCTTCAAACCTTGTCCTCTTTGCAAAATTTTCATCAAAATGAATTGGGTTAAAATCACCTGTAGCAGCACCAAATGCATGAAGCATTTGTTCTGTAATTAAGTATTTCTTTTCGTACATTCTTCACACCTACACTGTTTACAAATATCTATGTGCCCCAAACGTCTACCATAAGCCGACCACTTGTCTTCATATAGTGGTGATCCACAATGACTAGGATGCCCACAATTTTCACACCTTGTGTTCGATCCTGTTGTACCACTATATGTTCCGCCGTTTACAGTCATTGAAAGCTCTATCTTAGTTCTGGGTTCTGTTTTACAAATTCAGCCATCTGCTCATAAAGAAATTGTCTGTTCTTCATATGTTGATCTTGAATATCTTCTTTAGACTGACCAAAATATTCTACAGCCATATGATCACGAATCATCATCTCGTGCAAGAAGTTTTCACGATCTTCTTTAGTGTCATATACTTTAAATTTGCCCAAGATACGACCAAACTTACCACGGTCATCATCTTTTTCAGTGACAAGAACCTGAATGGATCCCACAGGTAAGTATCCTTTAATGTAGTTTTTAGAAAGTAATCCAAACTTCTTTTCCTCTAAATCACGAGTTCTCGACTCTGGTGTATCGATCCCAAATAACCGTACTCTCTGATTTGATAATACAACATCAAAACCCAGATCAATATCTATATCAACGGTATCGCCGTCGATAATCTTTAGTATCTTACATTTATACTCATACATTATTACCACCAACTCCCCGGATTATCTACCTGTAAACCTAGAGACTTTGCGTAACGAGGCAGACGACAAGCCCAATAGGAAGCAGTGGTCTTATCATTCCGTGTATCACATTGATGCCTTGCGGCGAAAGATTTACGTGCGGCAGGATCATTAATTTTTACTTTGAGGCCGGTGGTATCACCCCACTCAACTTTCTTTATATTTCCTGTATCTGGGTTCCGCACGTAGACGTAGTACTTCTTAGAACCACCACGTTTTGGTTTATTGAGTTCTGGTCCTTCTTCCTCTTCGATATGAACCATAGGACAATCAAGTGGAACTTCCATATCTTCGTACCAATCAAACTCACCAAGATCAGTCTCAAGGATCTGTTTGTCGAGTTCGGAAAATTCCATCTCTCCCTCTTGCATCATACGACGAGCTTCGCGGAAGAACTCAAAATACTTTTCTGATAGTGGGCGATAGATATTTTCAACGATATCGATATCGTGTTTCTTCATGAATTCGA
>Ga0196905_1000295_pt1 | contig 20126 bp, 34 predicted proteins | sample CB_VirMetaG_3_FD_169098 | JGI IMG/M metagenome (GOLD analysis project Ga0196905, IMG submission 169098) | Freshwater to marine saline gradient viral communities from Chesapeake Bay - CB_1508_1S Viral MetaG (v3) (version 3) | ecosystem: Environmental > Aquatic > Marine > Coastal | place: USA... | reverse complement strand
CCCATGTTCAGGTAGTAGGCGTTTGATTGCTGCGATCCGTTTTCCCTGATTCGGATTTCCTTGTGCAGAAACCCGGCGTCGATTAGCTGATCGAGCTGCCGGCGGATGCTGCTTTCCGACATGCTGGCCTTTTTTGCGATGGTTTTGATTCCGGGCCAGCAGAGGCCATCGTCTGAGGCATGGTCGGCGAGTGCAACGAGGACCATTTTCTGCGCGGGCTTTAAATTCTGTTCGAAAGCCCAATTCAATGCCTTGATGCTCATTTGGCGAACCCCACCTTTGCACCGGCGCGGCCGGACCAGATATTCTTCCCCATGCGTAGCGGCCAAAGCGGGCAATCGAACGAAACGCAGTACCGGACCTCATGTTCCTGCCCGCAGCAGCAATCGAGGCACTTTTTTCTGATTGCCTTGATAGGCGGGTTTGGCTCGCAACCTTGTTGCTTGGCTATCTCCCTTTGGGCCGGGACCGACTCTCGGCTGAATCGCCGGCTAATGTCGGCATTGGGGCACAATTCATCCATTTATTTCGTCCTCCAATGTTTTGATGACGAGATACGGTTTCCCATTGGCTTTAATCACCAGCCAATCGTTTCCCTCGATCCATGTGTAGATTTGCTTGAACCCGTCGGCGCGGGCCTTCACTTCGATGCGTTTGCCCTCGCAGCGAATATCCGGCTCGTCGTTTGGTTTGAATGTTTGCATTGGCGCCGAGCGGACGGCATCGAGCCCGGCCTGCCTGAGAATGTTCACGACTTCGCGTTCGACCCGCGCGCCTTTAGTGCGAGATTTTTTCCCCACATTCAGATCCTTTTCTTTTGACGTTCAGCCTCATGTCGAGGGCATCCATCCAGCAGAAAAGGAGAAATATGGAAGGGAACCGAATGCCGGTTTCCCACTTGCCTACAAGGTCCGAAGAAACGCCGATCCGGTCACTTAGTGCCGCTTGGGAAATGCCCAGCGCTTTGCGCCGGCGAATCAGAGAAGGGATTATGAAGCCGAATTGGCTCGCCTTCACACTCGCCCGCTCTCTAGCGGCGGTAGGTGAGCATGTATTCGGCAACTTTTTCGGCCGCTTGTTTGCGCGGGGACCATGTTTGGTTCTTCCATCGGTAAAAAGTCGAATCCGAAATCCCTGCATCAATGCAGGCGTCGCGCAAAGACCATCCGGTCTCTTCGGCGATTTTTACCAATTGTTCCCAATAATCTAGGATAGCTCCGTTCTGCATATCCCCCTTATGCCATCCTGCACGAATGCAGTCAATTTTTGTTTGTCGTTGACATATTTGCAGAAGTGCAGTTTAGATGTGGCCATGATGACGACTATTGACCGGATAGCTGCCTGGATGCAGGAAGTCATGGATAGGAATAACTGGTCAGCAGAAGAATGGGCGCGCGCCGCAGCTACATCGCCCACAAACATAACCAGGTTCCTTTCGAAGCGAGACTATGTGCCAAGCGGCCGGGTTTTGGACGAGCTGGCGAATGCGGCTCGGTCACGGCCACCACTCGGGCCGGAGAGTGCTACAGTAACCGAAATTCCTCTGCTACAAGAGAGCGAAATGGGCGAAATTCTGACAAGACGGTTTTCGACAACGGCAAATGTCAGCCGCGACTCGTTTGCAGTTCGACTGGAAACCGATACCATGTCTCTCGGGGGTATAATCCCTGGTGATATGATGGTGATCGAGCCCGAACGTACCCTGCCGCGCAGGCATGGCGCAGTGATGGCTTTCCGCAGCGGCGGCAAAACCTACGCGGCAAGGTATTTCCCGCCCTACATGATGCCGCAATCCACGAATCCCGCGCACTCGCCGATCCGCGAGAGTGACGTCGAAGTGCTTGGGACCGTAGTGCAGATCATTAGGGACCTACGGTAGCCGGGGTATGTAAATGCGCTGGCCGTCGACCTTCATTCCTCCGAAGGTGCCGGTGCACCGTGGGTAAAGGCCCTGGTATGCCGGGTCCGGGTAGTTGTGCTGCACCTCCGCATCGGATGCCTCATCATAGGTGGTGAACGTCAACCCCCCCCTTTCCGCGATCTTGTCGGCGACAGCGGGCGTGACATAGGCCAGTTCCACTGCGTTGTTCAGCCCTGTGTGTTGTACGAGTGTGTACATATCAGTTTCCTTTCGTTAGGGGCCTACGGCAGCCAGCCCGCCGTCTTCCCTTCCTTTTTCTCGAAGGCCGCGGCCAGCCGTTCCACCTTTTGCGATTTCTTGTCGCAGCCGTCGAGCTTGATGCCGACCGACTTTGCCAAGGCGATGAGCTGCGGCTGCTTGTATTTTTTCAAGAAGTCGGCGTCCGGAGTCCAGTGCTTGCGGAAATCCCACTTGCGGGCCTTCGCCAGCTTGGAGCCGGAATAGTCGGGCTGGCCGGACATGAGGCGATCCGTCTGCCGCTGAATGTGGGCCTCTTTCATCGCCTTGTGATCGGCGCCCGGGTCGGCGCCGAGATCGAGGATCAACGCGTCCTCGAAGCTGGCCTCCGCTCGGAATACCTCACGCAGAACTTCCGCCATGATCGCCTTCTGCCCGGTGGTCAGCGCCGACGGGTCGGTGACGTCCTCGACATTGGCTTCTTCGCCGTCCGCCGCGCCGGCGGCTTTGACTGCTGCGGCCAAAACATAGCTTTCGTATTCCGAAACGCGGCCGTCGGTGTTGAGTACGCAGATGTAGCCGGGCTTGTCGTCAGCCCCCGCATGAACGTATTTGCGGTTGTCGTAAGGGGACTTGTCGGTGAAGTGGGCGAACGGCCTGGTCTTGGCCATGTGCTGCACCTTCTTCTCGCACCATTCCTGCTGCAGGCGCATGAATTGGGCGGTGTCTTCGGCCCAGATCTGATCGCCGAAAAGGTCCGTCGTGGTCGGGCCGTCGTAAAGCGCGGGGTCAAACATGGCATTGGCCATGTTGATGAACTCCTTTGTCATGCGGTTTCGGACCTGCCATCCCCGCGTGATGCCTTCGTCGATGAGCTGCCCCTGGGTTTTCTTGTCGGCGAGGGTGAAGCCCATGCAGTCGTCGAGACTGAGCTCCCCGGCATGGTAGGCTTTTTTCACCTTCGAGTGCAGCCCGGCCAGGGCAAGGCGCCTTTCGACAACGCTCTCGGAAATGCCGAAGGTGGCCGCGATGGCCGAAATCTCGCCACCGTCGTCACGCATGGCGGCGAAGGCCTCAACCTGATCCATCGGGTCCATCGGCGCCCGAACCATGTTCTCGATGACGGCCTGCTGCCGGGCGGCGGCGTCGTCGGCGTTTATCACGCGCACCGCGATCTTCTCTTTCCCGGCTTCCTTGGCGGCCGCCACCCGGCGGTTTCCCCATACGATCTCGTAGCCCTCGGAGCTCTTGCGAACGCCGGGGGGCTGCAAAATGCCGTGGACGGCGATGGAGGCAACCAGCTCGTCGAATGATTGCTTGCCGGCGTCCTGTTTGCGGGGGTTGGCCTTGGTCGAATGAAGCTTGTCGATTGGGAGTTCTTGGATTTGCATTTCAGTTCCTTAATGCTGGTTTGATGGTTCCGGCGGCAGAGTCGACCTCCACCACCAACGGGAATGGCGTGTCGCCATGTTCCTTGACGAAGGCGCGGAATGTTTCCTTGGGAACGCGGACGAGACCCGGCCTGGTGCCGTCGATCATGCCGGACATCAAAACCGGGTCGTCGCCTTGTTCCTGCCAGAAGTTGACATGGAAGATCATGCAACCTCCCTCTGCGCCAGATCTCCCGCTTCCTTTTCGGCAAGGGCGTCGTCGTAAGCCTTCCGCGCGGTCTCGGCGTCTTCGAGGCAGTCGTAGATGTTATCGATTTCGCTGACCGTCATGGCCAGGGTCTCCTGGCGACGATAGTGGAACATGGCGGTGTCACCAGCCGTTTCACTGTATTCGAAGTCGATGCACTGGATGTTGGCCATGGCCTTGAAAAAATCCGTGGCTTCACGGAGATCGGCGAAGGCGTATCGGCGGTAGCCGACGGAAACGATAAAGTATTGCATGATTGTCTCCTTATGCCGCATCTGCGATGACGGCCTGGGTTTCGGGGATGGATGAAAGAATGAGCTCACTCGCTTTGCGGGCTTCGCTCGCGGCACGGAAGATTGCTTTGGGATCGTCTTTGAGCACTTTGATGTAGTGCTGCAAGTAGCTGGCGTGCTGCACCTTGCCAGGGATGCCAAACCGGGCGCACAAAAACGCCGATCCCATTTCTGCGATCAGTTCTTCGAAGGCGTATTCCTCTTTGGTTGGGCGCTGTTGGAATCGATCAAGCCGGATGGCGTGTCCGGTTGAATGGATGAACTCATGAAAGCGAGTTCGGTACCAATCATCCTCTGTTTGGAAATGCTTCGGGTGCACCATGTAGACGGTGTCTTTGCTTGGGCTGTAGGCGCAGCGGTTGTCGTCGGACGTTTTCTCCGCCACGCCGTAGGCCGCAAGCATCCGGTCGGCTTCCTCCTGGGTGCCGGACGGCTTGTCCTGTGGCTTGGTATATTCCTCGGGCAGATTTTCGACCTGATCGAGATTGAAAACATAGCCGGCAACGCGGGGGACGCGGATCAAGGCCGTGTCGGCGCCGACGATCTCTCCCGTTTCCTTGTGCCGGAAGGCATTGTCTGCGACCTGTTTGTAACCTTTTGAAACAAACGGCTTGGCGTTGATGACCGCTTGCGCTTTCTGCCCGGTCTTGTTGTCGGCCCGCCGCGGAGCATTGTCCGGCATGGTAATCAGGTTGCCGCCGAGCTCACGCAGCGCCTTCAGGGTGATCCAGCCGTTGCAGGAATACCCCATAATCTTCTGCCGGGCCCAGAGCATGATGACGTTCATGCCCCGGTATGTCTGATTGGGGTTGTCCGCCATGCTGACGACGTTGAACGGCAGAAACCGCGAGCGCGGGTCGTTCCACTCGCACACCCACGGCGGGGTGCCTTGCTCGAGCAGGCGAACAAGATCGTCCGTCACCGCTTCGTAATTGACTTTCGGCGCGTTGTTTCGCATAACTCACTCTCCTACGTTCTGCGGGGGCTGGTCATTATGGGAGTTCTGGCCGGCCCCCTGCTTATTCAGGCGTTGCGTTTCTCCGGTTTTCCATCCGGTCCACCAGAAACGATTGGCACTTGTGCCTGGCCTGTAAGGGCAATCGGCGCGTCCTTCGAGCGCCGCATACTTCCCCTCAAGAAAGGCCTCCTTCGCGTCATCTTCATGCATCGATGACATCCTGCGCGGGCGCATTGGCATTTCATACATTACGCTTTCCTCCTGCACTCTTGCTGTTTTGCCGACAAAATTTTTTCAACGCTTGCCGCTTCTTGTTTGTGACGATCCTTTTCTTCCACCTTCCGTCAGATCGTCGGAGTTCTTTTGCGATTGGATTGGCCATTCCATTTCTCCGTTAAGGCGCCGCTGACACGGATGGCGACAAATACGGCGACAGGCACAATGGCAATCACCGCTCCCAGGCTTAACGCAACGCCGGCGGCTGCAAAGCCTATCACAGTTGTTGCCAGGGTGGCGAAGTAGGTCATCACGAAGGCGCCTAGTCGGAGTGCGGCATACGTCCACCAGTTCCACGCGGGAACGGACTTTCGAGCAACTTCCGCCGCTTTTCCAAGTCGCGCTGCAAGTCGGTAAAGTCTTTCCAATTCTGGTACTCCTGTCCGAGAAGTTTGATGAGAAGGATGACGCCTATCACTGATGCGAATGCGACCGCCAACGCCAGTAGGATGAATGGTGCTGCCATTTTTGTCCTCCGTTCAGAAACCCTGGCCGGCCCTGGCGCCAGCCTTTCACTGTAAGCTCCTCATGCCCGATCGCCAACTTCATCAGCCACAAGATGGCGCTGATGATTGCGCCGGCGATAACGGCAATGGCCATGCCGCCGAGGGTGCCGAAGAAGGCGACGCCAAGCCCGATGGTTGCGGCCAGGTCGATCCACTTGTCGAAGGCCAGCACCCGGCGGATATTGCCGAACTTGAAGATCAGGAACAGCACGCCGGCTGCGCTGATTGCTGCGAGTGTCAAAATCATTTCAAATTCTCCTTCAGGAATCGGTCGCAAGTTGGTAGTAGACGCAATCGTCGGCTTGGTTGTTTTTTTCCAACAGCTTCTTGAACGCTTTGGCGTCATCCTCAGCCACGAACCAGGCAATGTTCTTTTTGTAATGTGCGCCCGTTTCTTCGTTCACGATGCATTCGCGTATGACTGAAAGCTTTGCCATCCTTTGTCTCCTTCGCGTTAATGCCCCTCTGCGGGCAACAAAAAAAGGGTGGAGGAGGAGCCGAGGCCCCTCCCCCTGGTTCGCTCGTCGGGCTTACCCGATGGTCTTCACCTTGTCGGTGTCGACGCCGGCGGCTGCGATGAGCTCCGCCGCCTCGCTGGTGGCAGCGGTACGAACCGGACTCACCGGCTCCGCCCGATACTGCTGCCAGTCGACGCCGGTGATCTTGCGGTGCGCCTCCTGCGCCGGAGCGGCCAGCGCTTCGAGCATGGCACGCTGCTCGAGGAGATTCCGCAAGTAGCGGTTCGCCTTGAGCAAGTCGTCGTCGGTCCCCATGTCCCGCTGGTTGTTCAGGTCACGCTCCGCACGGCGGACCGCGCCGACGGCGCCGCGGATGCCGCCCTGCACCTTGCACAACGCCCCGTATTTGTCGTTCAGGAGCCAGTTGCAGATGTGCGAAACGAACTGGCGGGTCGGGTACGTGGCGTCGTACTGATGCCCCTGGGCGGTGCACATCTCCTCGATGTCGCCGGCGTCCCGCCCATCGGTCATGTAGTGCTCCATGAGCGAAGCGAGGGCGGAGATGTGGTTCCAGAACTCAGTGCCGAGATCGATGTCGCCCTGTCCGTCCTCATCAGGACGCGCGGCGTATGCGCGAACCATTGCGGCTTCCATGGCGGTGTTGTAGGCGGCACGGTGCTGTTGGGTAGTCATGATCGTTTCTCCTCTAATGTCATGATCGCTTGAGAACTTTTTTTGTGCGCGATAGCGCCTAGGGTGTCTGCTTGAGCACGCTGACACCCGAGTGGTTGTGGTCGTTCAGCCGGCATAGACCGAAAGACGGTCGTATTCGAGCTCGTCGTTCATGTCTTCAAGGAAGTCCTCGAGCTCATAGGCGGGGATACAGCGCACCTCGCCCTCGAGGTCGATGATTTCGATGGTGTCGGCTTCGATGATGTGGGGAGTGACGATGATAGTCATGGGAGTTCTCCTACGTTTGGGTTGAGTTAGACGGAACGGATGATGAAGTAGATCGGAACGACGAAAGCCCAGGCCACGCAGAACCAGGCGACGAAAGCCGAAAGGCCGATGGTCTGGATGATGAGAATGTCGAGCCAGATCGTTGCAACGAGTAGGATGCCGTCGGCGCTGAACATGAAGCTGAGCAGGGCGAGCATCCAGCCGATGACAATCTGCTTTGCTTCCGAGAGGATCTCGGTGGTGCGTTCGGCAAAAGTGGGATTGACAGTAATGGTGGTCATTGTCGGTACTCCTATCTGAATGAAGTTGATGTGAATAATCACCCTTCCCGGGCAGCGGAGAGCGGCGACTAGTCAAGGGTCCCAGCGCACTCCTCTATCGACTAGTCAGTCAGTTTTCGAGAGGCAGGCGGCACACCGTTTGCTGTCTATGAGCCGCAATGGCATGGAAAGCCGCGACGGCGCGAAGCGCCACGAGCGGCAAAGGTTCCATGCTATTCGGCGACGCCGGCAATAGCGCCCCGATGCTGAATCGAAAAGTTACTGACGGTAACGTTCTATCGGAGCCCCTTGACTTGTCGCCCGAGGAGGTGGACGCGCTTGCGCGGCCGGCGACGAGGGGCGAAGCCCGCGACAAGCCGCTATAATTCCGACCGACCCCGAAGGGGGCTGGTCAGTACAGTGACGCCCTCGATGAATGACAGAGTGGAGTGAGAGAGCGCCAGCGAACGAGCGTCGTGACGGCAGCAGAGGCGTTGAGCGGAACGCGAAACCCCGATGCGCCAAAACGCCACGATTGGCAGAACGGCAGAAAAAGTGCCGATTAACGCAACGTCCTCAAAGGGTTAGTTTTGTCCATTGACACGCTGTTTCAGCAACCTCTATGGAGGGGGGTAAGGGGGGTGGCCAATCCACGGAGAAAACAGCAGATGCCCAAGATGTTAACCCCTTCCGCAAGAGCAGCGATGGCTGAAGCAGGAACCGAGCTGACGGATAAGCAGAGAAAGTTCGTAGACTATCTGTTCCTGCCAAACGTGACGCAGACAGAAGCAGCAGTCATGGCTGGTTACGCAGAAGGTTCTGCACACGTGTCAGCCAGCAGATTGCTTAGGTTTCCGCACGTACAGGAATATCTGAGGACATGCATACAGCAGGGCATATCAGCTAGTGCCGTAAAGGCGTTGCGTGTTGTAACCGATCTTCAAGACAGCGCTAAATCTGACTACGTAAGGCTCCAAGCGGCCCAGGATATCCTTGATAGATCAGGGTTTAAGGCTGTTGAGAAACATGCTCATGCGATCAAAGGAGAGGTGATTGTGAGCATTGACCTGGGTGATTGAAGACCCCCCGGTAGGGTCGCTGGAAGGCGAAGGGAAAGAAAGGGGGGCGGGGTTAAAAACGGGGCGCTCTGCACACTCTTAACCACCTCAACACGCACGATAGGCTGTTTCAGGTTCCTCTCTATGAGGTTGGTTTGTATGACCAATGCTTGCAGGATTTTGGTGAGAGTTTTGCCATGTTGACTGCGTGAGTGCAGCGGTGTTAGAAAATTCCATGCATTTTATATCGGACTTGAGTTGGCGGGATTTGCAGCGGCTGCGTGGGGTTGTCCGTCAGGTTTTGGTCAACAACGGGGCTCGAGCGGACCAGGTTACGCTGGCTGAGTGTGACAAGTATATTGAGGCTGTTGCGCCTGAGACTCGGGAGAAGATGATCCGGTTCATGGTGGACAAGGGGGAGAAAATTCTTGGATAGTTTCAGGGACACGGTTGCCGGCGCGATTGCGAAGCATGAGGAGCATCATGTTGCCGGGCCTTTTCATATGGTGCTTGTCAGCATCAGTCCGACGGGGCAATGGTTTGCGACGGATACGGGGTCTTGCAATTTGAGTGATGTGCAGTTGGCGGCGGCACTGTCCGGTGTTGTCGAGGACTTGCTGGCGACGGCCCATACTGTCGGCGAGGCGTAATGGCCGAGTTGCGGTACAAGCCGTCCGGGCCCAAATCCAAAAATTTTTTAAAGTGTGAAAAGTTCGTTCGTGGCATCCGCGGCCCGGTGGGGTCGGGGAAGTCGGTGGCTTGTTGCATTGAGATCTTCCGCCGGGCGGCGCAGCAGGAGCCTTCATCGGATGGGATCAGGCATACCAAGTGGGCGGTAATCCGGAACACGAACCCGGAGCTCCGCACCACGACGATTGCGACCTGGCTGCAGTGGTTTCCGGAAGATGAGTGGGGGCCGTTCCGCTGGAGCCCGCCTTACACGCATCATATTCGAAAGGGCGACATTGATTTGGAGGTGTTGTTTCTGCCTCTGGATACGCCGGAAGATGTGAAGAAGCTGCTGTCGCTTGAGTTGACCGGCTGCTGGATCAACGAGGCGCGGGAAGTGCCGAAAGCGATTGTTGACGGGGCGACCAGCCGTGTCGGCCGCTACCCGAGCCAGAAGGACGGTATTGGTCCGACGTGGCATGGGGTCATCATGGACACGAACGCGCCGCCGAACGATCACTGGTGGCCGATTATGTCTGGAGAGTCGCCGATACCCGAGCATATGACCGAGGCGGAAGCCCTGATGCTGGTGAAGCCCGACAATTGGGAGTTCTTCACGCAGCCGGGCGGCATGGTGGAGGTTTTTGGCGAGGGTGGTGCGCTCGAGGGCTATGAGTTGAGCCCGGAGGCGGAAAACCTTGCGAATCTGCCGCCAAGTTATTACCCGAACATGATCCAGGGGAAGGCCAAGAGCTGGATCGACGTTTATGTGCTGAACCGGCTTGGCAACATCGTGGACGGGAGGCCTGTTTATGAGGGGTTTTCGGAAAAGACCCACATTGCGAAGCAGGGCTTGGAGGCTGGCCCGTTGCCCGTCTACGTTGGGGTCGACTTTGGGCTTACTCCGGCTGCGGCTTGCTTGCAGCGTTATCCTAATGGGCGTTGGCTTTGCGTCGGCGAAGTTGTCGCTGCGAATATGGGTGCGGTCCGCTTCGCGCAGGTGCTCAAGCGTTTCCTTGCGGAGAACTTTCCGGAGAACAGTGTCTCGATTTATGGCGATCCGTCCGGTGACTTTCGGGCGCAGACGGACGAAACCACGCCTTTTGAGATCTTCCATAGCCAAGGATTGAAGATCTATCCGGCGCCATCGAATGACCCGGTGGTGCGGACGGAAGCGGTCAATGGGCTGCTGAGCCGCATGGTCGAGGGCGAGCCTGGGTTCCTTATCGACCGGGACAAATGCCCGGTGCTGGTGGCCGGGTTCCTGGGTGGTTATCAGTACCGGCGCCTACAGGTGACGGGCGAGCGGTATGACGACAAGCCGGCGAAAGACAAGTTCAGCCATGTTCACGATGCCCTGCAATATGCGGTCATTGGCGCTGGCGAAGGCCGGAATGTGACGCGCGGCGGCAAGACCATGAAGCCGTTCGTCGCCAAATCCCGCTGGTCGCCATTCAATAGGAAAAGCAGCATTGCGAGCCGTGTCTGATTGCCATCTGCCGGAATGGCATGTGGCGTTCACGGATGACGCCAATCCCGGCTTTATCCGCCGCCTCCTGAAGCCTGGGTTCAGGCATGTCTGGGCCTTTACCTTCGACCCAAAGGCCGGTGTATGGCTGGTTTTTGATCCCAGTTTGAATAATATTGTGCTGCGTGCCTTTCGGCCGAAGGACTTTGCGCCGTTTATTCGGAAGGCGGTCACTGAAGGCCCGGTCATCGCCGTCCCGGTGCAGACAATCCCCCTCCGCAAAGCCCGGCTGTTCATGACTTGCGTATCCCAGGTGGCCCACCTGATCGGCCACGATCTATTCCTGGCGACCCCCTACCAGCTCTTTTGTCAGTTGCGCCGTCTTGGATATTCGGAAAGGTTTGCCGAACCATCCCTTTCGGAGTGACGTCATGGGCGGATTTTTCTCTGCACCGAAACCGCAGCCACAAGGCCCGTCGCAGGCCGAACTTGACGCGCAGGCGCGTGCCGAGGAGGCGCGGAAGAAGGAGGAGGACCGCAAGAAGGAGGAGGAGCGTCAGATTGCGCTCAACCGGCGTGGCAGGCGGTCCCTTCTGGCGGAGAATAACACCGGCGCCGGCTTTACCGGGACTCTCGGCTGATGGACAAGCTCTCAAAGCTCATTGCGCGCTACGAAAAGGCGGATAATGAACGCTCGAATTGGGTGTCGCTATGGGAGGAGTGCTACAACTTCGCATTCCCCAAGCGCACCGGGTTCTATTCCACCGTTTCCGGCGCGCAGCGCACCGACGAGATTTTCGATTCCTCCGTTGTTCATGCGGTCGGCGAGTTTGCCAGCAGAATGCAGGCCGGGCTGACGCCCAACTTTGCCAAGTGGTATGAGTTCGAGGCCGGTTCCGAAGTCCCCAAGGACCAGCGCCCAAAGGTCAGCAAGGCGCTCGAGCAGATTTCCGATTACGTTTGGGAGGTCTTGCAGACTTCCAACCTGAATCAAGAGCTGCATGAAGGCTATCTCGACCTGGCGGTTGGCACCGGCACGCTGCTGGTCGAGGAGGGCGACTTTGATCGGCCCGTCCGCTTTACCATGATGCCGCAGACCCAGGTGACGCTGGAGCGCGGCCCCTTTGGCGATATCCAGGGCGTTTACCGGACGCGGATGCTCAAGCTGCGCGACATCAAAACCATCTGGCCGAAAGCCACCATCCCCGAAGATGTGAAAGCGCACGGCGACCGCGACCCCGAGCATGAGTTTGTGATTATCGAGTCATGCTTGCGGAATTGGGAAAAGCGCGACACCGAAACGCACGACTTCACGATCTTCATCAAGGAGCCGCAGCACATTATCCTTGAGGGCGAGTTCAAGGGCGACGGATCGAATCCCTGGATCTCCTTCCGGTGGAGCAAAACCGCCGGCGAGACCTATGGCCGCGGCCCGCTGCTCAACGCCCTTGCAGACGTCAAGACGCTGAACGAAATCGTCATGCTCGGCATGAAGAATGCGTCCCTGTCGATCACCGGCATGTGGCAGGCCGATGACGACGGGCTCATCAATCCCGACACGATTGAACTGATCCCCGGCACGATCATCCCACGCGCCATGGGCTCTCGCGGCTTGGAGCCGCTGACGCCGCCCGGGCGCTTTGAAATGGGGCAGTTCCTTCTCGAAGAAATGCGCCACAATATTCGCAAGGCGCTTTACAACGAAACCCTTGGCAAGCCGGAAGGCACGCCGATGTCGGCGACGGAAGTGCACGAGCGCATGGCCGACCTGTCGCGCACTATCGGCTCTGCCTATGGGCGGCTGCATACGGAGCTGGTGACGCCGCTGCTCCGCCGGGTGGTGCATATCCTCCGCAAGCAGGGCCGTATCGAAGTCCCGAAGATCAACGGGCGCGAGGTCCGCATCCGCAATGTTTCGCCGCTGGCGCAAGCGCAGAACAATGAGAACGTGGCGCGCGTGGCGCGCTGGCTGGAATTGATGAACGGCGGCTTTGGCCCGCAAATGACCAATCTGGTCGTGAAGGCGGAAGAAGCTGCGGTCTACACCGGCCAGCAGATCGGCGTGCCGGAAAGCCTGATCCGCGACCAGCAGGAGCGCGAAGCCATCGCGCAAGCCATCGCGCAGACCCAGGAAGCCTTGCCGGGGCAGGCCCCACAAGGCCCGCCGCAGCAAGGAGGCGTGTGATGCCAAAAGAACAAGAAGAGAAGAAACGGCCAGTTCTTCCTCGCATGACTCAGGAGGCGCGCGCCAAGGTCGGCGCTGCGATGCTCTATTCGGTCAAGCGGTCGCCTCTTGGGATCGCCCTATCGTTGCTCGGCCCGAGCCCGGCAGGGGAAGGGTCTGACGTCGTCCCAAAAGGAGAGAAAGTTGGGATGGCCCGGGTAAAGAATCTGGCGGAGCAAGCCAAGCTCAAGGCGTTCAGGGCCCAAAAGGCTGAGAAGAAGGCGGCAAAAGCGGATCAAAAAGCAACAAAAAAGGCCGTGGTCCAAGTTCGAAAGAAGGCATACAAAGGCGAAAACACCAGCCTTTTAGGGCATTTGTCCGCAAGAGGGCGCAAGCAAACCCCCACACAGCAAGCCATTTTGGCGGAAACCGACAAGGTTATCTCAAATGATGCAACGCTGAATTATATGTTCAACCGCGGCTTCGCCTTTGGCCTTCCGAAGAAGCGCCAATGAAAAAACCGACCGGAGCAAAGGGGCCGGATCAGATCATTCGCAGCCCGGCGGCCGACGCACTTATCGCTGAGGCTTTTGTCGAAACCTTCAAGCCGGAATGCGCCCAGCGCGTTCTTACCTATCTCCGCTCGATGACGGTCAATGCCGTCGCCGGGCCGGAAGTGTCGGATGCTCACCTGCGGCATCTGGAAGGCCAGCGATACATCGTCGGCCTGATCTCGAAGTGGGTAGACATTGGAATCGATCAGAGGAAAGGAACGAAAGATGGCTGAAGAAAGTGGCGCCCCCGCAGGCGCAGATGACGGTGGCGCGCCTCCGGCTGAAACTGGCGGTACGCCGCCGGCTGAAACTGGCGGCACCCCCGAGCGCCCGGAATATGTACCGGAGAAGTTCTGGAACGCGGAGACCGGCGAGATCCGCATGGAGGACGCCTTCAAGTCCTACGCAGAAATCGAAACAAATGGCCGCATCCGCCGCGACAAGTTGCGCGCCGAAGTCGCCGCCGAGATCGAGCTGGACCGTATGGCGTCCCGCCCCGAGGATGTGAACGGGTACGAGCTCAAGGTGCCGGACGCCATCGCCGAACACTTCGAAGAAGGCATGGAGTTCCAGTTTGACGAATCCGATCCGCTGCTTGGGTTCTGGAAGGAAACCGCTTTCGAGCTTGGCATGGATCAGGAGGGCTTCGAAAAAGGCGTTTCCGCATATATCCAGGCGCAGCTTTCGGCGATGCCGGACCTTGAGGCGGAAATCGGCAAGCTCGGCGAGAACGGCAAGGACCGCATCGAGCACGTTGAGAATTGGGCCAAGACGGCGCTCTCCAATGATGCCTACGAGGCAATCCGGAACTTCGCGGTGACGGCGGAAAATATTACGGCCCTCGAGGAGGTCATGCGCCTGGCCAACGAGCCCGCGTTCATGCCGCCGGGCGGCGATGTGCCTGATGCCTTGAACCTGGCAACCCTCCAGCAGATGCAGATGGACAAGCGTTACCATGACCCGGCGCACTATGACCCGGTGTTCGTCGAAAAGGTCAACCAGGGCTTCGCGCGCCTTTACCCCGACTAATCCCGCTACCCCTCTCCCCATCCACCACCCTCCCTGGGTAGCAAAACTTGGCCCCGCTTCGGCGGGGTCTTTTTTGTCTGAAAACAGACAATCCGTTTTGTCAGTTGCCGAGTTTGTCAAAGACAAACCAATATGGCGGCGACTGAACGGCCCCTTGTTGCCGGTGCGCGGCCCCTGAAAAGGCATAACCGCACTGTCTCCGAGCAAAAGGCACAACCGAACGTCAACGGTTCAACCTTTATCGGAGACAAGGAATGTCCACCTCCATTTCGACTGCCTTTATCCGCCAGTTTGAAAGCGACGTCCATGTTGCCTATCAGCGCATGGGCTCGAAACTGCGGAACACCATCCGCCGCAAGGTTCAGGTTCAGGGCGAAGACGTCCGGTTCCAGAAATACGGCACCGGCACCGCCGGCACCAAGTCGCGCCACGGCGACGTCCCGCTGATGAACGTCAGCCACACCACGGTCGATTGCACGCTGACCGACCACTACGCCGCGGAGTACATCGACGACCTCGATATGCTGAAGACCAACATCGACGAAAAGAATCTCGCCGCGCAGGCTGGCGCCGCCGCCCTGGGCCGCAAGACCGATTCGCTGATTACGACGGCAATGGACACCACGACCTCGACCATCGCGCATGGTTCGGCCGGGCTGACCAAAGCCAAGGTCCACGAAGCGTTCGAAACGCTCGGCAACAACGATGTGCCGGACGACAACAACCGCTTCTGGGTCACGTCGCACGCCGGCTGGTCCGACCTGATGGACATCACGGAGTTCGCCTCCGCTGATTACGTCGGGGATGACGCCCTTCCCTACAAGGGCGGCATGGTCGCCAAGCGCTGGCACGGCTACCTGTTCTTCGCCTTCTCGGGCCTGGACGTTGCCGCGAACATCCGCAAGACCTTTGCCTATCACACGACCGCGATGGGCCACGGCATCGGCAAGGACGTTTCGCAGGACGTCACCTGGGACGGCCGCAAGCAGGCGTGGCTTGTCGTCAACAAAATGTCGCAGGGAAGCTGCTTGATCGATGCCAACGGCATCATCGAAGTTTCCATCGACGAGTCCTAAAAAGGAGACTGACACATGGCTTTCGCAGCTTCAGGCCTCGGCATGATCGCCACTTCCGGCGGTTGGAGTCTGTGGGTCTATCAGACCACGGACACCATCGCCACCGTCGATACCTCGGGCTACTTCACTGGCGATGCGGTGAACATGCTCCAGGCCAACGACGTTGTTTTGGTGATCGATTCGACCACCCCGGCAATCACGATGACCTATGTCGGGTCCAATGACGGCACCACCGTCGACATGGTTACGGGCACCACGATCAGCTCGACCGACACCGACTAACCTCGGTTGCTGGAGGGAGGGGGCTTTTCATTCCTCGGGGCCCCCTCCCTTCACGCTATTGCCGCAGATGAGGGTTTTTAATGGCTACAACTGACGTCACCATTGCGTCACGCGCCATGCATATGATTGGCGGCCAGCAATTCGCCTCTTTCGCTGACGATTCGAACGAGGCGAAAGTTGCGAACAGCACCTATGAAATGGTGGTCGAAGCGGCCCTGACCAGAACCCGCTGGCGCTTTTCAAGCGGCCAGCAACAGCTTTCCCGATTGGCCGCGGCGCCGGTTGCACGATGGGACGCGGCCTACCAGATGCCGACCAGCCCGCGCATCCTGCTTCTTCACGCGGTAACGATCCTCGACAGACCGATTAAATATGATCGGTACGAAGACAAGATCTACTGCAACGCCACTGCGGACGATACCGTAGTCGCGGACTACACCTACTACGTCAAAGAGCAGTATTGGCCACCGCACTTCGTGAAGGCCGTCACCCTTGATCTCGCTTCCATATTCGCGGGCTCCCTGGCGCAAAAGGGCGACATTGCCACCTATTACGCCAATCAGGCCGAGCTTGCCTACAGGCACGCCCGTTGGGCGGAATCGTCCTCGCAGACGGCCAAGAACGTAAGGACTTCCTCGCTGGTAGATGTCCGGAGGAGCTAAATGGCCGACGCACTCGACCTGAGCAGCAACCTCCGGACGTTACAGACATCCTTTTCCGCCGGCGAGCTCGATCCGTTGATGCGGATGCGAACCGACGTTAAGGCCTATTTCAAAGGCGGGCGCAAAGCTCGGAATGTCGCCTTGTACGCCCAAGGCGGTCTTCGCCGCCGCCCGGGCACTGTCTACAAGGCAGACCTGGGCGCGTCCTCTGTGCTGCATGAATACTCCTACACTGACGGCCAGGATTACGTTTTGGCGTTTCAGAACACCAAGCTCCTGACATACGACAGCAGCGGGTCTGCATTGACGGCGATCACCGGAGAGGCGTGGACGGCGGCGGAGTCGAAGGAGCTGACGCTTGCCATCAGCGGCGACACGATCATCATCTTCCACAAAGACCACTGGCCCCGCCAGGTGACGCGCGATAGCGCGACAACCTTCAGTATTGCCGATTTCGCATTCGAGGAGCACTCCTCCGGTGCGCCGCGCTACCAGCCTTATTTCAAGTTCGTTGCCGACAGCGTAACCATGACGCCTGCGGCAACAACCGGCAGCGGCGTTGCTGTCTCCTTCTCGGCCAATGTCCTTGATGCAAATCATGTCGGCGTTATCTTCCGCTATGGCGGAAAGGAAGTCACAATCGCCAGCGTTACCGACGCGCAGAACGGGACGATTGATATCCGCGAGACCCTTGGCGGCACCAGCGCCAGCGCCGATTGGGACGAAGCGGCATTCTCCACCGTGCGCGGCCACCCGCGTTGCGGCACATTCCATGACCAGCGGCTTTACATGGCCGGCTCGACCAGCCGCCCCGATGGCTTTTGGAGCTCGAAGACCAGCGCCTTTTTTAATTTCGACGTTGGCACTGCGCAGGACGATGAGGCCATCGACGCGAGCGTTGCCGGCGGCGGTGAAATCCGTCATCTCGTAGCCACCCGCAACTTGCAGCTTTTCACAAACGATGGCGAGCTGTTCGTGCCGCAATCAACGAGCAGCCCGATTACGCCAACGAACATTCGGTTCATCCCGCAGACGCCCTATGGCAGCGGCCAAAAGGTGAACCCGGTCAAGTTCGATGGCGCTACCCTGTTCCTGCAAAAAACCGGCAAGGTCATCCGCGAATACGTCTGGGTGGATACCGAACAGGCCTATACATCGAACGCGGTATCGTTCCTATCGAACCACTTGATTAACAGCGGCGTTGATAGCGCGGTGCTCCTTGGCACGGCAACCTCTCCTGAGCAGTATGCGTTTTTCGTCAACGAGAACACCGGCGCCGCCACTGACACGGACGGCACGGTAGCCGTCTTTCACTCCGTGCGGAACGAAGACCTGGCGGGGTGGGTGCAATGGAACACGGATGGCGATTTCGAAAGCATCACCTCCGCCGGCACATCGCTATTCGCAGCGACCAAGCGCACGATCAATGGGTCTACGGTCTACTGGTTGGAGCAATTCGATTGGGATGTCACCGTTGATGCCGCGGCCCAGGTCGACTATTCGACCGAGCTGACGACCAACGGCGCCTTCACCACGGATGCCAGTTGGACAAAAGGCACCGGCTGGACGATTGATGGGTCTGACAGCAACACGGCGGACTGTGACGGAACACAAGTTTCCTCGAGCGATCTTGAGCAGGCGGTATCGACCCCCAGCGGCTACATCTACCGCGTCAAGTTCACCCTTTCCAATGTCACCGCCGGGTCGATTACGCCGCGCGTTGCTGATGGGGCCGGGACGGCAGAGACCGCCGACGGCACCTATATCCAGTACATCACGGCTTCGACGGGATCGAATATCCAGTTCCGCGCAGACAGCGATTTCGTTGGCAGCATCGATGATGTGAGCTGTGTCCGCGTGGCAAAGACCTTTCAGGCGGCGCATCTGCCTTCGACCGTGACCTACGCGACGACGAATACGGCAAGTCAATACGTCGGCTCCTACACTTCCGACGGCTCGGGCAACATCACCACCGACGAATATGTGTCGAACATCGACATTGGGCTGAACTATACGCTGGAAGTCGAAACCATGCCCGTCGATGCCGTGCTTGGGAAAAGGGGGGCCGTTACCGGCGAGAAGAAGCGAATCAGCCGCGTCGTAGCCAGCATCATCGGCACGCAATCTCTTTCCCTTTCCGGCAACGAATTGATCCTGACGCAAAGCAATCAGGACTTCTCCATCGCCCCGACGGCGGCGGAGGGGGACTACCAGTTCTTCATGCTCGGTTGGTCGCTCGATCCCACTGTTGTCATCAACCAGACCACGCCGCTGCCGCTCGGGCTGCGCGGGCTGTATTTGGAGGTATCCGCCTGATGGGAAAGGTTGCGAAAGTTGCGCTTCCGATTGCCGCCGTTGCGGCTGGCGCGTATTTTCTTGGCCCCGCCGCTGCTGGCGGTGCCGCTGCTTCTGGCGCTGCTTCTGGCGCCGCTTCTGGCGCCGCTTCTAGCGGGTTCAGCTTTAAAAGCCTTTTCTCATCTCCCAACCTTGGGATCGCAGCGGCTGGACTTTCTGCGCTGACAAGCCTTGCTGTCGGAAAACAGGCCTCGGTTGCAGCGCAATACCAGCAACAGCAGATCGAGGAACAGAAGCGCCTGGCGCGGCTTCAAGCGCTCAACCTCGAGGTCGATGCGCAGCGCCGGCACCGCTCGGTTGTGGCCGCGGCGAAGGCGAAGGCGGCGGCAAGCGGCTATGACGTCAGCAAGTCCCGCTCGTTCCTGGCTTTCCTTGGCGAGCAGCAAAACCTGTTCGAAGAAGAAGTTGCCAATATCCGGGTGAATGCAATCTCCCAAGGCAATCAGTTTGACATTCAATCCCGCGCGGCTGGCGCCCGGGCAAAAGCGTCCATGCTTTCTGGCGGGCTCAAGGCTGCTGGCGCAGTTGTAAGCGGCGCGCGTAACTTTCTCGACACAAGGAAACCGTAATGGCCTTCAAGCGGTTCGATAAGCAGACGAACATTCAGGTTCGAGGGGTTTCGCAGAGCAATGAATATGACGCGGCTGCGGAGGGGCTGAACGCGGCTGCGGATTTCTTCGCCTCCCAGGCTGACCAGCTTTTCTCCCGCGCCGCCGAGGACGCGCAGAAAGAAGGCAAGCTGCAAGGCGAAAACTCCATCGTTATCAATCCGGACGGGACCATCACCCGCGACCCCCTCCCCGATGCCGGGCGGTACTTCAACGAATCCTATCTTGTGGCGCAGCGCACCGCAGCGGCAAGCGCGGCCAACACAAGCATTCGGAGCCAAGCCCAGGAATTTCTGGTCAAGCACCAAAACGATCCGGATGCGGTCTCAAAATTCGAGGAAGCGTTCGTTCCTGAGTTCATTCAGCCGATCATCGATAGCGCCGGTGCTGACATTAAAGGCGAGATTGCCGTCAAGGCGAAGGAAATCAGTGATGGCGTTCGGAACCAGCTTTCGAACATCGCCATCGAGCGAGATCGCAAGGAGCAGATTGCTCAAGTCAAGGCTGAAGTCGTTAGTATGCTTTCCGACATTGAGCAAATGCACAAAGGCGGTCTTGGCGGAACGGAAGTTGCGGACGCGGCGGCGGTCGGGCTGGCTGCGAAGCTCAAAGCTGCGACCGAAGGCGGGCTTATCAACAAAGCCGAAGCACAAGCGTATGCCAAAAGCGGTCACATGGCCGCATTGGGCGGCGATTTGATGGCGAAGGTAAAGGACAAGGGCCATGCCGCCGGCATGAAGATCATCAACGACTT
>Ga0196905_1000292_pt1 | contig 20200 bp, 42 predicted proteins | sample CB_VirMetaG_3_FD_169098 | JGI IMG/M metagenome (GOLD analysis project Ga0196905, IMG submission 169098) | Freshwater to marine saline gradient viral communities from Chesapeake Bay - CB_1508_1S Viral MetaG (v3) (version 3) | ecosystem: Environmental > Aquatic > Marine > Coastal | place: USA... | reverse complement strand
GTCTTTCTTTTTAACAAGGGTAAACTGGTAGTTACGGCCTGTGATTTTGTTCGAATCCAAAGGAAGGACCCGACGCAAATAATTTAGCAGGCCCTTGAGGGAACGGAGTTGTGCTTCGTGATGTCGCTTGGCTTGCGTAATTAGATCGCCTTCTTTTTTAATGCGTTCCAAAGCATCTTCATGGGATGCCATTGCATAATAAATACGATCAACCTTCTCTGAGCGTAGGTTGGCACAAGCTTCCAATTCAGCTTTTGCCAGTTCTTGGGACTCAGGAGTGAGGAGAGGAAGAGAGCGTTCCAGGGCACCATAATGCTCGTAGAGTTTGATGACACTGAGTTCATTCAGTTTAGCTTGTGTGATTTGAGTCATGGTTCTTGAGAAGTTTTTTGATGTTTGTTTCAATGTTTTGAAATGCACGATGATCACTAGGAGTCCTAGAGGTTACTAGCCTAAGACCATCTTTGTTCTCAAAAATTAAATGTTTTTTCTTCCTGATTAATTTAAAACCATAGCGTTTAACAAAAACAATAATTTCTCGTGACCTGTCTTTGGCAGTCATGAACAATAAGATTGAATTTTATTAAACATGTAGGTCAGCGCCATACCGGCCGCTGCCCATAGAAGATCTTTCATCACCGGGAGTACGGCGGCAAGCAAGGATTCAAACATGGTATGGAGTTGAGGTAGGTGGTCAGTTTTACGTCATGACCAGGACGGCGGCCTTGCAAGGGTTATGCGTGATCAGTCTACCAGGTTTTCGGCAATGCCTTCTAGACCTTTGGTTGTGGTCTCGACCAGCCGGCTGATGTAGTCAACCAGTGCTTCCACCTTGACGTTGACGGATTGGATTTCAGCCAACAGTTCCTCCCTGGAAGGATAGATGCCTAAAAGATCAGTGTCTTTGAGTGCTTCAGGGTTGTTAGCTTTTTGGTACCTACGACAATCATCGTTGGTTGCATACACAGTTTCCTGATACATATCCAAGATGGTTTTGTAGTCCAGTGCACCAGCACCAACTTCACTCAAAACTTGAGAAGTCTTGAGATAAAGCTTGGCAGCAAAACGAATGTTGTCCTCAAAGAACTCATCGTATTGTTCGGAGGAAAGGCCGTAAGTGTCAATCGACATAACAAGCGCAAGCTTCGTAGAGTGCATCAATCATAAAGGATTTTTGACCTTCTTCACCAAGGTCAGTCCACCATTGAAGATCTGGATCGTTCTCATTCCATTCGATATGAATGGTAGCGGAACCATCCTCTTCATCAATGACTTCAATCTTGAGTTTGTTTATCGAGTTCGGCTTCAACGAGGCCGACGAGTACATTTTCTGCATAAGTTTCGCAATCAGTTTTGATCTCTGCACCTAGTTTAACAAGAGTCCAGTAAGTGTCTTCATCAATCTCTAGGTGCAGGGCGTACTTGCCATTGGAAAGCATCATGTTTTTTGTAGGTGGTTTGGCTATCAATGCTAAAGCATATTCACGAAGGTCATCAGATATCATTGTCTCTTAACAGCAGACTTGAGTTGTGGTAGTGCGGTACCAGGGAATGGAACATAGCCTGCCTCCATCATATTAAAGAACAGATCCCACGCATCATGCTGCGTAAAGATCTCCTTGGGTTTGTAGGTACGCCAATGCGTCAGTGGAGCTTGTGCCCCTGAGTTGGTATACAGAAGTACAAAGCGTCCATCACTGATGTGGTCAGCGGGAGGAGCATACCACCAGGCAACACACTTTTCAGGCGTACCACTAGGGCTAGCATTCCGTGCTTCTGTGCGTTTGCACAGCAGCTCCCTGTATTTATTGAACCAGGTCAGATGGATGCACCAGGGTTTGAATCCTTGGATCTCGGACGCAAAGTCAGATAGGTTGCTGAGCTGACGCTGATACGACCCACACGAACACCAAGGTTCACCCATGAGAGTTGTGGATTGTTCAGCCTCCATGTCGCCGTCAAGGTCAATGGGCCGATTCGCAATCCGCAATCCGTCTGGTGCAACCAAATGCCCAAGATCTGTTTGATTGGATTGGAGGAGATGGAGGACTTTGTTGGTGTCTGATACATGTATAAATTTGTCTGCCCAATGGTCTTGTAGTTTTGCATTAGATGTCAGGTGTCCGAGTGCGTGTGAGTAGTTCCAGCCTTTAAACAGAATGTAAGCATTGTTATGCCATACACTAGGGCCACGGTAATTAGGACCAAGATAAGAAAAGAAATCCTTGAGACGATGAGTATAACTGCTGTAGGCCGCTTTAATTAATTCACTGTCATAAGTTTGCTCACTACCATCGCGACGCACCACAAGACAATTATTATCTCGCAGATAAATCCCAGCAACTTCGGTGTCATCAAAGTCCTGGTACGCACGCCCAATGTTTGTCCGCGTGTAGATCGCCGCTTGCGCTGGCGTAAGTTCTTGTGCTGTTTGAGTTGACATGGTTGGTGTGGTGTAGTGTGATCAAGCAAGCTTGCTTCCTGTTCACGTTGCAAGCATAGCACCAACAAGGAGGAGCCCTGGTCATGGTGTGTAATTCTTAACACAACACAAAGATTTGAAATGGTTTTAACTAGGTAAGTAAAATAAACCTAGACAATCAAATAACCATGTTGCAATTTGAAATGTCACCAGAAGACATGTTCTGGCAAGAAAAAATGATGCGTTCCATTAATGAATGTGATTCCATTAGTGAGCTAAAAGAAATGGCAACCCTTTTGGTAAGGATTGCCACAATGCGTCAAGTTGCAATTAAAGGATTAGTAAAAGATGCCATGGACTTGATGAGTAATCAAGTTGACCATGACATCCTTACACGCCTCAAAGAAGACTCTGGTCCTCTCCAGTAAGTTCATCACGAGCAGGCAATGCCTTCACCTCAACCGAATCACTGTTACGAGAAACAGGCAGGATTTGCACACCCTCTTTGATGCCATAGGCACCACCAAGCTTTTGTGCATCTTGCCGTGCATGTTGATTGATGTAATCATCAAACATCTCTTGCATCTTCCAGGTTGATTCACGATCTTCATCAGGAATCGAAAGACGACCAAGGGATTCAACTGCTGCATCCTGAGAGCTGTAGTCAGGAATCTCAAAGGATTCAATCGCGCAAATCTCTACGTTATTTGCACCACGCATCTCGTTAGCAAGGACGGGCACAAACACTGTGGTGGCATAAAACTTTTCGTTGAATGCCAAAGGAACTTCAGAGTCCAGCGCCTTGCTCAGACACTTAGACATTTCCTTTTCATACAGCTTAACCTTGTCGCTAACATCAGTGCCATTCAATCCCTTGAGAGTAAGAACCATCGGAATCTTATGGGCACGCTTGTTGTCCTGGGTCAGCACGTAGACCAGATACTTGGTACGAACACTGTACTTGCGCTTGTACATGTTTCCTTTGCTGTTCTCAAGATCAGCAGCAAGCCGATCATTCTCGAACATCTGCTTGACTTCTGGATCCTCAAAAGTACCAATCGTTTGGCGCATACCAGAAGTTTCTTCCACCATTAGTGGAGAACGCAACAGGATCTGAAGACGAGGTTCGGTAAAGTTCAAGCCTTCTTCAATAGAAGTGTTTGGTGCCATACCAAAGGTTTGCTTATAGTCCCAGATCACAGAACCCTTAGCAAACTCATCTTCGGTTGCAGTCCAACCACAGGTATCCAGATCGGATTTGCGTACAAACCAACCGCGTACTTTAGATTTGTTTAGAGGTTGAATTGTTACAAGATTCTGGTAGCCAGACACAAATTCTTTGGACTGGAACATCCGGAAGGAATCAAGTCCCCTGGTTGCAAGAGCAGCAGTTTTCTTGGTGGTCATTTTCTTAAGAGTTTTCAGGGAAGGAGGCGTAGCAATTTCGGATTCAAATTGATTCATCCATTGATCAGTTACCGGGTCAAGCGGAGCTTGGGTCATGGTTTGTTCGTAGTCAAGGACAAGCAGTTTAACGTCATGCTCAGGACGGATTCTCAGTCTAGATCAATGCTTTGTTGCTGAGCCTGGAGACCAGTACTCATAACAAAACTTTGCACTTTCCGCGCATCAAAGTACATCTGAGAGTACTCGTTCATAACCTCATAGATGCTTTCTTCCATGTAGCCACAACCCTTAAGAAAATCTATAAGGTGTTGTATCACATCATCAGCAACCACACTTTTAAATTCATGCAGAACTTTGGTGTTCTCATCCTCATAGAGGAGAGTGAATTGATCATGCGTTGGTGTCATTGATTTGTTCATAGTATTTGTCGCGAGCTAGAACAAAGATTTCGCCCACGTGAAAAGAAGCTAGTGCAAGCTTTGCAAGTTGAACATCAACTTCATCTTCTTCATTAATCACATCAACGTACTCATTGATGTGTTCCATAAAAAATTCATAAGCAATTGCATCCAGCAAAGTAAGATTTCCGTTTGAATCAAAATCAAGGTTGATTGGCATAGTGCTCAGAATGGAGGTTCGTCGGAATCAAAGTTGGGTGCACTGCCGTATTGACCAGGGAGATCAGGCAGCCCACCACCAGAGGCTTGAGTCCAAGGATCAGAAGATTCTTCGACGGTCTTGCCACCCCAAAGACTAGCACCTTCTTCGATAGATGCAGGTGATGTGTTGGATCCTTGAGGTTTAACCTGGGTCTCGACTGCAGTCTTTGGTGCCAGGGTCATCTGGACAAGCTGGATCTTTACATTTGTTTTCTTTTCTTTTGTTTCTTTATCAGTCCATGCGTCAGTAACAAGCCGACCACGAATTGTAATACCAGTCCCTTTACGTGTAAAGTTCACAAGCAATTCAGCTTGATTCAACTTATCTTGCGCTGTATTAATTGCAGAAAAGTTAAAAAGATCAGATTGATTGCGTCCAGTGTTAACAGCAAGAGTTTGATTACAGATCATCAAACCTTCTGCTGTAGTTTTAAAGGCACGTTGATCACTTGGATCAATGTCTTTTACACAGCGTCCTGTGAGGATGACATCATTAAAGACTGGGAATGCTTCTGTAACCGGAGCAACAATTCCTCCATGTAACGAATGCGTTTTTGTGTCAAGATCATGCCGCAGCTTTGAGCCGTGAATGTACACACGGGTTCCTTTGCTGAGATCTTTGAACTTATCACAGGCTTTACCATAGATGTGAAGAATGAGATGAGTTGGTGCTTTGTTACCAACCGGAGGCAGAATTACTTCTGCACAAAGGTTGGATGAAGTTGCACTGGTGTAAACCTCACGAGGATTTTCGTTAAGGATTGCACAGGCGTCAACGTAATTCATGAGATCAAATGTCAGGTGTTAAAGCAGTTTAACGTCATGCTTAGGACGGACAATCATTCCTTTATAACAGGAAGCGGATCACCAAGACTTTCAAGCCAACAGATCATGCACCAATAACCTTCATGATCTTTGATTGTGCTTTCAATATATTGTGTATGTTCTCCATGCTTGGGGCATACAATCTTTAATGTTGATGGTTGAATGTTAATAAAGTTTTTTGGTTCAAGTTCCATGGTTAGTGGGTCTGGCTCCAGTCGGATCCTACCCGAGAATCCCCTTCAATAGGACAAAGGAATCCAAAAAATTCACCAGCTTGCGGGAAGGCAAGCATAGCCTGCTCTTGGATCTGCGCAGTGTACTTGGGGTCACAAACCAACTGCACCTCATCGTGGATCATTAGAACTTGTTCCCAGCCCTGACCATGGGGCAGAGTCAGGGCAGACTCAATGTTGTTATGAATGTTAATGACAACTTGTTTCATAAGAATTGCACCTGCTGATTGCAACAACACATTTAAGCCTTTAAATGCAGAACGACAATAAAGAGTACGCCGATCCAATCCAATCAAGTAGTTGCGTGTGACGATGTTGTCATCGATCTGCTGCTTGAGTTTCTTTAGAGCTGGCACACCTTTCATGAATGAATTGATTGCAGTTTTTCCTAGTTGTCGCAGAACTTCTTCATCTTTTTCATTCGGATCCACAATGCTACCAGCTTTAAGGTGACCAGCTCCATAGAGGACTGCATAAAGCAAACGCTTACTGATGTCCCTGGTCTCTACACCAAATCGTTCTTGGTTGTATACATGGATATCAATGTCTGGATCTGTAACAACCCGTGCGTATTCACCGTTATCCCATAGCGCCAAGTAACCAGCAAGGCAACGCAACTCCAATGCTTTGGCATCAATACCAATCATGTCCCATCCTTGGGGCGCATGAAACAACGACCGACATTCCTTGCCATAAGGTGAATAGCCCGCTGGAACCTGACCCATGTTGGGGTTGCGGTGAGCACAACGACCAGTGATACAACCAGAAGTAACAACGTCACCGTGCATTCGACCAGTATCATTGTTAACCAACTTGAGCCAAGCATTGTTTCCATCAGCAATTTGACCAAGGCGTTTCTTGATGAGCATATATTCTGCCAGGGGTTTAGCCTCTGGAAACGGAAGCTGCTCTAGCACTTCGTCATCAATACTTGGATTTCCTTTCGCAGTTGTTTTCTCTGGTTCCCATCCGTACTTAGCCTTAAATCGATCAACAATTTGCTGACGAGATCCAGGATTGAACTCTTCATGGCGAATCTTTTCAAAAGGAACTCCTTTGACATAGCCACGATTTTTGTTATTGACCTTAGGTGTAAACCAAGAACTGTGCTTGATTGGAGGAAAGATTTCTTTTAGTTGTGCCTCCAGTTCTGCTTGTCTTGCTCGCAAGCCATCCACAAGATCAAGACATGCATCCACATCAAAAGGAACACCTGCTCTAATTTGTTTGTTAATGGCCAGAGCAAAGTCGTGCTCCAGTTTGAGCGGTGGTTCCGGATAGTTCTTCTTGGTGATATGCCCCCAAAGTTTCGTAGTAATCGCAACGTCTTGCTGACAATATTCCAGCATTTCTTGCGAATACTCCGAGAAGTCTTTGAAGACGATCTTATGATCGGCCATCCTCCATCCCCAAGCCTTAAGCGATGCGGATCCACGTAGGTTCTCTGGAACCTGCGGATATTGTTCGATGTCAAGGTCATAGAGTTTTTCCTTGGGCCAGATCAATCGTGTGCAGATAAGCGTGTCAATAATGCGTGCTTTGCAGTCAAATGAATGCAGCTTTTGTAGAACAGGAATGTCGTAGAAAATCAGGTTATGTCCTATAAGAGAATCGGCAGTTGCCAGATGAGCAAGAGCATCAGCAATAGCATCAGGCCCATAAGTAAAAGTTTGTTGTTTGTTGATGTCATAAATTACAACACAAAAAACTTTTGTAGCTTGTTCATACAAGCCATCCGTTTCCAAATCAAAAACCAAATAAGTTTCATTTGGATTTGGGCTCATTGAAAAACGAGACTCCTTGACTTTCAACATAAATTGCTGCCTGTCTTAATGCTTCGGGATTATCGTTGAATAATCCTAAACCCTTATTGCAACCTGGGCACAAAAGACCACGGATTTTATTTGTGTCATGACAATGGTCAACATGGTAATCCGCATCAGTCTCAAAGTGTTCTTTACAGATTGCGCAACAACTATTTTGAAACTCCAAGAAATTTAATTCTTGTTCCAGAGAAAGCCCGTAAAATTTTTGACGTTGCCAACGGCGTTGCCTTGCAATCCCTCGTTTTTTAAATTCAGGATTACTAGACCAGCGCTTAGCTTGTTTAATTCGAATACAATCTTTGCAGTCACTACGATGTCCACCATAATCACTGCGTTTGTAAAAAGAAGATAAAGATTTTTCCTTTTTACAAAAAGAACAAACTTTTGTTTCAGTCATTTGCGGAACTGGGCTTCATCGCAAACTTGGAGTTCTTTACAGGCAAGGTCTTCGTCATTGTTGTTAATCCACGTCAAGATCTGTTGTGCACCCGCACGATACGGATGAGAAAAGATCTTGCTTAATGCCACTTCAGAGTCTAGTGGGATTAACTCAAATTGATTGGTTGAACTATTGGCGGTAACGGCGTGAGGTTCGCCCCACCGCCAACAAGCAATGATGTAAGACATGGATCAGATGAAAGTCAGATAGATGATATCTGATTCCACCTGATCCGCAAGTGTCTACAGAATCATTTCCGATTCTTTTTGTTGTAGCCAACGAAACCACCTTCCTTCTTGCGTTGGGAGATGGCTTTGCCTGCATCCGATCCAGCCCTCTGGGACCCATGGACCAAAAGTGCGAAGGACTTATCGCCAAGGCAGTGGCTGTCATCGTGGTCTACCTCGAGGCCAAGCTCTGCGGCTTGTTCTTCTGTGTAGACAACGTGAGCAACCCTGGTGTAAACCTCAGGATACTTGTCGATCAAGTAGTCGAGTGTCCCACCGTGAGATGCAGTGAGATAAAAGTTGGATGGAATCAGGTCACGTAGGTTGTACCACATACCAAGAGACTTGGTGAATGCGTAGAACTTTTGTTGCGGGCGACCTTGAGCAACCATGATCCAAGCCTTGAGATAGTTCTCAGTCCAGAAGTCACCGCTCTCATGGATGCGCACCAGATCTTTTGGTGGTTGTGCTGAGAGTGAAAGGTCAATCAGATCACGCATCAACACAGCTTGGTTCCCATTGGAATGAAGAGCTTCACGAAGCAAATCCCAGTTGTGCCAACGTGCTTCACGAACAGTAGGCCTGGTCTCTGCCATGGCAGCAAAGCAACGGAAGTCCCATTCTGCTGTCACACCTGTGTACTGAGGTAGGTCAGTGATCAAACCTGTGGTGCGATCAGCAAATGTCTTGCATACACCTGCGTGAGGGCAGGCATACCCAGCAGGCAGGCTAAAGATCAAACGATTCTTGAGCTTACCGTTACCGGTGGAAAACTTGAGGAGTTTCATGAGTTGAGTTGAATGATAATAAAAACTAATCAACAGTTTAAGGACTTGCTTAGGTCCATCTTCCTGATCGGGAATGTTACAAAATGAACGACATCATATACATAAACCGTCATATACTTTCCGTATCAATAGATACTAAAGCAATGACGTTAGTGTATCGCGGTTGCAAGTACAACCAAGAAGAACAAGCCAAGAAGGACCAAGCCTGGTGGAACTTAGCCCACCGTCCCTGGCTCTGCCTGAAGTACCGTAACGTCTGCTACTTTCCATATGTCACTGGAGGCCTGATCAAATGAACAAAGCATTGATTGTCTACCTGGTAGATAAGAAAAAGAAAGTGGCACGCAAGGATGTAGAGTCCAAGCATGCCATTGCTGAATTAAAAAAACAAAGCGCCGCGACCTTTTGATCGCCATTTGTTTAGATCATCTTTTGTTTTCTCATCCTTCGGAGAAGGCTGCTTCTCCGATGATGGGGAATTGTTCGCAAAAGATCCGCTTGATTTCTCGGGCAATTTGCTGGTGCTCGAGTTGTGTTGATTCATGGCAGCGTAGGTCTAGGTAATGAATGAACGACCTAAGAGTACCGTTCATATAAATGCGTGTCTGTGTCGAAAGTGGCAGGATTGCCCTGGCACATTCCTTGGCAACACCATTGCTTACCATTTCACGGTAAAGATGTTCAGAGTTTTCATATAGTTCACTGATGCGCCTGTAATAAGAACCAACAAGTTCAGGTGACAGATCGTCAATACTGTTCTGCCTGTTCTTATGGTCTTGCCTACGTAGATGAGGAATAGCAGCAGAACCTAACTCATTAGTATCTGCATAACGCTGACTAAATTCCTGGAAGCTAAAGGATCGATGGCGAATGATCTGTGCAGAAATAGCACGCGTTGTGTTGATTTCCACACACATATTGGCCATCTCGTACGGCGACCAGTGCTTGTGTGTGATGAGGTACTTGAGAAGCTTGGGAGCTGTCTCCATGTTCCCTTGATTTTTTGGAGCTGATACACGTGCCATGTGTGTGATCATTTCCTCTGCATTGGGCGTAGCCCAAACAAGTTGTACATTCATGAGCACTTAAGAAAGTAATGCCAACGGCTTGTTGGATCAGTGTACCGGATCACTGAACAACCTTGGTAGTGATCCAAGACTTCAAACTTTGAAGTGTCTTTAGGTTCATCTGATGCCAAAAAAATTGAAGCCAACAAACCAGTAACTGCAAACGCAAGGATTGTTGCACAACACCCACGAAGAAAACAAAGCTGTTGTTCTGTCATCTCATTCTCCTGGAACAATAACTTCTTTAGTCAGACGTTCTAACTCTGACACAGGACAGATGCGTGCTGTGGCATGTTCAGTGGGACTAGGCAAATGATCCCACCGCACTAGCAAGAACCTTTGCTTGGCACCAGATGAATTCTTTTTGTAATTAATGCCAACGACTTCACCATATCGTTGACTCCTGTACTGAGCAATTCGTTGCCTGGTTTCTTGGTTGTTTGTGTAAATCCCATGGGGCTTGGGACGTTCAGCAACACGATCACCAATCTTGTAATCAAACTGGCGCTTAGTTGGCATAGTGATTGCAGTCGTAGGAATCAGTTGTGTCGTATTCAGGAAAACCAAATGCACATTGACCGCCTTCATTATGCAAGCAGTCTTTGCATTTGATTGTCACTGGTTCTGATGCAAGTGGGTTGCCACCTAATAAACTGTAGAGCTTAGAAATAAGGATGAGGTTTTGCTGTGCTTCGTTATAAAAGTCAGCAGATACTTCGTATGTTGTAAAGCGATAACTGCAACAATCACATTGCATGCGCCTACGTGCACCATTGGATGCCCCCCTAGATTCAATAACGCGAATTCCGTTTTGGTTGCATTCAGGACATCGAGCATGAAAAGGATTTGGTTTACGCGCCATGGTCTTCAGTTGCTGGAGATTTGTTTAAATGTTCAGACAATTTGTTTAGTTGCATAGAGTCCAAATAGTAAAGGACATTCTCTGCACCAAGAATGTTAAATGAATCAACCAAAAGTTCTTTGTTGTCTACACCAAGGTAATAGGACAACAAGATGTTCTCTGCTTCTTCAAAGCCATCGTATGAACCAGTGAGGCTTTCAAGTACAGTACCTGGCATGTTGTCCACGATGTAAGAAACAACACCCTTGGTAACCACAGGCCAAGTATTAGCAGGAATTAATGCATAGGTTTTGTCAACCAAATCAAGATCAACAAGTCCAGGTTGAGATTCATCTGACATAGATAAAGACCCCCGCTTGCGCAGGGGCCGAACATTCCTCAGAGATCTTAGGCGACTTGAGCTTGTGTGTCTACCACTTGATCCATAACGCCAGCTTCCTTGAGCTTGTCGAGCATGGCACACATGATGTTGGCATGGGCATGGGTTTGCTCCATGAAGTGTTGCGCACGCTCTGCTGTGATGGTGTGGACGCAGCCGTTGGGTTCGACATACTTCCAGCTTCCATCAGGCTGCGGATCACCTTGGAGCGCAAGACGTTCAGAGTTACGGACGTACCTCAGCTCTAGGTTATGGAAGTCCTGGAGACCATCGGCAGCAGTCCAGGTTGCACCAATGTTGTAACGCTTGTCTGCATCAGAGTAAGCGTGGAATTCAGGGATGAGGTGTTTGAAGGCAGCAAAGATTTGCATGGTGTTGAGTAGTAGTTGGATTGGTAGCCGACCTCGGATTCGAACCGAGACTTGACGGAGCTTAAATCCGTTGCCTCTGCCGTTGGGCTAGTCGGCCTCACTTGGGCTTACGTCAATTGAGCTTGACTGCCAAGTGTGATCTTGAGGTAGGACTTCCATTCCGTAAGTCCAGCTATCATAGTCTTCCTCATTACGTGGATCGTCAATCAATTCGTAATGAGGAGAGTTCTGATGGATGTACTCGCCAAGATTGGCAAGAGCCATGGCAAGAAGTTGTTCATCAGTGTGTTCCATAAATAAAGAGGCGTCCTTTAACGAGGATAGGACGCCTCTGCTGTGGATTCAGCTCTTAGAGCTTAGCTCAGATTCACGGGATTGCAAGGCTCGCTTGAATGCCGTGGAGTACTGCTCACGTTCTTCATCTGATAGGGGTTGGTTGGCAACACCAGCAATCTGAACAACGTTCATGACACCCATGGATACGTCCAGTTGGATCGTAAAGGTTGGCTTACCATCAATCATGCAGAGCACAATGAAGTGCTTACGTTTCTTGATGTCTTCTGCATAGCGTCCTGCAGAACCCACACAGTTACGTACTGCTTGTCCCCACTGTGACAGTTGATGTGTATCAACAGGCTGGAAGAATGTCCAGTCACTGTTGTTAACATTGACCTTGATAGGTTGAGGGAACAGATCCTGGTGTAGTGATTCCTTGCGGTTAGTTACCTTCCATGCTTCGGCTTGCACGTAGTCATGGAAGTCAGGCATCCGCCAGCGCTTAGGTGCATCCAGTTCTTTGCCATGCTCTAGTACACGCATGATCATAGAGAACGTATCGTTCATCTCATACCATGAGTGAATAACGTAGTCATGATCATTAAAGGTAGACAGAGCCCGATTATCCTTCTTGGCGTCTTCAATATATTTAGACATCATGTTGAAGAATGAAGTCACACTCATGTGTTTACGCAACCAAGCAACTAACTGTTCGTTGAAACGCAAGTTATTGAGGTTGACAGTGCGGAGCTGATCAAAGTAAGTACGGTAATGATCGATAGGGCAGTCGGGCCAGATACGATTAATGAACTCAATAGAGTTACAAGTCTGCTGGAATTCGTTGAAGCCGTACTTAATAGCTTTGCGTTGTGTATTCTCTGGATTGTTGTACTCAGCAACTGAACGATCAAGCATCGCTTGAAGTTGCTTCTTGATATATGGAGAAGTAATAATTGTTTCTACATTGGTTAAACATGTGCCGTAAGAAGAATAGCCATAGTCATTCTTCAGTAACTTAGATGTTGTAATCAAGTTATCAACTGTTAATTGATACTTGGTCTTATCAGGTATGGTCTTGCTGAAGAATGCATGCAGCTCAAGTGCATCAACAATGTTGTTGCAACGCAGACGTTCAAAGATGCTGCGGCAATCACTCCATTGAGGAACGGTTGTCATCAGCTGGGATTCAAACCTATTGATTGCCTCGTTGATATCACGAGCCTTCTGGTAGTAACTGGCGATACCCAAGGCACGCCAGTTGCGACCGTCTTTGCCATTGATAATATCTTGCTTGGTTACTGTTGCTGAGTAAGTAAAGACCTGTGAACCACGACCAATGGTGTGTTCAGTGCACTGCTCTTTGCTGTTCCAGATGCTGTGAGGTACAGCCTTGGCAGCAGCTGAGGTGTTCTTAAATGCATAGGCGTAGCCATAGAGATAATCTTCGCCTTTCTGTGGGAGCCATGCTGCGTACCAGCATTGCTCGAAGTGATAGAGGATAGCAATAGGTACAGTGCGTGCTTGTGAAGTTGCTACGTCCACAAGCTTGGTAAACAATTGGAAGCGCCCTGGCGCTAGCTGTGCATTGATGTAATCAATCGCATCCTGCTGATAGCTGGAGCGCACCACATCTTCAGGGATGAGGTGAGGGATGTTGCCAAGGGGGTACTTGGCTTTCTTGGTAGGCTTCTTGTTCTCTGTTTGCTTAGCCAAAGCCTTGAGCTTTGGATCATAAGCCAGCAGTTCTTGTTGCAAGTTAGACGGCAGGTGGAAATGCATGATGAGGTTGGAGTTGAGTTGAGTATAGGCAGTTTAACGTCATGCCCAGGACGTAATCATTACTGTTCTAAGTACTGATCAATGGTGTAGGTACCGGTCGGTGTCATGACTGGCATGCGTTTAGCAAAGCCAGTTGCTAGGTAGACACGACCCTTGGGACCACGCAGTACAAAGTACCAGCGTTTGAATTCAATTGAGAAGCCAATCATTCGTCTGAGGTGTCGAGTAATTACTAATAAAGCCAATCATTCGTCTGAAGTGTCGAGTAGCTCCCATTGAGGATCGAGGTGATCAAGATAGGCACAGAAGCCATCTTCATCAAGAGGAATTGGTTCCTCTGGATCCAGCTCAATAGTTGTTGTACAAAGAGCAGGAGCCCACTCTTCAGGTTCGAAATGAGTTGCCCGATAGAGCAAACGCATCTCGTCCACAATTGCTGTAATTGTGACATGGGTGTCACTGAATGAGGTATTTTCAATAGCTAGAACTGTCATCAGTTGTCATCCACGTAAGAATAGGTTTTGGCAATGACACACTTGTACTTGTTCCATGCACGTGCACTAAAGTACTCGCCATGAAAACGTTGTGAATCAAGCGTGTTCTCTTGTGCCCTGCGCATAGCGCAGGCAGAAAGATTGATGCGATCAAACAGGGTAAGTTCGTCGAGGTAAAGAGACATGGTTTGAGTTGAGTGAGTGTTAGCAACCTGGGACTTACACTGCCTCCTTCTGTGCTGTTTGCACAACGAGTACAGACGCCCAGATCTTTAGATTATCTTAATGTTTCGCTTGCTTAATCCTGTGCCAGGGATACTGATTGATCCACGGACACCAGACTCACGTGCATTGAGCGTGAGTTGGAACGGACCAAGTTTAATTGATTTGGTGTAAGACTTGATTCCATTTTCTGTAATGTTGAATCCAGCAATGGTCTTGTCAAAGTTAATTGGGGATTTGTGCTTAGTCATTTGATTGCGTTACGTGCGTGTTCACGAATGCTCTTCACTTGTTTAAAATCTTCTTCATTCATTTGTGAATAAAGATGTTCAACAATATGTTCATCAGGAAATAAAAACCTGATGATTTCAAGAGCACGATGCCTGTCGTGCTCTGTGATTGTTTCATGTGGATGTGCAATTGCTGCACATACATAACGCAGCATCCTGTCTGCGTAAAGTTCTTGTGTCATTTCAGATCTTCTGGCATGAGTGCATTGATGTCATCTTGATCTTCCATATTTGTCATGACAAACTTCTCTCCATTGGGAGAGATGAAGCCTCCAATGAAGCCAATGCCATGACGTTCAGCAGATTCTTTCATCTTGGCTACAAGTTGCATAGCTTGTAACCTCTCCATATCAAGGGAGTCAGGGATACGAGGAGTGTTGGGATTAGTCATTGAAGTTGAGTTGATTAACTGTTGAAGTCTACCAGGGTAGTCAAGGATTGATTGGTGTATTAAGAGATGTAATACATAGGAAGTACTTATGCTTATAGAAGATCCCCCCTGGTACTCCTTTCGGGGGTGCAGGGGGAATACATGTGTACTACCTGATGTTATCGATGCATCTCCTGGTGTTCTTTCCATGCAGCTGCATGCATTTCTGCTGCAGTGATAGGAGGTTCACCAGGTTCGTTAGGTGTTGGATCGTAGTCGACCTCATCTTCCAACATGCCGATCACCTCTTCGACGATGTTACGCATGTGTGGATCGAGATGCTCATCCATTTGATGACGCTTATCTTCGCGAGCACAGATAGCTTTGAGTGCATCAATCACTAACTGCAATTGATGGTACTCATTTCTGGTCCAGGGATACTCTGGGTACTTCTGAGTTTGTTCCATGGTTGGTTTGGTGTTGAGGTTAACGTGAGCCTGGGACTTACACCACATACTTGCGTAGTGGATGCCCAGGTATTGGCATGTATTGGCATTTTGTACGTGCCACTCAATACTTGATGTTCGCTATTTGCAAATAGCAAATGACAGCATAATGATATAACACTTACGTTGACTTAGGATCAAGCATGATCCAGCCTGTGTAGTTATCTGTGCTCCTGTCTACACGTATCAAACCGTACTGCTCAAGCTTGATCAATGCATTGAGATATAGATCAATCCTTGATCGGGTGCTTGGACACCTTGGTACATAACACGGTGTGTTCGGGTACTTCTTCTTGTGATTCAAGAAGTACATGTAGAGGTTCCGTTGGTTGATGCTCAATCCAATCGGTGGTGTTGCCGTTAGTGTCATCAGCAGTAGTGTGGTTTGGTTTCGGGGTAGACCTTAGCGTAGTCGTTGGAGAAGTTGACTTCGTAGTTGTGGTACGTCGTCGACTGCCCGAGGCTTGGCTGGTCTGCGATCTCGTACTCGTCGTAGTACTGGATGAAGGCTTGGATCGCTTGCCTCTTGGAGAAGATGCAGTGGGTGAGGACTGGGAGTCCTGCGTAGTACCACCATCCACCTTCTTCTGGACCGCCGTAGTTGAGCGTCGTTTCGTGGATGGTGATAGTCGTTGGGTCTTGGTGCTCCCACTCCTGGTGGACTTGATATCGCTGGATTGCGAGTCGTGCTTTCCAGGTGTTGGGGTAGAACTTGCGGAGTTCAGAGACGTAAGACATTTGTGATTCTCGGTAGTGTTTGAATGTGAGTTTGTCTTTCCAGGTATCTGGATAGTGCTCAATGAGAAGAGCAATAGTGTCAGCCCACGACATAAGTCGATGAGGATTTCAATAAGGATTGATGCAATTACAATGACATGCAAGATGATGTCATCTTCGTGATCACGATTCGTCATCGTAGCCCTCCCATTCTTGTGGATCAGTCTCACGCATGGCTTCTTGTTCTTCTTCGAATTGATCAGCCATTGCGTCTAACAAGTCTGCGTTGTAGTTGTTGTCAAGGTTAGTCATGGTTTGAATTGAGGTAGGTGGACAATAAACCTGGGACTTACACCACTATTGAGAAGAGTTCTCAATAAGGATGCCCAGGTGTTCAGGCGTATGGTACGTAGTCCGTATGGGTACGTAACTTATCTATGGAAATGAGATCCTCATAGATTTCCTCTTCGTCCCAGTCGTCATAGTCATCGGTTTGATTCTCGATAACTTCAACGCCTAAGTCTTCGAGTTGATTGTGGAACTCATGCCAGCCATTTGCTTTCCCATAGACGTGGCAATAATAGCCACGAGCATCAGCCATCAGTGCGACGTAGAGCTTCATTGTTCTGTTGAAGATTAGGTTGAGGGTTGATGTTGGTAGGATCCACTCCCACCAATGCCATTCCGCTGATGGTCGCAAGGAGGAGTGAGAGGAGGACAACAAAGATGTTACCTCCGCGTGTCTCATGAGACTCAGGGTAAGAATCCATGTGGATATACTTACCCTTACCCATTGAATAGATTGTCTTCATTAGTTCGTTGCAAGAATGTAACGACAAGCAATGTAGTCTTGGTCAGGGAGTGACACAGGGTTACCTTGTTCGTGTGAACCATAGGTATCAATCCACTCACCATCGATCAATACATCGAGACACTCATAAAATGCATCGATGTACTCACGTGCTTGTTCTGTGCGTGCCACCCAGTGAAGGTGGCAGACATTCTGTTTGCAACTGATGTAATAATCATCGATCTTGAAAATTTCAATTGGACGATCAAGATCTTCTTTGCCAATGGTAATCATTGTGTGATTTGCAATGGATTGGTGTGCAGGATATTGAGTCCTGCAGAGAAGGGCCGAAGCCCCTCAGTGCAGAAGTCAGTCTTCATGCCTGCGTTCCCAACGAAGCAGATCTCTGTTGAGATCTACCTTACGTTGGAGGATGACGCAGAAAGGCATGAGGTCTTGGAACTGAGCCATACCATCCTGCCACTTGAAGAAGAGATCAAGTGCTGCCTGACGGTCAGCTTCAATCTCTTGGTCAATGACAGGAGAATCTCTACGTGCCAGGAGACGAGCATCCTGGGTGAGGAGATGTTCAACAGCTTGGTAGTTCATGGAACTAACTTGGTGTCGTGTGGTGTAGTGCAGAGAGAACTCTGCAGAAACCCATCGATATCGATGGGAAAGTGCAGAGATCAGTTCATGTACTTACTGTTGATGCAGTAGTACGTATCACCCAAGAAGCCTTGGGTTAGGACCAGGTTGTGTCCTGGTCTTTCGTTGCACGTCTCTTGGTAGTGCTTGTTGAGAAGCTTCTGCGCTCCAACAGATAGCAGTAGACCCAAGCCAGTACCAAGTAAGACAGCAACACAGGGTTCAACAGGGATGTGGTTACGCATGATCAGAAGATTGTCCCAATAAGGTTGTCGTGTTCCAGGGTGATGCCATTGTTGTAAACATCTTGCATCTCCTGGTATAACTCCTTAACACTGGAAGGAATACCATGCATCAGCGTCTGGACAGATAGTTCTTTCCATTCGCCTGCAACCTTCTTCTCGAAGCGAAGCATGGTGCTTTCGCCTCCGTACCACGTAACGCGATACAAACTCTCGCACTTAGGTTGATAGATCATCATGGTGTGGTGTTGATCTGTAAGCCACCCTCAGTGGGTGGCAATAACTGGGCAGGGGATTGCACCCTGCCTCCCGCTTTGACGGATCAGTCCTGGTCGGCGTCTGCCAACTCGATCTTCATAAGCTGTCGCATTGACAGCTCAGCAAGATCAAACTTGTCGACCCTCCACTCGTTGAAGAAGTGGTCACGATAATCGCAGTTGCGATCACCGCACTCACAAGGACTGGTTATCCAATCCTTCTCTTCTTCCTTGGCCTGCTTTGCAGACAACTCCACCGCCTTGGCCTCAGCTTTACGCTTAGATGCGTAATAGCCAATGACATGAGGCTCGTCACAGCAAGCCCTCGAGTTGAACTCGGTGAGCATATAGACGTGCATGGATCTCTCCATGTGTGCGGTGCCTATCTCCGCTGGAGGCAATAGCTGAGCAGGGGATTTGAACCCCCAGCATCACGCTCTACTTACGTAGGCTCAGCCAATGGTGCTACTGCTGTTCACACCAAAGCGTCCCGTCCACCAAATTCATGGTGACCTGACGCCTATCTCCTCGCTTGAGCCATGCCCAAGCTCCTCGTAGTGCCGCTGTCTTGATTGGAGCACATGCTCCATTTGCAGGCATCACTACCTTCCAGCAACCAGTGCCACGGTCGTGGTTGACCATGTTCCACTGGGTGTTGTTGCGAGCCACAGGAATCTCCTGTTGTGTGCGGTGCCTATCTCCGCTGGAGGCAATGACCAGTCCCGGCATTGCACCGGGATGGGAGCTATGACTCACCTGGCCTGAAGCTGCTTGACGAGCTTCCGTCCTGACTCAAGCGACATGAGTGTGGAACGATGCCACTCTCCTTGGCACTTGGCCTTAAGGATCATCTTGGTGACACGCACCAAGTTCTCTGACTTGTTCACCTGGAACTGGAAGATTGCTTCTTCAGTCGTCAGGGTGAAGTAGAGGATGTCCACAGGAATCTCCTGTTGTGTGTGGTGCCTATCTCCACGGAAGGCAATGACTGCCAGGGGAGTCGAACCCCTGGTACCGCCTGAGTACGGTCAGTCTTTGGGCTCAATCGCCTTAGCGACTTTCACCCTGGTGTCACGCACCCACTTCTGGATGCGCTCCTTGCTCTGGTCCTTGGCCACTACATGGGCAGCAACCATGAGACCGGCAGCAATGTTCTTGCGGATGGACATGGATCTCTCCGGTGTGCGGTACCCATCTCCGCTGTGGGTAATAGCTGAGCCTGGAGTTCGCATCCAGGCATGCCGCTTTTACGGACTCAGCTCTTGTAACCGTTAGCTGCGCACCAAGCCATATGAGCTTGATGCTTATCTGCAGGCCAGTCATGCTCCAAACATTGCTTGGCAGTTGCTCTCTCCAGGTTTGGGAGAACATAAACAGCAGATGATGCATACATAACCAATGGGATAGCAATGCATGAAACCAGTGCTGCAGAGAAAGAAGCTTGACGGGACATGGATCTCTCCGGTGTGCGGTACCCATCTCCGCTGTGGGTAATAGCTGAGACCAGGAGTTGCACCTGGCCCTCCAGTTTCCTGGAGTACTACAGCTCAGCGAATCAAGTTCAGGTTTGGATTATCAAACCAGAAGCTTGAAAGATCCTGATTAAGAATCTCTTGCAACTGGCCGCCAATATCTTCAGCGGCCAGGGTTGCGGCAATGCGGCAACAATACACATATGTGCATTTGTTGCCTTCGTAAACTCCCCAAAGGGAGTCTCGAGAAGGGTCCCAAGTCATAGGAATCTCCAGTCTGCGGTGCCTATCTCCGCTGTAGGCAAGACTGAGTGGGGGATTCGACTCCCCCGGCATCACGCCTGGTACTCAGAAGGGAAGAACGTCCTCTTCCCAAAGGTCAACAAGCCTGACTTCTACAGACTCGAAGAGGTCATCCTTCCACCTCGAAGCACATGCCAAAGCATCTTCCTCCTTGGCAAAAAGCTGTTGGTGTTGGTACTCCTCTTCCCAACCTGTAGCTACCCAGACTTGCGCGTTGGTTGTCATGGATCTCTCCACTGATCTGTGGCTAACGTGCACAGAAGTAACGGCTACGTTTAACGTCCAGCTCGACGAACACACCCAATTAATCCCGACCTTCTGACTCGGGT
>Ga0196905_1000290_pt1 | contig 20258 bp, 27 predicted proteins | sample CB_VirMetaG_3_FD_169098 | JGI IMG/M metagenome (GOLD analysis project Ga0196905, IMG submission 169098) | Freshwater to marine saline gradient viral communities from Chesapeake Bay - CB_1508_1S Viral MetaG (v3) (version 3) | ecosystem: Environmental > Aquatic > Marine > Coastal | place: USA... | reverse complement strand
GAATCAACTCTTTCTACGCTTAACGGAAAAGTTACAGCTTGTAATACTGGCGCAGTAACTATTTCAACTGCGTTACCAGCTGGAACAAACAACATTGGAGACGTTGATGTTTTAACGTTGCCGTCCGTTGTAGCAGCTACTTATTCAACCTCCTCAGTAACAAGCGTAGTTTCTGCCGCTACAAGCACAAGCATATTAGCCAGTAATGTTAATAGACGTATGGCTATTATGGTCAATGACAGCGATAAAAACGCTTATGTAAAATTAGGTTCTACAGCCAGTGCAACTAGCTTTTCTTATAAACTAACCCCAGGACAAACATTAGAGCTCCCTTCGCCAGTTTATACAGGAGCTATTGATGCAATTTGGGATGCTTCGCCTACTGGAAGCATGAGAGTTACGGAGCTAACATAATGCCTGTTTTTGGCGCAGAAATACCGATAGGCGCTGGCATGTTGTGGTATACCGATACCGCTCCTGCAAATTGGCTAATATGTGATGGAACAGCTATTTCTCGCACTCAATACGCCTCTTTGTTTAACACGATGGGAACAGCCTATGGCATTGGAGATGGTGCTACTACGTTTAATCTTCCAGATTTACGACAAAGATTCCCAATCGGTAAAGCAGCTAGTGGAACAGGTAATTCACTAGGTGGTACAGGTGGCGCTATTGATCATAATCATACCGTACCGCCGCATTATCATGGAATGGGAACAGGTGCCGATTTAGCAGTATCAAACCCAGTTACAGGATATAGCGCTTGGGGAGGTAGTTTAACTACAACCGCACCAACAGGCACTACAGCAGACGGAACGCTCGCAGCGCCTAGCATTACGGGCAAGATAGGACTTGTTACTGGAGGGGTCGATGGTAACGCCACTATGACAAGCGGCGATCAGAATCCTCCATACTTAGTGGTAAATTATATTATTAAAGCCGCATGAGTTTGCTGCTATTATTAAACCCTAAACAATATGGCGGCGTTGTCCCGCCTCAACCTATTATTGATAAAAGCGACATATTAAAGCGCCGCTCTTATCGTAAAAAGCAAGAGGAGCAAGAGCTAGAGGAAGCGATTGCAGCGCAATTACTCAAAGCTCAACAAGAGGATATTGTAATTCCTGAAGCTGTAAACCCTATAAGATTAGGTACAATTCTTGAAAGAAAGATGTACCAAAAAGCACAACCAGATGAAGTTCACGGAGAAGTGCGTAAAAAACGAATTAAAATGCTTTTAATGGCATTACTAATGGATGACCTATGAGCGATAAACATAAACTATATCAATGGTGTCACGTTCAACAGAAAGTAGTTCCGGTTGAGGAAGTGATGGTACGAGTCCATGCTAATGCAAGGCACATGTTTATACAGGATGAAATGCCTCCGACTCGCAATCCTCTCAATCCAAAAGAGATTTACACAAGCAAAAGCAAGCTACGGGCAGCCTACAAAGCTGCTGGTGTAATAGAAGTTGGGGATGCTTACGAACGGGGTTATGACCCTGAAAAGGAGAGTGCCGGTCGTGAGAGAGAAGTTATCTCTAAGTTTATGACTAATCTGAGGGAAAGGGTAAATGGATAACGTAGACGTAGAAACTGCTGAAGGATACGAAACAAACGCTGATGTTGAGGATACTGAAGTATCTGAGCAACCTTCAATGAGGGATGCTTTAGCGAAAAGCCTTAACATGGAAGAGGAGCAAGCCGCAGTTGAAATGCAGGTAAAAGCTCAAGAAGAACCAGAAGCTCAGGAAGAGGTTCAAGTTGAGGAGCAAGCTGCTCCAGTTGAGCGCATTCCGCTGGTTCCACCATCCGATATGAACAAGCTGGAAAAGGAGGCGTTTACCAATCCTACCCCAGAAAACGCTCATATTCTTCAGCAGTACCTCAATCGCAGAGCTTACGAAACACGCTCTGATTATCAGCGAAAGATTCAAGAGGTTGAGCAGCTAAAGGCTCAAACTTCGGGACTTTTTGATACCCTAAGGCAGTATGAGCAGGACTATGCAAAACAGGGTATTTCTATAGCTGATATCGCCAAGCGGTCGGTTGCCTGGGATAAGGCTATGCAAACTGACCCTGTGACAACGGCTATTGAATGGCTTGAGTCTTATGGTCTAAGCGTTGAGGATTTGGCTACCGGAATTCAGCCACAAGCTGATGGATACCCTCAACAGCAACCAAGCAACTACCTAACCAGGGAAGAGGCAGAGCGAATCGCAGAGGAGAAGCTGGCAGCCGTACAGCAGCAACAGCAGCAATCTGCGGTTGCCTATTATAATGAGCGTGCCGTAGAATCGTTTATGTCCGGCAAGCCTTTATTTAAGGATCCAGAAACAGCTTCGCAGTTAGAGGCTGAGATGGCTCCGATAGTACAGGCTCTCACTAATACAGGCCGTTATAGCTCTCCAGAGGAGATCCTAGAGACTGCCTATAATTATGTCGTTGCTGGCAATCCGACCTTTTCCAGCCTCAATAAAGCGATGGCTGTTAAACCGGCGATAGAGCAAAAACAAGCAGCAGTACAAAAGGCGAAAGCCGCTGCTCGTACTATATCTGGCTCCGCTGGTACAGGGACTCCCAGGATACAAGTTAAAGATATTCGGGATAACCTGAGACGCCGAATGAGCGGCGAGTAAAGTTTAGGTTATCCTGAGAAAGTAATTTTAAAGGATAACCACAATGGCTAATTTAGAAGAAGCGATTGTAGCAACCTTGTTCGACCAATCCGATGCGATTGCAGACGAGGTTTTGCATCACAATCCACTCCTCAAGTCCCTCGATGAGCAGGGTCTTGTTCGTAAATTCTCCGGCGGCTACGAACTTCGTAAGCCTGTAATGTATAACGACGCTGCTCAGGGTGGGTTCTACTCTGGCTTCAGTTCGTTTAACCTTGATGCTATCGAGGATGCTACAGCGTTCCGATTCGCGATCAAGCAGTGCTATGAGCCAGTAGCAATCGACGGACGTTCTCGTCGTGCTAACCGAGATCAAGCTCAGTTGCTTGACCTTGCTGAGATGAAGATGAAGGCTGCGATCAGCCGTCTCAAGAACACCGTTTCTACATCGCTTCGTGGCGATGGAACAGGAAGCGGAGGACTTGAGTTTGACGGTATCAAGAAGGCGGTTTCGACCTCACCTTCGTCTGGTACTTATGGTCAGATTGATCGTTCGTCGAATACCTTCGCTCGTAACCTTGCTGTAAACGTTACTCTTACTGCGTTGAACGTACAAGAGACCGTTACTGATGCCATCAGCCAGATTACTCGTGGCGATGAGACACCAGACCTCGGCCTCATGGATCGTACTGCGTGGAAGTTCCTTCATAGCTCGTTGACTGCAATTCAGCGAATCCAAGCTCCAACCAAGAAGGCTGTAGGTGGATTCCGAGTTCTCAGTTATGACGGCTGTGATTTCGTGTTTGACGGTGGATATGGCTCGTCTGTACTTGAGACCAATTCTTGCCGACTTCTCAACACGAAGTACTGGACGTTTGATATGGTTCGTGGTGCAGACTTCAAGCCGCTCGCTCCAGAGATGGCTCGACCAGTTGATCAGGATGCTTTCTTCACGGTTATCATCGTTGAAGGAAACCTCTGCTGCGCTGCTCCTGCACTTCAAGCTGTAATTTACGCTTAATAAGTAGGAGGAACAAAGTATGTCACAGGTAGGATCATTCGGAGTTAATTACAGCAAAGTTTGGGATGGAGTTTCTATTCCTCTTCCGGCAAAGGTAGGAGACGTTGGTTCTTCACCGGAAGGAGATTTTCTCTTCGTTCAAGCTGATGGTGCGGTAGCTCAGTACGCCTTCGTTAAGATTTCTGACGATGGCCAAGCTGCTGAACTCACAACCACAAACGCTGGTTCTAACAACCTTCAAGTTGGCGTAGCTCAAGTAGCTGCTGCTGACAACGAGTACCTCTGGGTATGGGTTGGTGGAGTAGGCGGCGGTGGAGTAGGTTCTGGTATTCAAGGAAAGGCGGCAGCTTCATACGCTGCTGATGCTAACCTTAATACCACTGCAACTGCTGGTGTTGCTGATGATGCTTCAACAACCAAGATTCAGAACGTAGTAGGACTTACTACGCTTACTGGAGCTGGAACCGTTGAGCTTAAATCAACAGGACACCTCAAGGTGAACTAATTAAAATGGGAGGCGGCTAGTACAGCGCCTCCCAGATTATATTAGCTGAATTATTTGTAGTGCTATAAGTTATAGGAAACATTCATGCCAGATTTTACACCCTCTAATCCAACAGCGCTTTTTTCTGCTAGGCGTGTTGCGGCTGTCACTCCATCTGATTCTACTGATCTTACAGGCTGTAGAGCGTTGTGGGTAGGTGGTGCAGGAGTAGTCAGCCTTAAATGTGTTGATGATTCAGCCGCTGTTTCATTGACCGTACCAGCAGGAACACTTCTACCAGTGTTTGCCAAAAACGTGATGGCAGCTACTACCGCAACTCTTATTGTAGCGTTGTATTAGTATGATTATATCTTGCAGTCAGATTCCTATCACATCACCCCGAAACAGGGGCTTGTGGAATCCGTTAGGCGTTGGACCAACATTGGGACTGTGGCTTGACGCAGCAGACGCTTCAACCATTACTCTTAACGGTAGCAATGTTTCAGCTTGGGCAGATAAAAGTGGTAACGGCAACGACATTGTAAATTCGACTGCTGGTATACAGCCGACGTACGTTACTAACGGTGTAGAATTTGCCGCAACTCAATACCTTAGCAAATCTGATCAAAGCAACATGCTTAATTCTTCAGGAACGCATAGTTGTTTTATGATTTCTGACTTAGTTGATCCAGCGACTTCATCGTCAAGTTTCCCTAGATTCTTTTCAAATTATAGTACAGCTATTGGCACATTGGCACGTCGTCCCGATTGGTATTATCGGTTGAGTCCACCAGCTTTATTATTTACCACCAGCACTACAGGAGGTTCTCAAATACCATTAAGTGGAGCGCTTGGACTAAGTTTAGTAGAGCAAATTCAAGCACCACTTGGTCAACAAAGTTTTTTGAACGGTACTTTATCGGCAACGTTTACAGCTCCGTACCCTGATACAGAAACAACGCCAGCATACCTTACTGTTTCAAATTTCAACGATACGAATAACAATTTTATATTTCGGGAGTTTGTGTTCGTAAATGAAGAAGTCAGCGCAGATACACGTTACAAAATAGAAGGGTATCTGGCGCACAAATGGGGCATAGCAAGTTTGTTGCCAGCATCTCATCCATATAAGACTATTCCTCCAATGATGTGATATGAAGTTTCTATTGTTCGATACACAAAACGAGGCATTAGAAGCAGAAAAGGTAATTGCTGCTGCATTGGGGTATCCTAAATTTGGGATCAATGCAGCGAGCGGAGAACCTGCAACATTTGAAACGGTAAGGTATGCCGTACCAATGCAATTTACGACTGGCAAATGGGGTTTTAAATCGCCAGATGATTCCGGCGTTGAAGCTCAAAATTCGTGGTTTGATGAGGATTTGTAAGGGAAATAGTCACATGCAATTTAAGGGTTATAACCTATCTCTTATGAATACATCAGATTGTGTTATACATAAGACCATTAACGTTTATTCTCTAAGGAAAAGGTAAATGGCACAAATTGATTGGAACGCATTAATGAACGGAGGAGGACAACCTAAGCGCAGATACTCTGGCGCTAATGTTAAGTTCTTCTTTGCTTACAACGAGAACAGAGAAAAAACACTCAAAGAGGGTCGTCCTATATTCGACGAGATACCCTCAATTAGTATTCAGTGGCCAGGAATGGATGTAACCGTTCGTCGTATTGAGCCACAAGACATTCAAGAATATCCAGAAATGTATGCTGCATTTAAGGCTGGTAGTGAGCCAGTAGAGAGTGGGACTCCTCTTTCTGAGTGGCCTCCTATTTCTGGGTCTGTAATGCGTGAGTTGCAATATCTTGGATTCAAGACAGTAGAGCAACTTGCCAACGCTACCGATGAGGTAAAGCGTAAACTAGGAACTGCGGCGCAATTCGTAAAGGTTGCAAAGCATTGGATCGAAGCATCGAACTCCTCGCAATCGGATGTAGTTAGGCTTCAACAGCAGCTTGAGCGAGAGCAAAAGCGAACTGAAAAGCTAGAGGAGCAGGTAGAGTTATTGATGCAACGAGTAGAAGGTAACGAAGGCATCGACCTTCGTCCACGTCGAAAGGAGGTGATCCAATCTCTAGAGGATGTCGTTGATGAGACCATCGACGATAGTGATGATGAGACCATCACTGATTTGTCTCCAAGGCGACGAGGTAGACCAAGGAAGGTATGACATTAAGAAGTATAGTTGCAAATGTTGCTAATGAGGCTGGCTATACGGTTGAGTCAGGAGTGGTTAATTCCACCGAGGTTACAACCAAGCAGCTATACGCTATTGCGAATCGTATAAACAGGCAGATTTCTGAGGCGTATCCGTGGCCAAAGATGTATGCGTCTGGTGCGATTACACTGGTTGGTGGGCAGGCAACGTATGAGTTGCCGTCTGCCTTCTCGTGGTATCACTACGAAACATTCTGGAATAGCTCTACACGTTGGCGAATCCTTGGGCCAATGTCTGAGCAAGAGTATGCAGAGGTTAGAGGATTCGGCATAAACACAGCCGTATACCAACGCTTTCAGATTCGTGGGCTTACTAACTCAGAGCTTTTAATTTATCCAACTCCAGGCGCTGAAAATAATGGCAATGTAATTATTTTTGAATACATTGCAGATCGCTCAGTACGTCCTCAAACTTGGGTATCTGGCGTTACTTACGCTGCTAATTCTTACACGTTTTATAATGGTAATTATTACGTTACAACGGCTGGTGGCATTACTGGTGCTACTGCTCCTACTCACACTAGTGGGTCTGCATCAGACGGAGGAGTAATTTGGGATTATTACAACGGTCCATATAATGAATTCCTTGCCGATACTGATTCCAGCATCTTTAATGAGAAGCTAGTAGAGCAGGGAATCTTAGAGCGATTCGCTGATATTCACGGGCTAGTTGGAGTTCCTAGGACGTTTTTAATGGAGCTTCACGAAGAGTTTTCAAGGCAGAAAGTTTCTAAAGTTGTTTATGCTGGCGGTCAGAATAGAGCGAATATGTTTGCTCGTGCTGGTGTCGCTGTGTTTGGGACTTGGATTTAATTATGGCTATGCAGACACCACCACCACCAGCGCAAGGAATGAAGCCTTACGATTATTTCAATACACTCGTATCTCAAGGGATGCGTCCTTTTGAAGCATACCAAGCTGTACAAGCTAATTTTGGACCAGCTCCATCTCGGGAGCAGCAAGCTAAGGACCAAGCAGCGGCAGAGCAAAGAGCTGGAATTGGTCAAGCAGCTGGAAGCCTTGCTGGTATATTAGGTATGCGAGAAGCGTTAGCAGGATTTCCGAATGTTTCTGGACTGTTTGGCACTAGCGCAGGCGTTGAGATGCCGACTGCATTAGGAGGTACGGGAATCCTTGGAGGAGCTGGCGTTACGGCTGGAACTGCTGGCGCTGGGACAGTGGCAACTCCAACGCTTGTTGGTGCTAATATAGTTCCTGGCGCAGGAGGAGTAGGAGCAGGTACGTTAGGCTCTATAGGATCGGTTGCTCTTCCAGTAGCTATAGCCGCTGGAGCAATTTCAAACGCATGGGAAACAGGCATGAAAGATATTCTTCGTGGCCGTGGTACTCGTGAGGATTGGATTAATCAAGGCGTAAACGTAGCTACTAGCTTTTTGCCGAATACAGCTTTAAGGCTGATGGGTAAGCGATCTATTGGCAAGATGATGACCACTGGCAAGTCAGACGCTCAACTATTGCGAGATGATTTCCGTGGAATGCTCAAACAGACTGGTGTCGCTGATGATAAATACAATGTGACCCTTGCTGATGGCAGTAAATTCAACATTGGTCTTGATGGCAAAACTAAGTATCAAAACGTAGGTGAAAACATCGACGGTAAGACAACTCGTAACGCTTGGGATGTAGATTTCTCTAATCCGCTCGCTCAGTATGCTGTTAAGCAGATTGATCCAATGATTCGCAATATCTATCAAGGCGCTGATGGCAAAATAAAGCCGGAGCAATATACGGGTATGCTTGTCAATGCTGCTACTTCAAACGCTAATAATGAGGCTGATGTATTGGCAAACATTAATTCAATGCTTGCTGGCAGACAACTTGGAGAGGAGATTAAACCAGCGGCTCGGCCTATAAATGCAGCGCAAGCTACTACGCCTCAAGTATCAGTACCTGAACAAGCTAAAAAACAGTCATTGAGAGATTTTCTTAACCAGAGGATGAGTAAGTAATATGGCACGCAATATACCATCACGATTAGCAGGAGCATTAGCAAGGAGCCCAAGAGCTCAAAGGCCTAAACTCCAAAGGCTTTCACCTGGCGTATATCGCAATCCTCAAGGCGATCTAGTAACAAGTAGAGGAAGAGCGTTGCCTGGTCGTTCGTCTCAACAGCAACCTCCTCAAATGCAGCAAGCCCCACAGTTTGCTCCTCAAATGCAGCAAGCCCCACAGTTCTCGGTTCCGCAGATGCCGCAACCGCCGCAACCGTATCAACCAATGCCAGGTCAGTTGCCTACTCCGCAATATAACTACCAGCCATATCCAATGCCTCAATATATGCCGTACCAGTCGCCTATGAATGGCATGATGCAGGGATTTGGTCAGGGTATTGGTATGCCAAAATACAATACATACCCACAACAATATCCACAGCAGGTAAATAAACCTGTTGATGCTGAACAGCAACTACCACCTAATATGCCAGGTAATATCTAAATATGGCGCAATTTGAAGGAATAACAATGCCGCCTCCATCGTTGGGACTGGATTTAGTAAGTCCAGTGGACAACATGAATCCGGCATCAGCACTAGAATTACTAAACATATTTCCTGGCGCTGGCATCCCTTCAGTGCGCCTAGGATATACACAGTTTGCGGATCTAGGTTCTGCTTCTCCAATCGGGTTCATGCACGAGTTTCCATTAGCTGATGGGACTGCTCAGTTAATAGTCGCCAATATTAATAATTTGTATTCTGTTACTGGAACGACAACCGGAACAGTAACCAACATAAGCTCCTCTGCTGGAACGTATACTAACGGAGACTGGAACTTTGCTCTCTTCGCTAACAGAATATATTTAGCGAATGATTCAGGAGCTGATATTCCTCAGGTATATGATGGCACTGGAACTGCTCAAGATATTGTAGCGAGTGGCGGTCCTGCTGGTGGACTTGATAAGCTCTGGAACGTCTCCTCATATAAAGAGTCACTATACTTTACAGAGCTTAACTCTATGCGGATGTGGTATCACGCATCAGTTAGAGAAACCTTTACTTCTGGAACCCCTCTTCTTAAATCCTACGATTTCCAATATGTGATGCGTCGAGGTGGATACCTCATATTTACTGGCACATATACTTATCAAAATGGATTAAACGCCGTTGATTACTTTATGGCGGTATCCAGTCAAGGCGAATTAGCATTCTACGCAGGAGACCCAGAAGGAACGTCAGGAGCATGGACGCTGGTTGCTCAATTTATTATTGGGAAGCCACTAGGACCAAGAGCTTTTGTAAGAGTGAATCAAGACATTTGGATTGTCACGTTACAAGGCATTGTTCCGGTATCATCTCTGTTTCAAACTGACCCGGAACAAGCTGTTAACATTGTAAGCTTAAATGTAAACCCTCTTATTACTCAGTATGCGTCACAAGTTCCATTCAGCAACTCGTGGCATGGGTTTTTTTGGCCATCCGGTCGGCGTGTTTATATTAACATGCCAGATTCGAGCATCAGCTCAACTTTGCTTGTGTACAGCATTGACACTAAGTCGTGGACGCAGTTCTCCTTATTCTCTACAGAACATGCTGTGATGTCAGGAAAATTTAATAATCTTCCATACTACGGGTCTTCGACTGGAATTATTTATCAAGGCGAGTCTGGTTATGCTGACGCTATAACACCAACCAATATAGCTGGAGAGTCTATTGAGTTTGCTGGACGTATGGCGTTCTCGTTTTACAACTCAAGAGGCAATTACAAAGCATTTAAAGATATTAGACCAATCATCAGAACTAAACGTGGCGTTACCTTAAATCTTGGGTTGGATACTGATTTTAAGCGGCAAGCGACTGTAACAACTATTACAACAGCGCCAGGTAATTACACGCCTTGGGGTTCTCCGTGGGGAACTACCGCTACGGTGCCAGGACCACCAACACCTGAAACATTTACCCCGTGGTCAGGAGATGTTGAATATATCTTTGACAGGTTTGCAGTTAAGGGCCAAGGGCATTGTGCAGCTATTCGTTTTGGTGGAAGCATTAAAAATGCCTCCTTACAACTATTGGGATTTGAGATACGTTACGATTTAGGTGGACAGGTATAATTATGGCAAAAACAGCGCTTGCAAAAGAACCGAAAAAGTCAAAAGTAGATCCAAAGGCTGCTAAGGCTCGTGCTCGTGAACAGTATCGCAGCACTGTTATGAACCTTGGAAGTCTTACCGTTGGCAGCAAAGAATATAACGCTGCAATCAAGTTGATTAATAAGACTGGAAAGCAGCTTGGATATAATACCAACCGAATCAATACCGCTATTAACAAATACAAGCAGCAGGGTACTCCAGGGTCACAACCAGGCTCACCAGAAGAGGCTTTTCGTAGGCTATCTCCTGAGCAGCAACAACAGGAGTTAATGGCAGACTATGGCACCGCAGTTAATCAACTCTACGGTCGCTACGAGCAGACAAGCCCTGAACAATACATGAGGAATTATGAGATAGGCTTTCAGCAAGAGCGAGAGAAGGCCTACAGCGACGTAATGAATCAATTTGAGCGTAGCAATCAGGAGCAGTTTGCTAGAGAGGAGCAACAATTCCAACAGCGAATGTTATCGCAAGGAATAGATCCTAACAGTGGATACTATCAGTCACAGTACAAGGCGTTGAAGGATGCTCAAAACAATCAGCGTCTCAATGCTCAATTCCAGGCAAGCCAGCAAGCGTATGGAGTTGCCAAGCAAGCGTTTGAGCAGGGAACTACGCAGTACGGACTTCCAGCACAGCTTTCACAATACTACCTGCAACCTGGTATGTTGCAATATAAGACTGAGCAGGAAAGAGCGATGCAAGAAGCTCAAAATAGAGCTGCATTACAACAAGCTCGTATATCAGGAGGAGCAGCAACAGGCGCAGCAAGAATCCAAGCAGAAACGGCGAGAGATATTGCGGCGATGGAAGCTATGGGAGGATATAACCAGCCACAAAGACCGAGCACATGGAGTAGTGTAGCTTCGGGACTTGGTACTGGTGCTGGAGCGGCTGCTACTAACTGGGCTTTAAGATAGGAATTTAACATGGCTGATACTGTAACCCCATTAACTTTACAAAGTGCGCTCGGTGGCTTGCGTATAACTGGCGCTGAGAATCCTTACGGGATGGGATTGCTTGCATTAACTCAAGCTGCTCCTACGCTTTATAATCCTTATGGCAAGCCTGGGGCTAACTTCGGCATTGCCTTGGGTCAAGCGTTGCTTTCTGGGTTGCTTGGTTATCAGGCTAAGAAGCAAGCAACTGAGGAATCGTTACAGGCCACCAATCTTGCAAGTCAGTTGCTTAATACTCCTTCGGCGCAGCGAGCTTCGTTGCTTGAGGGATTGCAGCAGCAAGGGACTCCAGTAAACGTAATGAGTAAACTTACAGAGATTAGCCCTCTACTACTGCAAAACGAGTTAGCTGCTAAGGCAGAACAGGCAGCAGCTCGACAAAAATTAGAACAGGATATTGCTCTTGAGTACGTTAAGCAGACTGGCAACCTACCTGCTGGGTTTGAACAATTAAAACCATTGGCTGAGGCAGTAGGAACGCCGACAGGCGGCACTCCTTCTATCAGCGAACCTTCTACTGTTTCTCTTTCTGGATTAAATCCAAAACAGCGACGAGAGATTGAGCAGGAAGTTGTTAAGGAAGAGATTGTAAAGGGACCGCAACGTAAAATAGATGCCTTTGATAAGGAGCGCCAAGCTCTTACCAAGCAAGGTGAGACAGCAACTCAGATTGTGAATATGTATAACTCGATTGAGGAGTTGATGTCACAAGATTCACTAGCTGCTGACAATGAGATTGCACGACTTGGAACAAAGATTGGAGATCCAACGTCTATTGTTTCGCCAAGTGAAGCTAAAGCAAGAATTAGCGTTCTTCCTGTGCTTGAACAGTATGCTGCTGAATTAAATAAAGTTACTTCTGGTAGTTCTACTTTAAGCGACTCAGCAAGAGCAGATTTAATGAAAGCATTTAAGGTATACGTTGATGCTTCCAAGTCATCGTATGGCTCTCAGGTTGAGTTAGCTAAAAACCGCTTAATAGCTAATAAATTCGCATCTCCTACAGACCCAGACCTCAATACCAAGCTACTACCGTTTGAAGTTCCTTCTAGAACTGCGAGTGAAAAGGCTATTGATAGACTTGCTGAGATTAAACAAGAGGTTAATTCACCTAACATCACTCCGCAGCAGCGTCAGAACTTGATAACCGAAGCTAATAATTTAGCTCAGAAGTATGGTAAGATTTGGCAACTAACGAGAGCTAAGTAAGAACGATGGCTGATTTAGACCCTTTTGCACTATTAGCTGACATTGGCTCTACTGCGAGCACAGCAATTTTTCCGTTACCTGAAGCGGAGCAGCTAAAGTATAATCAGATTCAAGCTGAGGCTGCTGCTAACAAGATTCGACAGGCTGAATTAGAGCAGAAAATAGGCAGACTTGATACATTGGCTGCACTTACTGGTGGCATTAGTCAGGGTCTTAATCCGTTTTCAGAAGAGATTATTGCTGGTACTCGCTCGTTATTTACTGGCGTTCCTTATTCTCAAGCCATTCAGGAAGAACAGGCTGCTCTTAAATTAGCTGAAGAGCGTGATCCAGTAGCATATAAAACGGCTGAATATGGAAGCATCTTAGGTAGCGCATTGGCTTCTGGCCTTGGTGCTGCTGCAACGCAAGCTCCTAAGTATTTGCCAACGGTAACAAGAGTTATTGAGGCACTTCCAGGCGCTAGAACTGTTTTAGGAACTGCTGCTACTACTCCTGCTAATCTTATTAGAGGTGGTGGAATAACTGGAGCTATTCAAGGCGCTGGAAGTGCTGAGGCTGGACTAGAAAACAGGCTTACAGGAGGAACGATTGGAGGGTTGGCTGGTGCTACTCTTACTCCTGGTTTATATTACGGCGGCAAAGCATTGGTGCAGGGTCTTGGTGATTTAGCTGCTAGGTATGGAGTTGATGCGTCTGCGCTAGCATCAAAGGTTAAAGGGTTACTAAGCTCTGAGACAGGAGGGGTTGGAGATATTCCTCCTGCTTGGGCTCCTGACATTAAAGTTACTTTTGATAAACCAAGTGCCGCAGCATTTGAAGCAGCACGACAGCTTAGAAATGTTAGACCCGAGGAGATGGTTGCAGCAGAGGCACTAGCAGCGGAAGCGCAGCGGTTGAATCTTCCTTTATTTCTTCCTGAAGCTGTTGGAACTGGTGGAATTAGACAAAGCGCACAAGTGGTAGCGCAACGTCCTGAGTCTATTGATATTGCCAAGAGAGCTATCGAAGGTAGAGCGAAGGAGCAGCTTAGTAGGCTTAGTGGAGTATTTAACGAGGTTAGCCCTGAAGTTAGTCCCTATCGTGGTGGGCTACGAATAGCAAACGCAGCTCAAAACATTGTCGAAACATTAAAGAATGAACGGGCTGCGATTGCAAAGCCTCTTTATGACCAGGCTAGAGCGGAAGCTCCTGAGATTGTTAATGAGTCTCTCACTAATCTTATTGCGAAGGATAGCAACCTTAAATCTGCAATCAGTAAGGTTAAGTCGTTTGCTGATAATGCTGACAAGGCTGATACGTCTCTTGATGTGTTGGATCAAGCTAAGCGTATTCTTGATGATAAGATAACCGCAGCTAAAAAAGCTGGCGAGTCTAATACTGCTAGAATGATTGGAAAGACAAGGGATAAGCTATTAAGCATCCTTGATGAAGCTTCTCCTACATATAAAACAGCAAGAGCGGAGTTTGAAGCTGCGAGTTCTGGTCTTAATGAGCTTGAGCGAACTAAGTTCAAAATGCTGATGGACATAGATCCAGAAGATACGAATAAGATTGGATCTATATTTAGGTATGAACCTGAACAGATCGCAGAGCTTCGTAAATCGTTTGCTGATGCTGGTCGTCTTTCTGACTTTGAAGCTGGTATTCGTGGATATTTACAACGAAGCCTTGAGGCTAAAAAGGAAGGATTTGATTTAGCTACTCAGTTTTCAAGCCCGATCCAGAAAAAGCGTCTTGAAGCGGCTCTTGGCGACAAAGCAGAACGAGTTCTCAAGGCTATTGATATAGAAGAAAAGATTGCTGCTGGTAAGCGTGAGTACCTTGGTCAGTCCACTACTCGAGCACAATTAAAAGCCGAGCAGAGACTTGAGGAAACGGCTGACAAAGCTCAAAAACTGGCAAAGAAGGGTTGGTCTGCTGCAACCTTAGAATTACTATCAAAAGCTCTAGTTAATCCTCCAGAGGCTAAGTTCTATGAAGATTTAGCAAGTTTATACTTTAGTCCTCGTGCTGGCGAGACGCTTACAGGACTTGCTCCTCTGGTAAGAGCATTACAAGCATCACAAGCTGCTGCGGAGGCTACTGGACAAGTCGCAGGAGGTTTTGGCCGTAGAGCTGCTGGTAGACTGGAAGGAGAAGTTAGAACTCCAACCAAGCCAATTAATAAGTCTGGGATGGCAGTAGGTGGGTTAGGTGCTGGCGTTGGAATACCTGAGATTGAACAAATGCTGGCAGACATTAACTCAGGAGGATTTATTGAAGCTGCTGAGCCAATACAGCCAGTAGTTAAGCAAGATATTGCATCCGTAATTTCTGAGCAGCCACCACTTATTCAGGCGATTATTCAGACTGAATCAGCAGGAAAGCCGCAAGCTAAAAGCAAGAAAGGTGCCACAGGCTTAATGCAATTAATGCCTAAAACGGCTAAGGAGCTCGGAGTAGACCCTACTGACCCGATTCAAAACATTGAAGGCGGGACACGATATATCAATCAGATGATACGTCAGTTTGGAGACGAGAAGCTGGCTCTTGCTGCATATAACTGGGGTCCAGGTAATCTGCAAAGAGCTATAACTCGCACAGAGAAAGAAGGTATTCCTGCAACCTGGGAAAACATATTAACTGCGGTTTATGTTCCCAGTGAGACTCGGAAGTATGTAGAAAAAGTTTTAACGAAGCGTAATGAATATAAATCAGTTTCTGAAACAGGCATAACTAGAGTTTCAGATGATAAAGATATGCTGAAGTATGATGATGTTGATTTAGCTAAGATTGCTAAAAGGGTTGGACAAGCAAGGCTAGATAAAGTTTTAGCTAAGTACAAGCCACAAGAAAGATTTACTGTTGAAGATGTATTAAATGCTCTTAATCTTGATGCACAAGAGTTAGGAGTTAATAGAAAGTCTATTTTAAGTAAAGCGTAGGTAAAGTATGAGCTGGTCAGGTGGAACATACCGCAAATGGAATTACAGTTCTAACGGCTGGACTGGAGATGCTTCTCTAGGTGTTGGCATTGAAGCTGGTCGACATGATAGCCAAGATGACGACTTCATGGATGGAATTAACCAGTGCTTGAACAAGACTGGTCAAAACTCCATGACTGGCAACCTCAACATGGGAACGAATAAGGTTACTAATGTTGGAAGCGGCACAGCATCGACAGACGCCATTACGCTTGGTCAGGCTCAGGCTGGAATTAATACTCAAGGTACTGCTCTTGAGATTACCAATACTCGATTTAGTAATGATTCTACTCCAACGCTTATACGCATACAAAAGTCTCGTGGAGCTGCTGTAGGAACAAATACGCTACTATCAACCAATGATAATATCGGCGGGATATATTTTGGTGGAGCTAATGGCACTGGCTATACAAATGCAGCAGGTATTTTAGCTTCTGTTGATGGCACTCCTGGCGCTACTAACGATATGCCTGGAGCAATGCGGTTTTATACTACGCCTGATGGCTCTGGAACGCTTACAGAACGAATGCAAATTAAAAGTTCTGGTGAGGTTCTTATAGATAGACCCTCTTCAATCAGCTCAGTTTATAGATTGCAAGTTGGAGATGGAGCGGGATTTAAAGGTGTAGCGATTGCTGGTGGATCATCTGCCGTACAAGATGGGTCATTTATAAATTTTATTAACGGTTCTGGTATTAGTGGTCAAATAGGAAACTTTTCAGCTCTCCAAGGCACCGCATACGATGGAAGATTTACATTCAAGAACCTAGGTGCTTCGTTTGTTGTTCTTGGACTTACTGCTGGAGCAGGTACAAACGCTATGAAGTGGCACAATGCCACAGGCGCATGGACATACGATACATCTTCGCTGCGTTATAAAGATAACATTGCGGATCATCACTATGGACTTGATGCCGTACTTGCTATGAGTCCAGTTACGTTTACTTATAAATCAGAGCCAGATCGTCACGATGTTGGTTTTATCGCTGAGGAGATGGTCAACATAGTACCAGAGATTGTGACTAAGAACGCAGACGGAGAACCTGATGCAATTAGTTATGACCGCCTGACATCAGTTCTTTGCAAAGCTATTCAAGAGCTTAACGCTAAAGTTGAAACGCTTACAGCACGAGTAGCAGCGCTTGAGGCGTAATGAAACTTAGGCTTGTCAGAGTATCAGAGCATAAAAACGCTACGCTTGGCGTCTTATGCCTTGATGGACGGCCTATGTTTGTTACCCTTGAAGATGCTTGGAAAGACAACGCTCGGATGGTTTCGTGTATTCCAAAGGGTACATACAAAGTTGTTTGGCATAAATCTCCAAAGTTTGGAAGTGTATTTAAGGTTCTCGATGTCCCAGGGAGAAGTGATATTCTCATTCATGCAGGGAATACTCACGAGGACACGCATGGATGTATCTTGCTCGGCATGATGTATGGAACGCTAGGAACTGAAACTGCAATTCTTTCTAGTAGAGCTGCGTTAGCTAATTTCATGACATCAATGCTTGAAGTTAAAGAAGCTGAACTGGAGATTGTATGCCCAGCGGAGATGTAACAGAAATGCGTTACTGGCTTGACCTTTTGATTAAAGGAGGAATTGGTATCGTAGTATCACTCATTGGTATGGATTACCGACAAGTCAAAACATCTTTGCAAGAGTTAGAGCAATCAAAGTATCGCATCACGATGGAAGTTCAGGTTATGCAGAATGAGTTATCTGGAGTGAAAGATAGGCTCGACCGCATTGAGAAAAAGTTAGATCGAGTATTAGATAGATGAGAATCATCTTTGTGTTGTTAGCATTTATGGCTACGGCACAAGCTCAGGCGGTTAGTTATATTGGGTTATGCAATAAGAGCTGGCCTTGCAGCAGAACTCTTGAGACGTGGAAGGGAAAGCCGATAGTCACTGGCTGGCTTGAAGATTCATTTGGCAAAAATTGTAAGTGCGCTAACGCAATTCTCAGGCAAAAGAAAGAAAAGACTATCCGTGTTCATCTTGCAAATGGTCCATGTCTTAGAAACAAGCGATGCGAGCGGCATGATGTGTTTTATGGTTACAGCATAGCGTCTGCAAATAGAGCCGCTAAGAATCCTAAATCACGATTACGAAAAAGATTAAATGTATTGGCTAATAAACTGAAGCAGCGGATTGAGCAGTCTAAGGGTCCGCTAACTTGTTACGTCTCACCTTGTTTGGAGTGTGACCTCAATGGACCCGCTAGAAAAGCTCTCATTAGTGCTGTATCTGCTACTTTGTCTAATTGTAGCATTGTGGATAATCCTCTCGGAGGACGTTGTTTACGAGGGACGATTTGTGAACGACACGGAATTGCTCCTAAACTCCATAAACCGTGTATAGCGGATTTAGATGGCACTGAGGTTAAGTCTAAGATTGACTTACAGCGATTCAAGCAGAACACTAAACAGTGCGATCTCAGTTTTTACTGGACCGCCTGGATGAACTGCAATCGCAAAGGAAGCCCCATTCCTTTCTTGAAACCCTCAGAGCGTGATTGCAGTCATCCAGTTTTATTATTTAGAAAGGTGAGGAACCTATGGAACTAATTATCGCATCGGTAGTACGTCACTTGTTGACCCTTTTTGCTGGTGGTCTTTTGACTATCGGCGTATCTGAGGCTGAATCAACTCAGCTTGCTCAAGCTGCTACTCCTGTTTTGTCTGGAGCTTTATTGTATGGTGTGTCTCAGATCTGGTCTATCAAGGATAAGAAGAAACGCTAGACTAAAACTCGAAAGCGTTTGTGTCGGAGTTTGCTTTCTTCTGAAGCTGGCTCTGCTTTATATGCTGTGGTTGATTCATACACATACCGGATGATTGCGATATATTGTCCGGTATTTTCTGCTTCCATTAAGTTCAGTTTAAAGTGTTTTGCAGCTTCTTTTCTAATCTGTGAGGCAACACCGTGCCCGTCATCGTAGAGCTGCTCTGATAGATATTCCAGGTTAAATGGTATTGGGTCTTTAGCAAAAATGAACCAACGCAATCGGTTAAGTTCTGCGATTGCCTTTAGGTTAAACTCGTTTTTGGTAAGTTTGTTAGTATTGTCGTGTTTGAGTAAATCGTTACTGTTGGAGTGGTTAAGTCGGTCAAAGAAGTAGCAGTAATCTTTTAAAGCTCGTTCGATAACTGCAAACCACAAGCTCCGTTCTGGAGTTTCCTGAGATACTGCCTCTTGATTGTGATTATAGGTGTTCTTGTCTTTTTGCATCGACCAACTTGAGCCAATCTTCTAGAAACATTGTCACCAGCCAAGGCTTATGATTACGTCTATGAGCGACGATTGGTGTTTTGTCGTGGCAATCGTTTACTGCTTGACTGATTGCCTGGTCGATATTTAACCGCTCTACCCGTTTACATTCGATGTGAAAGTTAGATAGTTCGGTGCATTCTACGTCAGCGTCTCCGGCTGCTCCGCAGAATTGCTGAGTACGTCTCGCAGTGTATCCGTACTCTCGTAATTTTCCGGCTAGTTCTCGTTCTCCGGCACTGCCTTTCTGCTTAGAATTTATCATAAACCTTCTGTACTGTATCTGACGGCACGCATAGATCAGTCTTGCCGGTTAATACGCACCAATGAATCGGAGCATCTACCTTTTTAGGAGCATAACAACCAGATATCAGCATCAATGCGAGCATTAGTTTAATCACTTTTTCTTTTTCTCCTTAGTGATATTTTTAATCTTTCCAGCGTTCTCCATCGCATAGAAAACCTGATTACCCTTATCTTTCCCGTACTGCTTCTCGAGTGCTGCTCTTATTTTGAGACCCTTTTTATTCAGCGGCATATAATCCTCCGTATAGTTTGCCCATGAGCAGTATACAGATTATGCGTCTCCCCAGTCATCGTCATCCTTGCTTGATGAGTGCTTTCGGAGATCGTCGATAATATCGTATACCTCGTGGATTTTTACTCTGAGCAGAGCGTTTTTCCATCCTGCGATAAACGCCTCTCTGAGTTCGTCCCAGGATGGCTCTACATCCTCTTCTTCTAGCATTCTGATATAGCAGTCTGCGTAGCGGTCAAATTCGTCTTTCTTCATTTACGCTCCATGTAGATGCCAGGACCACACAATAGATTCACCTGCACAGCCTCACACGACATTACTGTTTCGAGCACGATTTTAGCGAGTGCTTCAGGTTCGCAGTTGTAGTTTCTGTCGATTATTTCCCGTAAGTCTGGCCGAGACTCGTATTTGTATTTGTAGTCGTCGTTTTCACGAATTGTGAGTATAACTTGCCATTTACCGTCTGTAATTGTGTGTAGACTGTAGATTTTCATAGTTGCACCTATATTAGCTCGTCAATTTCGACGTGTATAAGCTCATGTATTAAATCTGACTGCGGAACTGACCAGTACGGGTTTTCTAGCGCATTCCCGTTTCTGTCTTTGCTAACGTAGTATTTGTCTTGTTTGCAGACCCTACCCCACTGCCAACCTACAATCCGCAAGTCGGGGTATATGCCGACTACGAAGTAGTATTTTAAGTCGTCTTTGTCTCTGGGTCGTATTGGCATTGATGCTGTGAGTCTAGTGCTACTGCGAACCTCTATATTATGTCCCACATCAGCTATCGCTCGGTCTGAGCTGCTGAGATTGCAGTAGAGCCCCAGCATTTTAGCTACTGTAG
>Ga0196905_1000285_pt1 | contig 20354 bp, 36 predicted proteins | sample CB_VirMetaG_3_FD_169098 | JGI IMG/M metagenome (GOLD analysis project Ga0196905, IMG submission 169098) | Freshwater to marine saline gradient viral communities from Chesapeake Bay - CB_1508_1S Viral MetaG (v3) (version 3) | ecosystem: Environmental > Aquatic > Marine > Coastal | place: USA... | reverse complement strand
GTTGGTGGCAACCTTGACGCACAGGGCACGGCCAATGTCATCGTGATTCCGACGTCCGATCCCGGCGTAGCCGGTGCAATCTGGAACAACGCTGGAACCCTGTCTGTATCGGCGGGCTAATCCATGGCCGGATCTGACATCAAAGCAAAGCGGGTGGAGGGCACCGGTGCAGTAGGCATCGGCCGCGCTCGCATCCGCCAGCTTCAGGTGAAGATTGGTGCCACGACGGCGGGCCGCATCACCATCACCAACGGCGATGGTGGAGCGACTGTGCTGGATCTGGATTTTTCGCCCAGTGACACGCACTCGGTGAACATCCCGTCTGACGGGGTTCTTTTCACTGAAGACCCGTACGTTTCGGTTGCCACGAACCTGAACGCGATGACCATCTTTTATTCGTGAGGTGGGCACATGGCTTACGACATCCGGTCCATCTCACAGGTCGGAACATCGGAGCCTTTTGAGCTTCAGGTGGCCCGGGGTCAAATCCCGGGCCACTCTTTCGTGCATCGACAGGGGCGCGTCCCGTCCATGTCGAACAACCAGTCTGGAACTGTCTGGGACGTAACCGACACGTTTTACCCTTGGAGTGCGTGGGATACAGCGGGCACTGTAACGGTGAGCCGTGCAGACGCAGGAGACGCGGGGAAAAACGTTATAATCTCCGGGTTGGATGCGGATTATAATCCCGTTTCGACCACCGTCACACTGACAAACCCCACGGGAAATACATCCTCGACCGTGTTCAAGCGCATCGACTTGGTTCGGATGAACGGGACGTCTTCAAACGTCGGGCAAATCAATGTTCTAAAAGGTGCCACGACGGTGGCTCGGATTGTGTCTGGTGTTGGCCAGTCTCTCAAGGGAACTTACACAGTCCCCGCCGGGTACACGGCTTATCTGACACAGGGCGTTATGACCATCCAGAACGGGGCCGACGCCACTGGGACTTTCTATTACCGGCTTCCGGGCGACCGATTTTTTGTCGGCCACACATTTGAGGTGGCCAGTTCCGAATACCACTATGCGTTCACCTGCCCGTTCGGTGTTCCGGAAAAGACGGACATTGACGTCCAAGTTTCTGTGCGGACAAATAATGCGTTGGTGACTGCAGCGTATGACATGATCCTCATAAAAAATGGAGGACCGCTCTGATGGCCGTAAAAAAGAAAACCCCCAGTCTGTCCGTGGGCCGCGGTGAGAAGCTTCCTGCATCGAAGGGCGCTGGTCTGACGGCCAAGGGTCGTGCAAAATACAATAAGGCGACCGGATCAAACTTGAAGGCCCCGCAACCGCAGGGTGGCAAGCGCAAGAAGTCCTACTGTGCTCGTTCTGCGGGGCAGATGAAGGACCACAGCATTGACTGCAGCAAGACTCCGAAGAAGCGGATTTGCGCTGCCCGCAGAAGGTGGAAGTGTTAAAATGGCACATACAGAGCAGTGGCATCTCAGCCGATCCGTTCCCATCAGCATCTTCATCGGACTTGGTGTGCAAGCAGCCGCCGCAGTGTGGATGTTCAGTCAAATGTCCTCGGACATTGCGACGAACAAAAAACATATCGAACGGCTGGATATACAGGTCGAGGAGATCCGGGACACCGCCTCCGCGCAGGCTGTGCAGCTAGGTAGAATCGAGGCTCAGATTGACGCCTTGATGGACAAGACGGACCGCATTCTTATGGCGATGGAACGCCAGTAGGAGGCTCCGATGAACCGTGGTAATATGGCCAAACAGATCATGGAGGGACCGATGAAAAAGGGTTCGAAAAAACTTTCCGCAATGCGCAAGGGTTACATGGGTGGCGGCAAGGTCAAAGCCGGATACAAGTGTGGCGGCAAGGTCAAGATGGCCAAGGGCGGCCAGATCATGTGCAGCCCCCGCAAGCAGATGGCGATGGGTCAAGGCTGATGACCAAGACACCGGGGCTATATGCCAACATCCACGCGAAGCGGGAACGTATCAAAGCCGGATCGGGCGAGAAGATGCGCAAGCCCGGGACCAAGGGTGCACCCACAGCCAAGGCGTTTAAGCGTTCCGCGAAAACAGCAAAGAAGTGAACCTAAGACATGGCCACGTCAGGAACACGGACATTTAATCTCGACATCGCGGAAGCGATTGAAGAGGCGTACGAGCGCATTGGTCAACCCGCACGTTCCGGTTATGACCTTGAAACGGCCCGCAGGTCTCTGAACCTGATGTTCACGGACTGGGCGAATCGTGGCGTGAACCTGTGGACCGTGGAGCGCGGTACGATCACCCTGACCACCGGTCAGGGTCAGGAGACGCTGGATGCCAGCACCTCTGATCTTTTGGACGTGGTCATTCGGCGCGACAACACGGACTACATCATTGAACGCCTTGGCCGTTCGGAGTGGGCGAACATTCCCACCAAGAGCACGCAGGGCCGTCCGTCGCAGTTCTGGTACGACCGGCAGACTACCCCTGTCATAAACCTGTGGCCTGTTCCGGAAAACTCGACGGATCAGCTGCTCTACTGGTATGTTCGTCGTATCGAAGATGCGGGTGCGATGCAGAACACCGCCGCAGTTCCGTGGCGTTTTTTGCCCTGTCTTGTGTCGGGATTGGCTTACCATCTGGGCATGAAACGGGCTCCTCAAATGCTTCCAACGCTGCAAGCGATCTATGAACAAGACTTTCAGAGGGCTGCTGACGAGGACGAAGAGCGGGTTCCTCTCCGGCTTGTTCCGGGACGGAGGTGATACATGGCCCGATATGCGCGCGGGGATAGTGCCTACGGCATCTCAGACAGATCAGGCTTCCGCTACCGCTTGCGAGACATGCGCAGGGAGTGGAACGGGCTGCTTGTTGGCCCAGACGAGTTTGAGCCGAAGCATCCGCAACTGGAACCGAAGCACGTAAAGGCTGATCCGCAAGCCTTGTACAATCCGCGCCCCGACACCCCGGAATCTCTTGGGGTTTATGTGGGCGTCCCCACAGTAGAGGCACCTCGCCTTGATCGTCCGCGAGCGGTCGGTCAGGTAGGACAGGTGGTGGTAAACACATGAGCTACACATACGCGCAGTTAAAGCAGGCCATTCAGGATTACGTTGAAACAACGGAGACGACCTTTGTTGCAAACGTCCCGCTGTTTATTCGATCTGCAGAAGAACGTATTCTCAAGAGCGTGCAACTTAGTTTGTTCCGTAAAAACGCGACGACCACATTATCCAGCGGATCTCAGTATCTGCCCTGCCCCTCGGACTTTTTGTCCCCATGGTCTCTTAGTTTCACCCCGGCTTCTGGGGACAAGACATTCTTACGATTTAAGTCGGTGAGCTTTGTGCAGTCCTATAACCCGGGTCCTTCGGACACGGGATCTCCGCGGTACTACGCGCAGTTTGATGTAGACAACTTTATTTTGTCTCCTACGACAGATGCTTCTTATACGGCGGAACTGCACTACCTGTATCGCCCGGCAAGCATCACGGCGGGTGCAGAGGATGGCACAACGTGGTTGAGCACTAATGCAGACCTGTCTCTACTGTATGCTTGTTTGATAGAGGCGTATATTTTCTTAAAAGGAGAACAGGACCTGCTGTCGTATTACGACAAGCGGTTTAACGAAAGCCTTATGGGCCTGAAGCAGCTTGGAGAGGCAAAGGAAACGACGGACGAATATGACTTCGGTCAACTTATAAGGCCTAAGCAATGAGTCTTGGCATGATGGAGATAGGTCCTGTTGGCGTCAGAACCACTGATCGCCGTGGGTTCACGCCGGAAGAGTTGGCTGCGCAGTGCGTTGAAAAGATCGTGCATGTATCCGCCTCCGCTCCTGCGCCAATCCGAGAGCAGGCGGAAGCGTTTCGTGGTACGGTGCAGCACCTCATAATGCTGTACTTGAAGCAGGCGATTAACAGTGATCGCACAACTGTGTATAATGCGCTTATGGATGCAGGCCAGCCGGAGTTGGCCGAACTTATCAGGAGACTTTAAATGGCGTTCACCGGCAACTTCATGTGCACCAGCTTCAAGCAGGAATTGCTTCAGGCCAAGCACGACTTCACGGCTTCCACCGGCCACACGTTCAAGATCGCTCTGTATACCAACAGTGCGTCTTTTACCGCAGCGACTACCGACTACACGGCAACCAACGAGGTTGCCAACTCCGGTTCGTATTCTGCGGGCGGTGGAACCCTGACAAACATCACGCCCACTACCAGCGGCACCACAGCGTTCACGGACTTCGCGGACATTACGTTTACGTCAGCAACCATCACGGCCCGTGGCGCGTTAATCTACAACACCACCACTGGCGGCGGTACAGGCACAACAGATACTGTTGCTGTGCTTGATTTTGGGTCCGATAAGACCTCTACGGCTGGTGACTTCCAGATTCTGTTTCCAACAGCGGATGCTTCGAACGCTATCATCCGCATCGCGTAAGAGGCTAAAACATGGTCACGCTTGTCAATCGTGCGAAAGTCGCCACGACCACTACAGGTACGGGCACTATAACCTTGGGCACCCCGGAAAGTGGGTATCAAAGCTTCGCTGACGCAGGCGTGACTGACGGCCAGACCGTCCGCTACACCATCGAGGATGGAACGGCGTGGGAAATCGGCACTGGAACCTACACGGCGACCGGCACCACTCTGTCGCGTACGCTGGACGAAAGCAGCACCGGATCGTTGCTGAACCTGTCTGGCAGCGCGGTGGTCTTTGTCACGGCAGCAGCGGGAGACTTGCAGAACGCCGCTGACATGGATCAGGGCGTGGCGACGACCGACAGTCCGTCATTCGTGACCGTTACTGCGGGTGACAACATTAAAATCGGCCTAAACGATTTCGCATTCGGTCAGATGTTTATATACGGCCAGGGCACGGGGAGTAGTAACGGGGGCGCGCTGCGATTATACACCGCTGCTGACCATGACACCAACACCGATTATTATAAAATTCAAGCCGTCGCGGAGGACTTTTATATTGAGGGTTCGAGTGGCATAGACATTATCCTTTACGACTACAGCGCCTCTCAGTGGCTTATGCCGCAGAGTGGTGGGCTGGATGTAACTGGGAATATCACTGTTGGTACAAATGACACTACAAAGGGTCTTTTAGAAATCTACGGCGGCTCTGCTGACGGTACTGGTGGTGAACTCCGTATTTACACTGACGCTGTTAATGACGCTGCCTCTACAGAATACTATAGCGTTATTAACGACAAAGGTGACTTTGTAATTAATAAATCTAACGGTACTGCCGCTATAAGCTTTTCTGAAGCCAACTCTAAATGGACTATGGCTAGAAGTGGCGGGCTGGACGTAACTGGACCCGTCTCCTTTGGTAATGCAGTCGTAGAAACTGTCTATGCTCTATCAGGCACCACTCCTGCACTGGACCCCGCCAACGGTACAGTCCAAACGTGGACCCTTAGTGGCAACTCTACGCCAACTGACAGCCTGTCCGCTGGCGAGGCGATCACGTTGATGATTGACGATGGCACGGCATATACAATTACTTGGCCGACCATCACATGGGTCAACAACGCCGGGTCTGCACCTACGCTGGCGACCACTGGGTACACTGTCGTCGCGCTTTGGAAAGTGTCCACCACGCTTTACGGCGCTCTGGTTGGGGATGGTTCGTAATGCTATGGCATAAAATTCAAGGCGCTGGTGGACTTGTTGGTGCAGGTGGCGGTGGTGCAGTTACATTCGTCGATAGTGTTGCTGGTGCTGGGACCATCTCTCTGACCGGTGTAGGCGCAAACGACCTTGTTATTTACATGCAAGCACAGGGGGGCAATTATGGTCCCGGCGACGATGTACCTTCCGGTTGGACGGTCCTATACGAATATAAACCCGATAGTTTTTATGTCGCACTCGCTTATGCGTATGGCGAAAGCAGCATAACAGTTCCCATTAACAGGGGTATGCTTTTTGCATTTTCGGGGAATAGCACGTCCGTTGCCCCGACGTTCGCTTTTGCATCTGGTAGTAGTACAACTCCTGATCCACCCCCTCTAACTGGTTTTAATTCAGGAGATGGGGCTTTCGCAGGCGCGGCGCTTGATGGGGGGTCTAGTTTTTCGGCTGGACCTGCTGGATATTCTGGTTTTACAACAAGCGGTCGTATTGCTGGTAGTTATTACCTCTCACCAAGTTCGACGGAGGACCCCGGTAATTTTAGCGGTTCTGACAACACTTGGGGCGCTTTCACTGTTCGCATCCCTGCCGCATAGGAGACTGACCAATGTATATCAAAATAACCAACGGATCTCCTGAGAAATACTCTCTGCGTCAGTTGCGGTCTGACAACCCCAACACATCCTTTCCGGCAGAACCAACTGACGCTCTGCTGGCTGAGTGGGACGTGTATCCGTACACACGGCCTGATCGCCCTGACTACGATCCGTTAACGACAACGCTGGTTGATGGCAGTTTTGAACAGGATGCTGTCGGCAACTGGTCTTTGCCATATGTTGTTCAGCAACGTCCGCAAGCGGATGCTGAGCGCAACGTGCGGTCGCGCCGGGATGACTTGCTGCAAGAAAGCGATTGGACCCAGCTACCTGACAGCCCGCTGTCTGCTGACAGCAAGACCGCTTGGTCTACCTACCGGCAGCAACTTCGTGATATAACAGGTCAAGCAGGCTTCCCGTATTCAGTTACTTGGCCCACGCCCCCGGAGTAAATAGATGCTTGGCTTCGCCCCACTATCAGCCGCGCCGCTTGCCGATGATGGCTTGATCGCGGGCGTAGACGCGCTGACAGCCGGCGGTATCACCACCGCTGCCCCAGCAGTCGGGGCGTCGTCGCTGGCGCAGGATCACGACCTATCTCTGACTGGGGTCACCGCTGGCAGCCCGACAGTCCCCGGCATTACGATGTCGGAAGAGGGGACGTTCAACGCCGATCCGATTGCCGCTGGCAGCCCGACCGTCGGCAGCCCAAGCATCGTGCAGGACCACGACCTGACCGCCACGGCGATCACGGCAGCGGCACCGTCTGTGGGCGCTTCTACGGCCTCTGGGCCGCAGGTCTTGACCCTGACTGGCATCACCACAGCCGAGCCTACTGTGGCGGCCTCGACGATGGTCGTCATTCACGTTTTTGCACCCAGCGCGATCACCGCAGGCCGCCCGACGCTGGGTGCGGCGCAGGCGCAGCAGGTCCACAACCTTCTTGGCGATGGCATCACCACGGGCGCGCCTGATGTCGGGACCACAGGGTCGGTTTGGAACGACGCGCCTTTCACCGCCGAGACGTGGACCGAACAGGCAGCCACAGGAGAAATCTGGACGCCTGCTGCGGAAAACTCTGAAACATGGACAGAAGCGGCGTAAAATGGCATTGTAGGCCAAGCATTCGAGGATGAGACATGGCTACTTTTTCGTACACTGCCCCGACCGTTGGCGGGTCTGAGGACACTTGGGGCAACACCCTAAACACAAACTGGTCGAACCTGTCCACGTTCCTTGGATCGCTGGACAGCGCGGAACTGGCCGTTCTGGATGGCATCACGGCGACCACCGCTGAATTGAACCTGCTGGACGGGGCAACAGTCACGACCGCCGAGATCAACATTCTGGACGGCGTGACGGCCACGACCGCCGAGATCAACATTCTAGACGGCGGAACCGCAGCCACAGCCACCACGCTTGTGGACGCGGATCGTCTGGTTGCGAATGACGACGGAACTATGGTGCAGGTCGCGATGACCGACATCAGCACCTATGCGTTCACCGCCCTGTCCATTGATGAAGACGATATGGTGTCGGACAGCGCATCCAAGCTGCCGACGCAGCAGAGCGTCAAGGCGTACATTGCCAGCCAAATTAATGCGCTTTGCATCGGCGTCAACCAGACGTGGCAAACTACTGCAGACGGCGACATCACGCGATCAGGCAACACGACTTACCAGAACACCACTGGACGACCCATTCAGGTCAACGTGGCAACGGAAGCCAGCATCGATGTACAAGTCAGCAGCGATGGCTCGACGTGGAAAACGGTTTCAAGTGGTATCAGCGGCGGTGACAAAGCCCCGCACAATGTAATCGTCCCAGATCAAATTTATTATCGCGTAACGGGGACAAACATCGCTGGCTGGGCGGAGTTGCGCTGAAGATGCCGCTGCTCCCTCTCGACATCCCTCCCGGCTTCGTCCGAAACGGCACCGACCTGCAGTCATCTGGCCGTTGGCGGGATGGCAGCTTGGTGCGCTGGCGCGAGGGCAGCCTGCGCCCGGTTGGCGGCTGGCGCGAGCGGATCGCCAGCATGTTTTCGGCGCCGCCGCGTGGCATGCATGCGTGGCAAGCCCTTAGTGGCAGCCGCTGGATCGCTGGCGGCACCTACAACGCGCTAAAGGTGGCCACATCCGGCGGAACCGTCTACGACATCACACCGACTGGTCTGACGGCGGGGTTGGAAGACGCCGCGCTGGCTACAGGTTACGGGAGCGGTTTCTACGGCACCGGCCTGTACGGCGTGGCGCGCAGCAGCACCGGCACATATTCCGAGGCGACCACTTGGGATTTGGACAACTGGGGCGAGTATTTGGTTGCGTGCAGCAGCGCGGATGGAAAGCTGTATGAATGGCAGCTTGGCGTATCGCCAAGTGTGACACTTGCTGCAGCCATCACCAACGCGCCGACCGGCTGCACCGGCCTGCTGGTCACAGAAGAACGCATCATCTTTGCGCTTGGCGCTGGCGGCGATCCACGTCGGATCGACTGGTGCGACCAAGAAGACAACACCCTGTGGACTGCCGCCGCGACCAACCAAGCTGGCAGCCAAGAATTGCAAACAAATGGGCAGATCATGGCAGCGGTCCGCACGACCGGACAGGCGCTGATCCTGACTGACATTGACGCCCACCGGGCTGTCTACACAGGCCCGCCGTTTGTCTACAATTTCGAACGGGTCGGGCAGGCGTGCGGCCTGATCGCCCGAAAGGCTGTCGCATCAACCGACGCTGGGGTCTTCTGGATGGGCCAGAAGGGGTTCTTCCGCTTTGACGGTTCCAGCGTCCAAGAACTGCCCTGCGCGGTGTCTGACTATGTGTTTTTGGATATAAACACCGACCAGATCAGTAAGGCGTGGGCGGTGTCCAACGGCCAGAACGGCGAGGTCTGGTGGTTCTATGTCAGCGGATCGTCATCGGACGGCGAAATCGACAGCTATGTCGCCTACGACTACAAGGAGAACCACTGGCTGATTGGCAAGATGTCCCGGACGGCTGGCGTTGACCGTGGTGTGTTCAAGCAGCCTCTGTACGCCAATGGCGCAGGCAATGTGTATGACCACGAAACTGGCTACAATTACGACAGCCAAGAGGTTTACGCGGAAAGCGGCCCGGCATCGCTTGGCGGCGGGGAGACGCTGTTCCACGCCCTGCAGCTTATACCAGACGAACGCACGCAGGGCAGCGTTGAGGTGACGTTCAAGACGCGCAACTACCCGAACACAAACCTCAATCCGGATTCAATTGAACGGACCTATGGGCCGTATTCGATGGCCAACCCGACTGACATTCGTTTTTCTGGTCGCCAAGCTAGAATGCGCGTGACATCCACGGGTGGTGGTGCGTGGCGCTGGGGCATTCCGAGAATTGAACTTGTGGCGGCAGGCAAGAGATGAGCGCACCCGTCATACCGCAGCCAATCGGTGACGACTGGAAGGCATGGGGTGGTCGCCTTGTGCGTTACATGCTGCGCGAGCGGCCCCGGCTGCAGTTCAAGGCGACAGACAGCAACCCGTCAGAAAATGGGATCATTCTGTGGGATGAGGTCAACGGCTACCCGGTCGTGTCCAAGGGTGGCGAATGGGTTCAGGTCGTTCTGGAAGATGGCAACTACAGCGGCGGCATCACGTCAAACCAGACGGCTGCAGCGGCCAACACGGCCTACGCCCTGACATATACGGCCAGTGTGTCCAACGGGATCACAAATGGCACGCCAGCCTCGCGGCTGGTCTTTGCGGAGGGCGGAGAGTACATGGTGTCATTCTCCGCACAAATTGCGTCCACATCGGCCAGCACCGTGAATTTTTGGTTCTGGCCTCGCGTCAACGGCTCCAACGTGGCAGGCTCGACCATGAAGAACGCCCTGCATCAGAATGGGTCTGTGCTGGTGGTCAGCCGGTCGGCGATCTTTAATTTCAGCGCTGGGGACTATCTGGAGGCCATGTGGGCGGTGGATAGCACGTCTGGCTACCTAGACGCCTCTGCCGCTACAGCCTTCGCTCCAGCGGCCCCTGCGTCCACGATTGCCATCACAAGGTTGCACGGGTGACACCAACTGAAGGATGAGGTATTATGATACCGCGCATAGGGATGATACCGGCTGAAAACATCGAAGATGTCTGGGATGCCGTGGCCCCCTTGCTGCAAAGGTCGCAACGCCGGATCAGCCGGATTGTCGGCCTAGAAGATATGAAGGACGAACTGCGGACCGAGTCAGCACAACTCTGGTCAGTGGTCGTCGGGGACAAGCTGAAGGCGGTCATTATGACTGAAGTCCAGAAGCACCCTCGCAGTTTAGTTCTCAAAATTCTGCACGTCGCCGGGTACGACGTTCCTGAATGGGGCGAGGCTGCGCTGAAGATGATGGAGCGGTTTGGCCGCGACATGAAATGCAGCACTATTTCTGCCGATGGTCGGCTGGGATGGTCTAAATACGCAAAGCGCAATGGCTGGAAAGAAGCTGCGCGCCTGTACGAAATGGAGTTGTAGCATGGGCGGATCATCAAAGACGACCAGCAAGGCTGAAATCCCGTCCGAACTCAAGCCGTTGTATAGTGCCATCGGCTCGGTCGGCACGCGCGTTGCCGAACAGCCATTCACGCCATACACTGGCGACTTCATTGCTGGCGTGACCGAGACCAGTCTGGCGGCCAAGCCGTACTACGAACAAATCGGCGCGCTATCCAGCATGACGCCGGAACAGTACCAAGAGCGCATTCAGCAGAACCTTTCTGGTTTCACCACCAACGTGCTTGACCCAGCCCTTGCTGCGGCGCAGCGACAGCGCGACATATCTCGCGTGCAGGAACAGTCTGACATTGCCAAGGCTGGTGCATTTGGCAACATCCGGCGCGGCGTGGTCGAGGCGGAAAGCCAAGCGGCCTATGACATCGGCCTGAACCAGCTGACCGCCGATCTGATGCGGCAGGGGTACGATCAGGCCGCTGCGCAGACTATGGCGCAGATGGAAATGGGCATGGGCGCTGCTGGCGCTGCCGCAAGTGGATTGCAGCAGATTGGCGCATTGCAGCAGACCACAAATCAGGCTGAACTAGAGGCTCGATTTAATGAGTTCCTGCGAGAGCAAGGCTACGACCTTGGCATCCTCTCGGCCCTGACGGGCGGGGCCGCCGGTACAGCCGGTGCCATTGGCCAGTCGCAGACGACCAGCAGCAGACCCGGCTTTGGGCAAATCTTGGGTGCGGTCGCGTCTGCTGGTCAGGCCCTGTCGATGATACCGTCCGACCGCCGCCTGAAGGTAAATATCCGCCCGGCAGGCAGACGCAACGGCATCAGCTATTACACATGGGACTGGAATAACACCGCGCGCGCAATCGGCGTGGAAGGCCACCCAACCTATGGCGTCATGGCTGACGAACTGATGCAAACGCACCCGCACTTGGTGCGGCGCGGCGCCGACGGCTACCTGCGGGTCGATTACGCAGGTCTGAATGCGGAGGCTGGTGCGGCGGCATGAGTAGCCTGCAGGACATAGCAACGGCAGCGGCGGCGCAATACGGCATCCCGCAAGACCTGTTCTTCAGCCTGATCCAGCAGGAGAGTAGCTGGAGGCCAGATGTTGTGTCCGACGCGGGTGCCATTGGACCTGCGCAGCTTATGCCGGGAACGGCAAAAGAACTTGGCGTTGACCCCTATGACCCAGCGCAGAATATCATGGGTGGCGCTAAATACCTGCGCCAGCAGTATGATACGTTTGGGCAGTGGCCACTGGCGCTGGCCGCTTACAACGCTGGGCCGGGCGCTGTTCAGAAATACGGCGGCATCCCACCATACAAGGAAACGCAGGCTTATGTCCCCAAGGTCATGGGGCGCACCAGCATGGAATACCAGCCGCGTGTCAGCACACAAGGATCGACCACAATGACGATGACACCTGATCCGCAGCCGCGTGGCGGCCTCTTCAGCCGCCTCTTTCCGGGCATGCAGGAAGACACGGCAGCCAGCGTGGAAACAGACCCCTTCGCCAACCTGTCCCGATCCCAGCGCACCATGCTGGGGTTTGCCGCGCTGCGCGATGCTGCGGCTTCCCTGCAGGGCCAAGAAGGTGGGTATTTCCAGCGGGCGCTGGGCGGGTTTGAAGCGGCCAAGGAGCGGGAACGGCTGCGGCGGCAGGGGATACAGACGAACCTTGTAAACACTGTGACAGCCCTGACGCAAATTCAGCAGGCGAATGCTGAAGCCACGCGTCTTGCCCGCGTCGGCATTGGTTCCGGCCCCAATGAAGCGTCAATCAGGCTGGAACAGATGCTGTCAGAGAAAGTGGCAGAGGCAATGGGTGGGCAGCCGACGGTTGCTGCACCAGTCGTCACAGCAGCCCCGGCAGCCCCGGCAGTCACTGCACCCGGCGTCTCGCCGGTCGTGACGCCATCCGTTGAGGTGTCCACGCTGCCTGCGGCTGGCGCACCAGCCGTGACGCCCGCCGCGCCGCCTGCGGCTCCTGCAATGCGGCGACCACAGAACCGTCAAGAGGCGGTTGAATTGTTTTACAACGAAGACATTCCGGCTGCAGATCGCGCCAGAATGATTTCCGAATTCCAGTCTCTTGCGCCAGAAGAATTGCGCGACTTGTCGCCCTTCGTGGAAGACCTCTTGAAACGGGCTGGAAAGGAGCGCGAAGTGCAAGCTGCGGAAGTGGCCGCTGTGGAAAAAGAGGCTGAAACAGAAAGCAAGACGCTACCGCTTCTGGCTGATGCGCTGTCATTCCTTGAACAGGGAGAAAGTGCAAACGTACTGGGCGCAAGGGCCGGTGCATTTGCAAACGCACTTGGGGTGCCAATAGAAAGCTACAACCGCGCATCCTCTGCCGTAAAGCAGCTGGGGTCAATCGCGGCCATGGGCAGCGTGGCAGAGGCAAAGCGAAGCGGTTTCACAGGCAGCCTGACGGACAAAGACATTGAACTGATCCAGCGGCAGGGCGGCACCTACGACATGGAGGGCGACCCATACGCCACGCTGCGCACGCTTCGCGCATTGCGCGATCAGTTGTCGCCTGAAGGGCAAAAGGCACTTGGGCTGATGATCTCCGAGAGGCAAGCACCAGCCGCCGCAGGCACTGGGGTTCAGGACGCATTGAGGCGGGCGCAAGGGGGCTACAAATGACGCTGCAGGAACTACAGGAAGCGCTGCTGAAGGCAGACGCGGCGGCCCGCAATGAAAACATCTCGGCTGAAGGGCGCGCCCAAGCGCGGGCTGACGCATCCATGTTCGCGGCGGAAATCAACCGCATGACGGCCACGCCCGCTGGTGCGGCAGAGGATGTCGCGCGATCAGGCACTGGTGGCGTGATGCGCGGCACAGCCAGCCTGATGGGCATGGGGCAGGACATCCTTGACCTGCCATCGCGGGTTGGCCGCCGCATCGTCGGGGCTGACGTGGAGCCTCGGCAGTCTGGTGCCGAAACGCTGAAAGCGATGCTGCCTGAAGCTGCGCAGCGACCAATGGAATACCAGCCGATGACCCGCGCTGGTGGTTATGCTGGCACTGTCGGTGAATTCCTGCCCGGCGCTGCGCTGCCCATCGGCCCTGCCAAGGTCATGGATCGAGTTGTGCGTGGCACTGTCATCCCGGCAGTAGCCAGCGAGACTGCTGGCCAATCCGTTGAAGCGCTTGGCGGTGGCGAGAGTGCGCAGAATATGGCACGCATTGCCGCTGCACTTGGAACACCCATGGCGATGGACCTCACCGAATACGGTCTTCGCAATTTCCTGACATCTGGCGCACGCGCCTATGAGCCGGGCAGCGCACGGCAGGCAGCGGTGGATATTCTGGAACGGGAAGGCACGACAGGCATCACTGCCGGGCAGCGCCTTGGTGCTGAACGCCTGATGCGTCTGGAGGGCGTGGAAGACCCCGGTCGCGAAGCTGTCCTGTCATTCAACAAGGCCGTGATGCAGCGTCTTGGGTCCAGCGCGCCCCGCCCGACCCGCGAGGCACTTGGCGCGCTTGAAAACCAGCTTGGGCAGGTCTTTGACGAAGCCGCCGCGCTGTCTGCCGTGCCAAGGCTTGACTTGGCTGAGAAGGCCAAGCAGTCGCTGAAAAACTACATGGAACTGCAGCCAGATAACGTAAAGCCGCCAACGAACGCTGCGCAGTATGTGGATGCCATCATCAACGCCGCGCAGTCTGGGCGTCCGATTACTGGCAAGCAGGTCCAGCAGTGGCGCAGTAATTTGCGCAACGACATCAGCCGATATACCAACGCGGAAAAATACGACGCGGCGGACTTTGCACTGGAGGTCAGCAACACGCTGGATGACATCATTGTGCAGGCCGCACGCACGCAGGCCGATCCAGCAGTATATTCCCGCCTTCTGGATGCGCGCAACCGCTACCGCGACCTGCGCACGGTTTCCAGTTCGCTGAACAAGACCGGGTCTGACAACCGCGCTGGACTGGTGTCGCCGGGGGCGCTTGGCACGCGGACACGTCAGATTGAAGGCGAACGCGCGACTGTGCTGCGACCCGGACGCCAGTTGCGGCCAATGTCGGAATTGGGTCTGGCTGGCGAGGAAGTCATCGGATCGCTGCCGACCGTGCGGTCTGGGGGGCTAAGGTCTATGACTGACATTCCAGCCATCAAGGCGTTTCTGGCATCCGGCGCAGCGGCGGCTGCGTCTAGGCTTCCAGTTGAGCAAATTGGCGCGGCAGCCCTTGGTGGCCTCGCAATACCATACGTTATGGGCGCGGCGTCTAGAACGCCTTACGCCCAGCGGCTGATGCTGCAAGACCCGTCCTTTACGTCCATGCTGTCGCGTCAGGCGGTGCCTTCTGTGGCCCGCCTTACGCCGGGTCTGCTGGCTCAGTAACCACTTTCGGCGGCCTGCCACGGCGGGGCTTGTCATCAAGCCTCGCCCGCAGTTCGATGATGGCGTCCCGCGCGTTGTCGCAGATGCGATGCACGGCGCGTGGGTTGTTGATGCGGTGCAAGGTGGTCAGTTCATAGACCAGTGTGTCTAGCTGTTCTTCAGTCATGGCTGTCTCCAAACTGTTGCCTGTGCTATGTTATTTCCAGAAACATTACTAGGCAACTGAAGGTGCAGGGGTGTGCGCTGGATATTGGACCTTTCCCGTCTGACGCACCGGGCCGTCACAGGCCGCGATTGCAGTTGGTGCGCCGCCGCGTGGGAAAAGCATCTGGAAGGCCGGGCCGCCCCGCTGGTCTACATCTTTGGCAAGCAGCACTGCCGAAATAGCTGGCAGCGATACAATGGGCCGATCTGAACAGACAAGCATCGGGCGCGCCGGGGAATACCTTGCAGCCCACATTCTCGAAACGGCGGGGATTGAAGCCTACAGGGTCGATGGCGATTTTGACCTCATCCTGAACATCGACGGCGCGCTGGTCCGAATGGAGGTTAAGGCGTCGTCCCAAAAGACAAAAGGGCGAAACCTGTATCGATTTTATGTAGATAATCGAAACGCTGATATTTACGCCTTCGTTGCGCTGGACCTTGGTCTTATGCGGCTGCGCATGACCGGCGAACTCAATGCGTCGGGTGAAATCGGCTACGGACCGGCGCGGTTTACACCTGACAACCAAGCCGCCGACATAGCCCGGCTGGTCGAAACATTTGGTGGAACGCCAAAACCGTGATACCATTGGGGGTATGTTCTCGCCTCTGATCCTCATATGCGCCATGAGTGGCGAATGTCAGACCCCACCGGCTCCGGTGTTCAAAACGCTTGAACAATGCGAAACAGCTACTGAAGACTATGTTAATAACAGGCTGGCCCCGGCGCTGCCACGCGGCACATTCGTGGTCAAGTGGCGCTGTTTCGATTGGGGCGCATCCGCTTGATCCGATCCAGCGTGTCGATCACAGCCCCGTGAGACCAGCCCTCTCCAATCACCAAAGTGTCGATAATCTGACGTGTGGTCAGGCCGCGATCTTGTAAGTATTGGATGCGCGGCATCAGCTTCGCAATGACATCAATCTGGCTTCCCGTCAGGTACTGATGATGTGGCATCGTCGCGGTCCCGGTTGCGATAAAATGCTCTGATCTCATTAATATGTTCCTCATGATTGTGCGCGATCCGATAGATCACGTCAAACTCTGCTTCCGTGACCCACCAGTCGGGCAGACATTTGTATCCCGCCCGGCGCAGCGCTTCGTTGACGCCGCGATTGGGTTTGTGTTTCGTCATAGCAGCGCATCCGTCCCCAGAGGGGTAGTCCAGTGGTTCACGACAGGAGGGACAGTTACTCATCCTTCTCTCCTTTCAGTTCTGCGAGGGTGGTGCGCAGAGCCACTTTTGCTTCTTGCGTTAGGTCTGCATTGATTAAGTCTAAAGCCCGCTCCATTCCTGCAATCGCAACGGCTCTGTCTTTCCCCTGCAAGGTTACAGTCAAGTCATCAATGTAAACGGCATCACGAAGCCGTGCGTTCTCGTCATGCAATTCTTGGATGCGCTTGGTCATGTCAGAAATGGAATACAGCCCAGGCCCAGCTTTGCCTCGGAAGGTGTATTCATACCAAGGGTCGCCTTCTTCGGGGCAGATGCAATCGGCGTCAATGTGGTGGTCAGAGTTATATCCACCCGGCACCTCTTGGATCATGCCGTATTGCAGCGACAAGTCGAACAGAACAGAGCCGTCCAGATCACCAGTCGGCCAGTCTGTCAGCACAGCCTTAGCGAAGTTTTCCCAGTCAGGTTGCATCGGCCTCTCCTTTCAGTTCTGCGAGGGTGGTGCGGGCTAAATCCCACAACGCCCCATGTCCACACCGTTCAACGATTTCTGCAAACTCCACCGCCTTCGCCAAGAGAGCTTCGCTCTTAGATAGCTTGGCCTCCGCTGTTTGTGCACGGTCCAGCATCAAAGCAAATGTCTCGTCCCGTTCCGTGATAACCCAATCCAGCTTGGCCTCAAGTTCCTCGATGCGGTCGGCTAGCGCTTCAATCAGTTCGACGCTTGCAAAGTGCGGCATGTCAGCCAGAGCGTTGTGCCTTGCCCGCTTCACCAGATCGTCACTCATCTTCAAACCCCCTCTCCATGATTGGATGGACAACGTGCAGGGTGATACGGACCTGATCGTATGCAGGCTTGGTTTTCATCAACCACTCTGCATGCTTTCTGGCTTGGTTCTCTGCAACCGCGCCGCCCAATGTGCGGCAGCAAAAGTCATGCTCGGCAACGGCAAAGTCAGATGACCGCCGCGCATGCAGGCGGTAAAACCGCTGAACCCCGTCATCAGCGGGGCCGATCCTTGCAATCTCACTCATCGCCTTCGATCCCTCTGTGTCGTTTGATTTCGAACAGCGCCTCATAGATGATGTCGGCGACACCCGCTGCGGGCATCACGCGCAGGTCATCAATGTGCAGGCCAGAAACGGCGGCCATGTGGGCCACCGCTTCAAGCTGCGCGGGCAGGTCTGGGTCAAGATCGTAATCACTCATCGCCTTCAATCCTCTGTAATGCCCGCTCTGCCGCCACCGTCATGTCGGTGACAGTCTGTTCGAAATCATCGCCAGCCGCATGGCCAAACTTGATGACGACATCCAGCGCCGCCATCGCAATTCGCAGCCTGTCCCGCAGATGCTTGGCCTCGACACGGTGCATGTCGCACAGGGTCAGGTTCCACTTAGCCATTGCTCAACTCCTGAATAGCCATCCGCACTTGCACGATGATGAATTCGTGATCCAGCCGCGCCTCTTTGTCCATCTTCGCCAGCACCTCTTCGTCGGTATCCAGCCACGCCTCCAGCTTCATCAGCCGGGCCAGTGCATGCTTCTTACTCATCGCCCCCTCCACCGGTCCTATGTTCGACCACCTTCGCCAAGATTTGCGAACCCTGACCCGCCAAACACCAGTACAAACGACCCGCCTTCTTTTCCGGAGAGGAGTGCAGCGAAATCCGATGCACGCGACCTATGGCCAGCAGCGCCTCCAACACATTCGTCAGCTTCTTCGAATGGTTCTCCGGAACAAGATGCGCAAAGTCGCGCGCCCGATACAGGAATTCCGGCTTCATCATCGCCAGCATCTCCGGGCCGATCTGGTCCGGGAAGGAACCCGGCTGTAGCCCCTTTAGTCTCGGAAGGCGCGGGGCAATAGGCTCGGGTGCAGGCTCTGGCGCTGTGGCAGGCGCGGGCTGCACTTCTGGCTTCACCTTATCCAGCATGATCGCGCGGTATGGCGTCTTGTCGCGATGCCCATAGTCATTTTCAACAATCGTCATGTCCACAATGTCGCCAGCGCGAAGGCTGTGCTTTCGCGTCAGCCCGGTCGGAATAAATGCCTGACGACCCTCTCCGACGACCATCGCCCACGCCAAGTCGTTGTTGCGGTTGGTAATGATGCCACGGCATTTCTTTGGCTCTGCCAGCGTCGTGGCCATCTTTGCCATTCGCGTCTGCTGGTCGGTCCCGCCGTTCAGCCTCTTCGCCAAGTCCTGAAACGTCTTCATGCTCTCTCTCCTTATGCGGCCTTGCGGCCCTTTTCTTCGACCTCATCCATGTACACGTCGTATGCCATGGACAGCAGCAGGTCGGCCAAGGACGCCTCTTCTGGCACTTGCTTGACCAGCCACCGCTGGAAGGCCAAATCGTATTCGCGCGACACCTCTGTGATTTTACCAAGGCGCAGCCCACCAGTGCGGGCCTGCGTGCCGAGGTAGCCGCTGACGATGACATCCTTCTGGATCAGGCCGTGCCGCTTCAGGCGATGCACGACATCGTAAATCTGCTGCCTGTGCCACCCAAGGGCGCTGGCCGCTGCGGTCGCGCAGTAGCCATTGGCCTCCAACGCCCGAGCGACCTTGATCCATCGGTCGTTGGTGATCTTGTCAAAGTCGATTTTCATTCCGTTGCCTCCAGTTGCTTTCTCAGGTTGTCAATTTGCACCCACAAAATCGACAGTTCGCCGCTGACCCAAGAGGGCCGAACGCCGGGATACTGCCGGTTCAGGCTGTTCACAGCGGCCAGCTTCTGGTCGATCAACTGCTGTGTCTGTTCTTTGGTCATGGTCACTGCGCCAGCCCCCACAGGATCAGCGGCAGGCCGCCAAGGACCGTGAACAGCGCCAGCGCGGCGATCAGTTCGCGGATGAATGTTCTGATTGTCATGGTTTTTCCTTCTCTGCTTCAAGAATTGCGTATCCGATCATTTCGGGGACTTGCGGGACGACGGCATTTCCGAGGGCTTTAAGTCGGTCCACCCTTCTGGGAACCCCATTAGCCACTCGACCCACGTCGGGTTCAGGGAGCCATGCTGCCCCTCGCAAGTCACAGCGTCGTTCAGGTCGGGCGACCGTCCCTGCCTCGCCTTGCGCTTCATTCGCGGGCTGTCTGGCGCGCTGCCTGTCCGAAAATCGCGCGCCGTCGGCGTCGGCCACATCTTGATCGCCATTGCGGTTTCTAAGTTTGGAAACGTCTTGAACCGTTCTGGTGCCTTCTGAATGGCCGCTGTCGTAATGTTCGCCGCCATTGCGCTGCAACTGCGCGGCGTGGGCCACAGTCCAGCATCGGTCTCGACGATGGAACGCCCCGACGGCGCAAGCTGGAATAACAAACGTCCGGCAGGCGTAACCTTGTCCCTCCAAGTCAGATAGCACGTCGTCGAGGCCCATGCTGATGTGCCCAGCAACATTTTCTCCAATGACCCAAGAGGGCCGGAGTTCAGCCACGAGCCGACTAAATTCTGGCCAGAGATGGCGGTCATCTTCCTTGCCTCTGCGCTTCCCGGCAGTGGAGAAAGGCTGGCATGGGTATCCGCCGCAAATAACGTCAACTGGTCCGTCAATGTCCGATCCTTTCAGTGTCCTTACATCTGGAAAGCACGGCACATTCGGCCAATGCTTGGCCAGCACCGCGCGGGGGAATGGTTCATATTCGCAGAATGCGACCGTCTCAAAGCCGCCAGTGCGCTCAAGCCCAAGGCTGAAGCCACCAATGCCGCTGAACAGATCAAGCACCTTGAGCATAGTCATCTCCAAATAAAAAAGCCGGGGAGACGCGGGAGGACATCTCCCCGGCAGGTGGGACGCGGCGGCGGAAAGGGAGGAGGAAAGGCCGCGTCCGGGAAGGGTTGGTTGCCGGGGCGCGTGGCCCCGGCTGTGGGGTTATGTTGCGACCGCAAAGATCAGGTCGCGCGCCCACTGAGGCGCGTGGATGCCGTGCAGAACTCGC
>Ga0196905_1000280_pt1 | contig 20469 bp, 18 predicted proteins | sample CB_VirMetaG_3_FD_169098 | JGI IMG/M metagenome (GOLD analysis project Ga0196905, IMG submission 169098) | Freshwater to marine saline gradient viral communities from Chesapeake Bay - CB_1508_1S Viral MetaG (v3) (version 3) | ecosystem: Environmental > Aquatic > Marine > Coastal | place: USA... | reverse complement strand
GAGACTGGATCAACTTATGAAGCCGGACAAAACCACCGACACGCCAGCCGTTAAGCCCATCAAGAAAGGCAAAATATGGGAAACCGTTCAAGCTGCCCGAAAGGTAAAGATCGATCAGCTTTCACCCTGGAAAAAAAATCCGAAAAACAAAAAGCCACCTACTTTCATTGATACACCAACCACCAACCAAGAAGAATGACGTTTGAAGAATACACAACTACTTAACCAGAATCCCCATGACTGATGAAATCAAAGAACTTGTTGATGTCTTACAAGACATCTTTAACCGCCACGCCATCGGTTGCGATGCAGCCGATGAACCCCACATTCTAAAGGAGCGATTAACCAGATGCCAGAAGGCAAAGACAAAAAAGACGCATACGACTTGCGCCGCCTTATCATCAAAGCAGATCGAGAACTTGCCAGGATGCAACGCGCCTTGAGGCAGGGACTCCACCGCTTGTTAAACGGACCCCAGAGGATCCGGAACGTGGAAATTCGCTACAACGGGAAAACACTGATCGCCCGGGAGTGGATGACCAATGAACCCCTGAACAATAAAATAATCATCGAATGCCATGACTGAAGACCCAGGAACTTACATCCACGGAAACCAGAAGGGAACCTTCCCGAGAGTCCGAATCAATCCAACCATTGACATCAAGACAGAATCTCAATTGCGTCAATGGCACTTGAAAAGAGTATCTTTTGGCGAGATTATCGACCAATTAACACAACACGCCCTTAAAACGGGCTTCACACCTAAAGAAGATTGAAATGAGTAATGGCACACAACTGAAGACCATGAAGATTCACGGTAAGGAATATGTTACCGTCAACAGCCGGTTGGAATACTTCCGGCAGAACTATCCCGAAGGAAGAATCATAACTGAAATAACCTTCCCGGAATTTCTTCCGGGAGAGGTTGTTTGCAAGGCAACCATCTTTACCGGAAGCAAACTGGAAAGCCTTCCCGTGGCAATCGGACACGCCCACGAAGTTTCAGGTTCCAGCCAGATCAATAAGACCTCATACATTGAGAATTGCGAGACATCAGCGATCGGTAGAGCCCTTGGAATTTTAGGGATCGGCATTGAAGGTTCAGTGGTATCAGCTGAAGAAGTTGAAAATGCCATAAATCAGCAGATGGACGCCAAAGAGGAGGTGAAGCCTAGGCCAGCCCCCCAAAAGGCCACCAGCGCTAAATCTACCCCCAAGGAGAAGCCTTCCAGTACAAAGGAAGAATCCGAAAAACCACCCGCCGACATTAACCACAATGTCATAAGGTGGGACCAGTGGCGCATTCCATGGCCGAAATCGGAACTCTATGAAAAGAGCTTGGGGGAACTGACCCTGGAAAATCCTGAAGCCGTTGAAAACCTATACAAATGGTGCGGGGAAAACTGGGATCTTTCCAGCAACTCCAGCAAAGCAGGGATGCAAAGACAGGTTGCATACAAGTACCTGAAACAAGCCGTTGATGACATCTCCAGATCCAAGGTTGACGAAATAAACCCATCCAAGCCGGAATCTGAAATCGAAGAAACCGACGAAGACGACGTTCCTTTCTGATCATGAGTACTAACCCCATGCCCGAGGAACTAGCTAAGGCTGTTCAACACATCTTCAATTCACTACAGGAAACCAGCCGGCATTTCGTTCTGGCCGTTCTTCCCGTCAATGTAACTGAAGGGGAAAACATAACTTACATCAGTTCGATGGACCTCCGAACAGCCCTGAAGCTTTTGAAGTCAGGCATTGAGCTTTCTGAGAGACAACCAATAACACCAATCACGTTTGATAATGACTATAATTGACATAGAAACCGCTCCCATAGCCGGAGCAGAAAGCCAGTTTGATCCGGACAATTGCGGAGTCCCGAAGAACTTGAAAGATCCAGTGAAGATCGAAGAAGAAAAAGAGAAACGCCGCCTGAAGTTCATTGATAACCTTGCCCTGTCACCAATGACCGGAAGGATTATCGCACTCGGCATCAGGGAAAAAGGCAGAAGCCGGATAATGGTCGCAGCCAGTCCAAGCAGAGAAAAGGCCTTGATCCGGGAAGCAATCCGACTGATGGGCAAACAATTCGCAGGACACAACTTCGAGGAATTTGACCTTCCTTTTATTGTTACTCGAGCCCGGATGCTAGGCCTTCACAAGCTGGTAAACTACCACACCTTCAAATCCAACTGTCTAGACACTTGGATTGCCAGCACATGCGGAAAGAAATTCTACGATACAAACATGTTTCCGGAATCGAATCTTTCCTATATGGCCAACCAGTTTCAAAAAGGATCCAAGTTGAGACTAAAGGAGTGTGACGGGAAGGACTTTGCTTCCCACATCCTTTCCAGTGATCCGGAGAAAAAGGCCATGGCCAGGAATCACCTGAAGGCCGATCTGATCGAGTGTGAAAGCTTGGCAAAGATTTGTTTCCCTTGGAAATTCGATCAATGGACACGGGAAACGATTAAAAACGAATCCATAACCGGAGACAATCCACCAATATGAGACTACTCAAAATAGTAAAAACTGATAAGTATATCCAATCCACTGTTGAACAGTACGGAAATCAGTCGGAAGACAAGATTACCGCGGAAACCCACGAGCAACCGCTTCCCTCATTTTACGAGGCATTTGACGCGCTAAGGGATGTTCTGATTGAAGTGTTCGATGTCTCGGCAACCTGGGCTTACAAGTGTGAAGTAAACGAGCTTTCAATCAGCTACACTGAAGCCGAAACCAGATCGGCAACCCTCAAGTTCTCGAGAAACTACATCGGAGGGAAATCAAAGGACTACTCCACGGTTTCCTTCAAGATCGATAACCCCCAAGGTAACGAACAGGAAGAAAGAGAGATCACTGAAAACGCCGCCGAACTGGTCGAAAACATGATCAAGGAAGCGGTTGCCTACATTCAGGGAAACAGGCAGCAAGCCTTGTTACCTTTAGAGGATAGGCCGAAAGCCGATGAAGACCGCACCGATGGAGAGGATCTGCCCTTTGAAGACGATACGCTTCCCTTCCCGGGACCACCGGAAACGGAAAAGGCATCATCAAGATTTTCTTTTGAGGATCTCATAAATGCAGCTGAAACCACCGATCAGGTTAATAAAATCGTGCTCGAGATGAAAAAAGAAGATTGGAGCTCAAAGCGACATAAGCTGGACACCATTAAAAAATTAGCTTTAAAAACCTTCCTTTAGGTTAAAGAGATAAGCAGGGACCCGCCCGGTACTGTATTGGAGGCAGTACCGGGCTTTACCCCCAAAACAGAAGATTCACATGAAGCAAGAAGACAAAACTGAAGAAGTAGAAATCGGCATATTGCCGGAATCATGGCACTGGAAGGAAGGCGACGATGACCCCGTTCAGGATCTTTGCTGGAAATGCAAAGAGGAAGGCCGGGAAACTCCAGTTACTCTTAACGGATACGTTCACAGAGTGATTGACGAAATGAAGCATGGCAGAACTGTATGCCAGGACTGTATTGACGCCTACGAGCTTAGGAAACGCCGGAACGAGATGAAAGCCAGTTGGGAGGCTCTGACACCTTCCGAATATAGGAACACCAAGCTTAACCATCCCACTTTCAACACTACAGCACACAGGGAATGCCAGAAATACAGCCTAGATACGTCCCTTTTCCTTTTTGGGGAGTCAGGGACGTGCAAGACCCGCGCTATGCTTTGGAGAGCAAAACTAGCCATTCTCAAGGGTTATTCCGTGGGAATCCTGTTCCCTGATGAAATGAAGGAGCATGCCCGGGAAAAATACCGCCTCGATACCTTGAAGAAATTGGCCTTGTTTGACTGGCTAGGTCTGGACGATCTGTTTTCATGCGGGACCAACGATTACATGGCCGACTGGATTAAAGACCTTATCGACCGCAGAATGCGCCAGGGTAAAACCACCGTCATAACGTCTCAGATTGTGGAATTCGAGTGGACCGACGAAGCCAAGAAGTTCAAGAATTATACGAACGTCGAGATGAAGCGAATCGATGCCATCTGGCGAAGAATCCGCGAACGATTCACCCCTATCAATTTTGACACACCACAACTGGGAAGCGAACAAACGAAAGTTTTGCCTTTCTAGTCAACCAACCGATGTTCAAATGATTCCGCCAGTTGTTTCCGTCCTATTCGCAAGGGCTGATTCCAGCTACAAGCAAAGCAACCTCTTTGACCATGAGTAAAAAAACCGGAACAATAAGAGTTGAAGCACTCGATGAACCCGGACGATACAGAGTAGAATCCTGGTCAAACCGAAAAGCAGCACACCTTGTCGACATTTTTGCTCTCAGAGGCAACGGAGAATGCAGTTGCACGGACTACAAAACCCGTTGCTTTCCCAACTGGAAAAAGAACCGGGAAACCCAAGGAACCGAGTCAGCGGCCAAGTTGATTCGACCGTACCTTTTGAGCGGGAAGGCCAAGGCGAACCCGAACCGGACCATCTGCAAACACATCCATGCAGCAAATTGGCGTTACCTTTTAGACATCAAACCCGCTATTTATGAAGAACTCCATCGGTAAAATAATAACCTTTTTCCCGGGCTCATATAGCCCAGTTCCCAAAACCCCGGACATTTACGCCGGGAAGTGTGAAGCGTACCGGGAACTTGAACCAGTCGGAACCCCAGCGATTAGAAACTTTGAGTATACAGTCAGGGGACTAAGCGGAACAGTCGCCGTAGTTACCACCCTGGAAAACCATGCAATGACTTGGAATAATTGGGGTGACGCGCTGAGGTACATCAAACCTCGAGACCCCGAAAACAAGCTTCTAAAAAGAACCCTCAGGCTATCTTAAAACCAACCAATCAAAACCAGTGAACATAAAGTTATTCATGCCCCGCTTTCAAGAGAAAGTCAGAAAATATCAGAAGACCCAAGCCATACGGCCGTTTCCAAGAAAAATGGATTTAATGCCTAAAGTTGGAGAACTGTACCAGCTCAAAGGATGGATGGGTAAACCCTATCGGAGCAAACAGGAATTACTTGGCCTATGTAAATTGATCCAGGTTTCCACAATCACCATTGAAGAGACCCGCTTCCTATTGAACAATGAAACCGGATCTGAATCAGTTGAGATTTCCGACAGGCTACAACTCGAGAACTTTGCCCGGGATGACGGATTTGAAGACTGGAAAGATTTCAAGGTGTTCCTCCGCGGTAATTACGGACTACCCTTCACGGGATACCTGATGAAGTGGAAAAAATATCAACCCAAGCTCGAACGATAAACGCCGAACGTCAAAAGTGAGGAACTGAGCAATGGATAATGTGCATGAATATAAACACCATAAGCCAAAAAATATAATTCCGGCAGGGTATCAAATAAAACGACCAAGCGAGGTTTCCTCGACTGGGTGGTTATCTGACGAATTGAATGACTGGATCGGTCAACTACGTGAAAAGTTTGCTCTCAAATCAGCAACGACAAAACCGGATGAATACTGGGAGGGCTACGCGGAAGCTATCGATGACTTAGAGAGGTTTCTAAAGCGCAAGTCAGATAATGCCTTGTTCGCTCTTTTTGGGGGCGAGGCTTACTATCCGGGCGGTGGGTGGTATGACCTAAAAGGCACATTCCCTTCCCCCGATGATGCCAGGCAAGCCGTGAAAGAACGATGGGACTTCTGGCATATCGTCAACCTCGAAACTCAGGAAGTCATCGAGCATCACGGCGGAACTTGCTATTGTGACGGGTGCCCACCAGACGAATCACTTCCTTGAGCGAACAAAAATATTGATGCGTGAAGCGAAGCGAGTCGCATCCAACCCACTGTTGAAAATGAAGATTCTTGCCCTAGACGTAGCAACCCACCTTGGATTCTGTTACTATGACACCCATACCGGCTTCATGGAGACCGGAGAAATGGACTTCACTCGATTCCGAGGATCAAAGAGAAAGAAGGCAGACCATCCCGGGAAGTCCCTCGAACTGTTCCAAACCTGGATTCAGGATGTGATTTTTCTCTATGGGGAAATTGATCGGATCGGATACGAAAGACCTGGCCACCTGAAAGGCGTAAACACCCGGGAAGCATTGCTTGGGTTTAGGGGAATTCTATACGCCGAGGCATCAAAAGCCGGCATCCCAATTTATACGATTCCTCCAAACTCTTTGAAGAAATGGGCCACCGGAAACGGAGCAGCCAACAAAAAGAGAATGATCCAGGCAGCAGAGCAAGGGAACAGCTTCAAGATTTATTCTGATAACGTAGCCGATGCGGTATGCCTGGCCCGATGGACAGCGGAGCAAAAATAAATTCTAAGTTGGACGCCGGGAAGTAAGCTATCACAAGCCAACGAAGTTCCAACGCTAACAACAAAAAAGCCCCCTTTCACGGGTGGGCTTTATTTATGCGTAAAACCTATTCAGGAAGTTTTCTAAGGTCATTTTCCCGCTGAAGGAACTTGATAATTATATCGAGCCGCGTATTAAGATCATGTTTCATTTCCTTGATATCTTCTTTCAAGTCCGAGCGAACCTGTTGAATCATCGCATTATTGCTGGATATGCGACCCTGAATTCCTGTCAATTGTGAAGTGTGATCAGTTAAAACAACCCCTTTGCCATTGTCGTTGCGTTCCAATATTTTTACACGACTATCCAGATTTTCGAGGTGACTTGAAAACTCTCCAGCCGTATAAATAGCACTCATGCCCGCAGCAACAGCACTAAGAAGCACTGAAATGAAGATTTGCAGTGCCAGCCGCTGCCATGCTTGGCTGTCAGATGCAGTCATTTGTGGCTACTCTTCCTCCTCTTTTGTTGCTGCCGGAATATTCCTTACCTTGATTCGAACGCTGGGCCCTCCTGGAGTCTTGGACCTTACGTCATACTCAACGGTGCGCGTATTGTCGGGAGCCACAGTCACAACCAAGTCAGAGTCGGACCAAAAGCCTTTACGCGAGTATTCGAGATCCCCGACCTGTCCGGCCATAACTCTTGCTTGATGTATTTGTTTCTCAAGGCTGGTGCATCCTGTGAGTCCAGCCAATAATAGAACAATCATGAGTTTGTGTTTCATTGTATGATTGGTCTTGGAATTGGTTTTATTAGAGGTGAAATGGCAAGCAGTCCCGGTGATACTTCATCGGGTTGAATGTCTCTAAAAAGGTTGGCCCCCGCGTAATGGAGGGCCGCATAAACAAGTTCGGAACAGAACCAGGATTGGTTGGCCCCTGTCTTGCGACGGGAGACGAACCGTAGAACCCCGCTGTAGTCATACCCTTCTCCAACTTTATCCAAGCAGAACCCTATCACATTGTCCCAGTCCTCAGGAGTCAGTTCGGGAACTTCAAAGCAGTCAATTCCCTTCCAGTCTTTCAGTGTCTTGACCCTTACTCCGTCTCCCTGCCAACTCTCTACAATGCGTCCGTCACGCATTAGGATGGCAGCGTGGGAATAAATGCCTCTGGTCTGCCAACGGATAAGCGAGGATATGATTCCACGTCCCCGGAAGAGTAGTATGCAGGGAATTGTTTTCATGTTTCATCCTTTTTTTTAAGCCCAGTCTTTTCCATGGCCCAGTTTCTTGTTGGTTTGTGGAGTAATGGTAAGCCAAAGACAGAAGCCAAGGCGACAACAATTAAACCGCCTATAGTAAAGCCCATTCCTACGTCAACATTCATCCACGCTTGAAATGCTTCAGGAGTTATTGCTACAAATTCCATATTGTTTTAGTGTTATGCAGATATAAATATCAGACCTTGCCCGTTAAATGAAACACTCCCGGTAAAAGTGTAAAGGACATCACTAGGGGTTGCGACTGAAGTAGTAGTAAGCGTGTCCCATGTAAATCCATATGATTTCCAAGCACCTGCCGAACCTGCTGCCTGTCCCGCAAGAGACCAACCGCTAGGCGGAGGAGATGTTGCAATTGTGTCAGACGTTGGGAATAATTTGAAAACGTGAACAAAAACAAGGCCACCAGTAACTCCAGGAGTCATGGAAGGCGAAGTAATGTTTGTTGTATAGCCAAATGAATTTGCCCATGTGCCAGAGTCAATCGGACTACCCGATGCGTTCGCACCTCGAATGACATAACAGATCGCTGCAACTTCGCTAGTATTGCTCGAATGGATTGCATTTATGGTTGGGTTGGCCGTTGCCCCATCAGTTGCCCTGATCCACTGCATTGCAATAACATTTGGCCCAAGATCAGTTCCAGCTGAGTATCTATGAGCGGTCCAACCGGTAGAAGCCGACCAGGAATTAATGACGTTGCTTAGAGACTGAATACACATAAACAATATGTCTCCTGCTTCATGCTCAGGAAGCGTGAACTCCCAAGTCTCAGAGCTGCTAGTATGATAATCTGTGCCGGAGGTTACAACATATGGGCGATCATAAGGCATAGCCGACGCTTCGCTGCTGTCCACAGACTCGTTGTTGCTGGTGTCCTTGGCAGTTACCACATAGTAGTAGGTCGTAAAGTTTGCAGCGGTATTGTCATTGTAGCTGTTGGTAGCCGAAGTTCCAATGGCAGAGAATCCGCTCCCACTGGTTGTGCTCCTGTAGATGGTGTATGGAGTGGCGGCCAGATCACCCTCGGCATTTGCGTCCCATGATAAAGCTACAGTAGCATCTCCTGGTGTTGCAGCAAGATTAGCTGGAGCTGCCGGAGCTGTTACATCAGGGGGTGATCCACCACCTGCCTCTGGCTGACACTGGGCCAGCACAAGGTCTAAAATCTGAGACTTTACCTGGGGGGTTATCATATCTGCGTCACATGGATGTCTATGTCTGCGGAAGCTCCAGCCACACTGGTAACCACAAATCTTATACGGGATCCGGATGAAATAAATTCAAAACCCTCAGCTTCGGTGATACCATTTTTAGTGGCCAGGACGTCCCAGGCTCCACCTCTGTAGAGTTGGACCGCTATGGAGCCTGAGTCAAAGGCTGAACCGATTATCTCCACCAAATATCGTTTTCCCGGGAATATCCTGTAAAACGCATCTGTGGTTCCGGTCTGAGCCGTGGTTGGAAAGGTGCCATTGTCTGTTATGTTCATGATTTACTTATTCAAAGAAGTTAATAAATGTGGGCGGAATCCCACCATTAAGCTGTTCAATGTAAAGAGGATGAAAGCTAACTCCAGCATCCTTTGTCCAGTCTTTCCAGATAAAATTCTGCCGCCCCGTTGTCTGCGAAGAGGTATCCGTCCATAAAGATCTTATGGTTCCCGAGCCTGCGAAATGGACTGCTTCAATAGTCCACGGACTTTCATTGCCAGCCGCAGCCGCTCCTGAAACGGTGTAGATCACAGACTGGTTGGAAGCCAAGTTCCTTTCTATGTTGATGGTAAGTCCCAGCCAAAGGATTTCAGTTGTGCCCCCTGCCAACCCATAGAGAGCTTGTGGAGTGGTCCATATATAGAGTACTTGTTGAGTGTCAGCAGCATTCAATGGTGTAAAGTCTGCATTGAACAGGAATCCGTTGTGATAGTCATACCAAGGACCAAAGGCGGGCTTCAAGCAATCCCTGAAGACAGTATCTGTGACTGACTGGTAGGTTCCAGGTTCGTTGAAGCATTGCCAGCCAGCAAAATTCCTAAGTCCAGGAAGGTTTTTCATTACCCCGTCAGCAGTTTGGTCAAGCCCGTAAATGGTGCACCCCCGCATAATATGGTTTTGAATAAACAGGCGACCACTAAACCCACTAATATAATGGTCAAATACCGCGCTTTCCAAGGCTCCGTTGGCAGAATCGGAAATGATGGTATCAACAATTTCGACGTCGGCAGACATGCTTATTGCGCTCGAGTTGGCTTGTCTGAGTTCGCAGTTTTTAATCAGGATTTTCTCCCCATCGGTTCCGCAGTAGATCATCTCCCCGCGACAATTAGTGATGTTTACCGTATCAAAGACCACATTCCTAAACGTGTAAGTCCCGTAGCTTGAGAATAACTTATGGCTAATGTCCCATTGATTTCTTTTTTCATCCAAAGAATACCACTCTTTTCCAGTATTAACAGGATTTGCTCCCATATCAATGTCCAGATTTTTGAAAGTAAGATTCTCGACTGCATTAGGTCTGAATACGGTGTAACGTCTGACATTACTAACCGCTGATCCTGATGCTCCAGTAAGCACATTAAGCCATTTAGTTGCTGGTTCTTTGCCCCAGAGATACAGGTTCCAGAAAGTTGTAGGCGATCCTCCAGAGGCATCCCCAAGAAAGGTGATGTTGTCAGAAGTAATATCAAACAAAAAACTGGTTGCAGTTTCTCCGCTTTCAATTTCTGGGTATCCGTCAACAATATCAACGTCAGCATCAACGGGCCAGAGGTCATAGGTTCCAGCAGGGGCATAGATAATCCCGCCGCCAGCCGCTTGAGCAGCAGCCAATGCCGCCAAGACTGCCGGATAATCATTCAGTCCGTCTCCTGCAATAGCCCCGTAAGCCCCATCCGTGATGTCATACGTTAGTTTTAATCCACCGGCTAAGGTAGTAGTGGTTGCTGCCCCGTAGAGCCATCCAGAGAACGTAGGAATAGCCGCATCTTGGTAATGCTCTGACAAGTTGGTGACAACTCCAACCCTATAATAATAAGTGGTTCCTTCCGATAAGTCTTCGATGTCAACGTAGTTGTCGGCATTGACCCCAAGGAATCGAAAGGTTGAGGTTGACTGATTATCCGTCAAATCTGTTGGGTCAGTAAAGGAAGGCGTTTCACTTCTTTGAATAATCCAGGGATCATCCCACGCTTCCACATCAGTCCATGATAGATAAACACTTAGGTGATTTGTTTCAAGAGTTGTGATTTCATATTCAGGCAATGGGTTTGCCGGAGCAAGCACGTTAATTACTTGAGTGTTTGAAACATCCGTTGCCCCGTCATTGTCCGTTGCCGTCAAGGTAACTGAAAAGTTTCCTGGTGTTGTGTATTCGTGACTGGGGTTTTGGCTTGTTGAGGTGCCTTCACCATCACCAAATGACCATAGCCAACCAGAAATAGTCCCATCTGAATCCGTTGAGGTATCGGTAAATGCAACCGTTAAAGGTGCGTCACCGCTTGACGTATCAACCGTGAAGGATGCAACGGGAGGATTATTTAGTGGCACAGGGTCCTCCTGGGCTTCCGTCAAGGCTCGGCCAATAAGGTTCCCCGTAATTGTAATAGTCCCCTCAAAGATGATGGTTCCTTTTTCTTGACCAAGCAGAGCAAGAGGTATGAGCAATAGTAGGATTAGATGTTTCATTCAGTGATATAAAAACCGTTGAATCTCAGAGTTGCGGACGGCGCCTTGGGCGACGGTTAAAAGAGGGATAAAGAGTGCCAGGTAGATTGGTTTTTTCATGTGTTTTATTTGGCAACCCAGCCAGTGTTTCCCGTTCCAGACTCTTTAATGTAAAGTGTTGTCCCCGTCCCACCGTCTGTCCTCATGTAGGTAGACCCAATATCAGCAGTTGCCACACCGTTTGGGTCCCCGGTCCCGGTTAAAATCCTGACAGACCCGGCACCCATGTAAACGTCCGCACCAGATATCCGTGCAACTCCTAATGCTCTTAATGTTCCACCCACCCTGAAGTCATCATCGGTTTTCAGGCTGTTAGAACTATCTCTGTATAAATTAACATCGGTTGTTGACCCATCCCCAAACTCAATTGAATCCCCAGAAATTAGGAATCGGTTGGAAACATCCCCCAAAACTTTAACTTTCAAGGCTTCGTCGGTATCTTCGCCTAAAATAAACTCATTAAAGGTGTTTGTAGTTTGGAACAAATTTTCAGTATACGTGATTGTGTTGGTGGTTGCTCCCCCGATGTGACAACCAAGGATTCTTACAATCCCATAGTTAATCATAATGATACCATCATTGACACCCCCATCAAATTGGCAATTTGTGATCGAAACCCTGCGTCTATAATGGGCTATTGGATCGAAGTTTATACCCGTTCCACTATACCCAAACTGACTGCCGTTGACTGTGATGTCCCCTATGTTATTGTACTTTGCAATTGTGAAAACTGAAGTGGCATCAGGGTTTACAGCCCACTGTCCACCGGTAAACGAAACAGAAACGGTTGCCGTTTTTGTCGATCCAACATAATCAGTTATTGTGCCAATCTGGTTAGCCCCTGTGCCTGAGTTGATTGCCACGGAATACCCGTTGTAAGTGTCATCAGAACCGCTTGCCCCGGCATCCAGGACAATGGTTGTTGAAGTAGAAGAGACGGCGGTTCCGGTGTGTTGTATGTCCAAGGCACCGGAACTAAAGTTGATGCCAACCCCGTTACTGAGCAATGTGCATCCCTCAATTACATTCCCTGTCCCACTACCGTATGAAAAATCAATGGAGTTTTCTACTTGATTAGCCCCTAAATTAGTGGTCCTTACATTTGATATGATGCCCCAGTTTACCCTAGCTTCATTGGAAGGCCCTGCGACCGCTTTGTTAAAGTGAATCCCGCGATAAGTTCCAGCGAAAAGCAGGTCAGTAAAAATGAAATGGTTAAAATAGTAAGGGGAAGATCCTGCTAGTGCGTAAACTTCGATACCTGTGTTTGATGTCCTTGTGCCTGAAACACCGCCTTCAAAACTAAGAGAACTTGCTTGGAAATAATATGCGTTCCCGCTAGAGCAATCTATCCGAACCATCGGAATATCACTTGTTGTAACGATCCGACTTGTTTGTCCATCGCCTCTTATGCCCCTGTAATTTCCGGTAAATGTTAATGTGCTGCTTATCAGAAATCTCCCAGATGGAACATAGACAACACTCCAGCCACTGGCGGGCTGGCTTTCAATGTAGTCAATTACTGCCTGGATTGCGCTTGAATCATCGGTTGAACCGTTTCCCAATGCTCCCGCCCATCTGACGTTTATGTCACTATCAAACTCCCTTACCAGCCGCCCCGCCCCGCTTGCCACAGGATCAAACACGCTCAGTCCGTCAGCAGTAGCCGTGCTGCTGGCGTCCCAGAACACATCAGGGCCAAAGAACTGATCTCCGGCTGTGTTGTAGCCATTGCACTTGACCCTTGCCCCGTCCGAAACTGAGGAAAAATCATAGTTAAGCATTGCCGTAACGCTGGAAAACTCAAGTTCAACGGCTCCTTTAATCACCCCACCAATATCAAGGTCACCATCTAGTGTCATGTCAAATCCAGATACAGTCCAAGTTCCTTCTGATGAATCCCAGACAAAGGTTGCCCCGTCAGCAAAAGAAACAGTGTGATCTTCACCGACTGTCCCAATTGTCATTGGAGCAGCACCCGGCAGAAGTAAAGTCCCGTCAACTGTTTCATTTCCGGTAACTCGTTGATCACCGTATCTAATAAATTGCCCAAATAACGGAACAGCAAAAATAAAAGTTAAAGCCGCGATTATTTTTTTCATAATATTATACCTGTTTATTGATTATAGAGCCGTAACGGAAATCTGGTTGTCATCATCATATGTTCGACAGACACAACGCAAAAAGCAAACTCGAGTTGCCAGCAATCCAGTTTTATCAATTTGAAAAGTGATGCCACCGCTTAATGAGCTAACGCTTACCACAAACTTTTCGCCAGAAGCTTCAATATCTTCCATCAGTTCTTTTTGCGTACAGCTATAACCGCCCGTCAGTCTTTTAGCCATAAAAAGGGAATAATGGGAATATCCGATTCCCTCAATCCAGGCATCGACTTCAATTCGACAGCCATAACCAACTGTTCCGATATTCACTCGAAAAGCATCGACATTTGCAGCAGTGGTTACGGTCTTTTGAACCGCCAGAGAAATTGCAGCCTGCCCCACGTCCGAGCCATCAGAGACTTCCGGCAATCCAGTTGTTGCGTTGAAGTGAAGATACTTTCCGGCACGAGCCGAAGCAATTGGAAGAACCACATCAGTTGCAATATCACCAACTGGAAGTTTGATTGACCGCCTGGAAAGATTTAAAAGCCGTTTTGTAATCCCTACAATGTAATCTAAAGCACCTTCAATCTTTGTCCTCGAAAACCCTTTCATATAAGTGAAAGTATTTGACTGAAGCAATGGCATTACCGGTTCGATAACGAAAACGTCATCTTCAAGAAAGTCCCCATCCAGAAGGACATTCCCACCCGTTGAATTGCCGATTCCATCAAGAGTGTAATTCGTTCCATGGACCAAAACCGTTTCTATTCCAACACGAACCAGAGTTACCTTTAATTGATCCTGATTAGTGATCTTGAAAGGATAACTTAGAATCGGATCGGTTTCATCAGCCGCCAACATGGGATTGTTGTAGGTCGTACTTGTCGAAATGCTCATTTATTGTCCTTTTTCTTTTGCTTTTGATTTTTGATTTTTTCATTTCCTCCACCGAACCACCAGTAGTAAGGAGCTCCGAAAAGAGGCACGACGCGCCAAGTTTCGGCATCCTCAAGATTAAATTCCTTCTTATCATTTAAAATCGTTTGAGCATCACGGAAAGGATAATCGAACCAAGGCATCGGAGGTGACAAGGTAATCAAAGCCGTATCCCGAATCCCATGCTCCCGAGCATAATATAGGCTGTACCTCGACAATCCGCCAAGCTTCCAGACGTTATCAACTGCGATGTCAGAAAGAGTCGGATCACGCCCCATCACAAAATCCTTCAGCCAGTCCGTAGGAATTCCAGCCAGCCAGAGAAAAGCCAGCAATCGGGTAAGATTCAGGAATCCTTTGGTAAACCGGCCCCAGTCTTTTGTTTCATAGCCTTTAGCCATTTCTACAATTCCTTCACGGCGATAGGAATCAATCTGTTTAATTGTGAAGGTTTTCAGCATATAAGCCACCCGGCCACGGGGATTTTCAAGATACCCTTTAGGCATTTCCGACAAGTCAACAGGATGATAATCAAGCAGGATATTCCATCCGAGCAGAAGCACATCATTAGACTTCCGGCCTTCCGCCAGATCATTCTTCAGCTTGTTGATTCGTGCCTGGTCATTTGCAAAGTATTCGTTCAGCCGTTCCTGATTCCGCGGAAGAAAGCGACCCTTTCGAGCTTGAGCCCGATAAGCTCTGATTCCGCTATTGACCAAGGTATTTTGCCCAGCCCTGCCAAAATGTTTAAGCCCAATAGCAGTAAAGACCGTATCGACCGCCTTGGCCATCGAAACCATGTCTTTGTATTCAGTGTTCAGGTTTCCAAGTCCCAAGTCCCGCTGGATTTTGATTTCGCTGATTCCGAAAACACTGGCCAGCCAGGAACTTCCCGCACGTCCAATTCCAGCTTCAAAAGCAGCAAAGGCAATATCCTGAAACTGGGTAATCGTAGAGGTAATGCCGCTTCCCATAGTGGTCAGATAGCCAAGCGAACGAAAACGCGCCCAGTTCTTGGGAGTTGCCTGGAATCCAAAGTAAGCTTTTAGATCCTTAACAAGTTCATCCTGTTCCAAGGCACTGATTCGACCGGCTTCAAACTCCGGAAGAAGGTAAGCCCCTATGGACTGATCCAGGTCAATTCGCTTTGAAACCGGCTTTGCTTCCTCATCTCCGTATTTGTTTTGTCCCGTAGTGACCAGATTCCAGATAACCTTATCACCAAAGAAGTTCTTGCGCTCGATAGCCGTTACAATGCTGGTAATGTACCTATCCAGAGAATCAAAAGGATTCGTGGAGTAGTACTTTTCAAATTGTTCCGGAGTAACTTCCTCGATTTGACGTTGCTTGAAGTTGGAAGGCTTTGCATCGCCGGGAGCCCGGAAACCTTTCAAGACCTGATTGATAACCGTAATTTTTTCTTCCTCAGTAAGAAGCCCGTTTTTGCTTTCAGCATTCCGAATTGCATTTCTGATTATTCCATCACGTTCCCGGCCAAACGATCCAAGCAACCCGTCCAGATCCTTTATATGTCTTGGCCAGTAGTTATCTATTTCCCCGACCTCGTAACCGGCTTTAATCGCCGCTTTCCGGAGCCCTGCCATCACGTCAATTGCTTCCTGAAGTTCTTCCCCATTGAGAACACTTCGAACAAAATCAAAATCCCCGTTGATCAGAGCAAGACCCACTTGTTTCCGCTTTTCCTTGCTCAAAGCAGAGTAAGCAATTCTCAAAGGCATTGTCCGAGCAATGCTGTCCTGAATCTGTACGTTTACATCCAAGCCAAATTTCCGGAGCCGGGAGAATACCCCCGGAGAAATCCGCCTTATACGACTCGACAAAGGCAACCCCGCATAGGAAATAAAGCCGCGTTCCTTGGTAAGCGGAATCCGGCCTTCAGCCAGGGCTTTTTCTTCTTCTTCACGTTGAGTTTCCGCCCGTTCCCTCATCAGCCTGGAATGATACTCATTAAACAACTCATTTGCCGGAGTAATTCCATAATCATCCGGAGGTGGATCAGGAAGCTTTTGGCTGTCCATCATCGAAAATGATTCATTTATGAGCCCCGACCTTTTCATGGAAAGCCATCCGGAAGACGTTACATCAAGCAAGTCAATTTGATACACTTCAAGATCCTTTTGAAGCTGGCGAAAATCCTGAATCGGACGCTGATTAGTTGTTGCAAGCAGGATTGACGGAGATCCAAAATCAGAAGCACCGCGAACAATCATATCCAGCAATTCCCGATAAGTAAGATTCCTTGGATGCTGCTCAATAGCCGTCAAAGCATTTTTTGTAGTCAGATAAATGATGAAATCTTTATCTTCCGCGTGAGTTCTTAACCCAGTAGCAATTGAATTTAAGGTTTCGGGATCACTAACAAACGGAAGATTCCGCCTTGGCACCAATTCCCATGGCGGCATTTTTGGAATTTCCTCAAATTTTCTAAGCAACCCGTAATCAGATTGGAAAAAAGAACCCATCGAATAATATCTGTCCCCATTCGTGATAAGTTGACCGCCATAACTTACATTTTTTCCGAAGGTAGTTCCTTCCATCATTTTATGGATCATCATATCAGCTGCACTGGGATTAGGATTACCAGAAGGATGATTGTGCCAGATGATCACTTTCCGCGCATTGTCACCGGCCTGATTCACAAGTTTTCTGATCAGCTTTACATCCACCAAAGATGAACTGATAGTCCCAGCCGTGAGGATTTGGGCTCTAATAATTTCCCCGTCCTCATTCAAGACCGCAGCCCCAAACAATTCCTGATAAGGATTCCGAAGCGTTGCAGCCAAATAGGCAAAATCCTTGTGATTCAGAACCTTTTGACCTTCCCACTTCAGATTAGGTATATCACCTTTTACCAAAGCGGGAGCAATAGAACTAACACGGCCACGCAGATTCAATGACTGGGAAACCATTGCCTGACCCTCTGTAGTTAAGATATCTTCGAGTAACCGGCCTGAAAAGGCCTCCTGACTCAACAACTCATTAAAAGCCGAATCGATTGCCAAAGATTTGTTCTCACTTTCCGGGATTGGTTTCCCCGAGAAATCGAATTCACCTTGAGTTCCGGATTCCTCAGCCAAACCTGGAAAAGATTTAGAAGCCTTCAAATATTTATAAACTTGCGCCGGAGTCATTTCCCGGAGCCTTCCAAGGGTCTTTTGCTTATCTCCTAGTGAAAAAGTGTCTTCTATGGTGATATCAGAGGCATCGAAAATTACGTAATTGAACGCTTCTTTTTCTGTTCCACGAGCATAGTTTTTATACTTGATTCCCCGGATTCCGTAAGAATGAAGTAATTCACTGGCATCCCGCTGCCCTGTTTCTTGACTGATCAGTGTGTAAAGATTTTGACCAGTGGGATTGACCCCAGCCGCAGAGGCCCGGTTCTCAATTTCAGCCCAATAGCCAGTGTTTTCATCCAGCTTTTCCAGAGCCGCTTGAACCTTGGGAGACTGCTCATCAAGCATTTCGTCCCAAAGCAGGTATTCATCCTGTTCCGGAGCCAGATTCACCTTATAAATCTTACCGGACCTTGTTTCCCCTGGAACAAACTTGAAGCCCTCGAGTACAATCATCTGTTCAGTAAATTGCCTGATTTCCCTGTCCCGTAAGTCTCTTAGAATCTGATCACGAATTTCACCATCGGGAAGGTCAGCGAATGATTGTGCTCTTACTTCCGGAAACTCCTGTACCAAATAAAGGTTTAAATCATGCGGTTCCAATCCATACGTTAAACTAGCTTCCTTCAGATTTCCATGAAACTCAATAGCCCATTGAAGCCCTTCGAGAGCGCCTTCCCGGGCCTTATCAAATTCACTTTGACTCCATTGGCTTACATCCTTCCAGGTATCCGCGTGCGATTGCAGCAACTCAAAAGCCTGGTACTCCGTCAGGCTTCCTCCGACTGGTATGTAAGGATTTCCATCAGCCTTTAGCAATACCCCGGGATTGTTTTGTTTACTCAGTTTGTCCCGGTAATGCTTTGCAACCCCTTCCTTATCCGCAAAATAGAGACCCCATCCAAAAGCTTGATTTCCTTCACCCTTTCCAATCCAGTCATTGCTGAACTTGTCAAAGTTGTAAGGTGATCCATGCCAGGCAGAATGAAAGGTATCCTCAATCAAACCGGAGTCATGTTCGCTGAAAAGTTCATCAACCCCTTCCTCACCGAAGACCCGTTTCAGTTTGGATTTCAGTTCATCGACATTCCCGGCCTTGGCAAAGTCCCCGCCAAGCTTTTCCGAATCGATCATAAAAGAAGGGCTGAAGCCCGTGGGATCATCTTGCCGACCGTATTTCTCCAGCCACTTCAAACGCTCCCTGAAGATCGTCATACGCTGTTCAGGAGTGAACGAAGGATCAGTTAAGTAATCCCCGGAGATCGGCACCATTTGAAAGGTATCGCCTAATGGGTATTGCTCCAGCCCGTGCATCGAGTCATTCAGAGCCGAAAGCATTTCATCAATCGTTTCAAACTGAAATCCCTGTTCGTTCAGAGACTCCCTGATATGATCCAAGTCAGTAACCTTCACATCCTTTGGGAAAAACCTATCAGCAGCAGCCGTATTGCGCCGCCTAGCGGTTTTCACGACCGGACTCGACTTGTCCCCCCTGCGAGCCCTTATCCGGTAAGAAACGGTCTTTACAAGGTTCTCATATAGTTCCGCCACATCCGAAGCCATCGGATCACCTTTGGTCCTCAAGATTTGAGGATGCGGAATCTTCCCCTTCAGGATATTCGAAAGTTCCGTTGCCGGATCAGGAATGAAACCAGCTCCAGCAGCTTCATTGCGTTCCCGTTCAAGATTGTAATCCTCATCCCGACCCAGGGCACGTAAGATATGGGTTTCAAGATTTGCGTCCAATTGTCCGAGCTCCTTCATGTAGACAAGGTTCATTGCGTGATTAAGCACAGCCCGGAAATAAACCTGGAGTTTCCGAACAAAGGTTTCAAACCACGTCGGAAGGATTTCTCTCAGAATCTTGGAATCCCCGACATCTCTAACTGTTCCGCCATCGGTCAGCACGTAATCAACTACCAGATCAGAAAAGAGCTCGAGAGCCCCTTCCCGGGTGTCAGCGTATTTGTTTTCCCCCAGGAAATCTTCCCATTGGTGTTTCCAGTCCATCAGTTCAGCTTCAGTCAGTTCCCCGGAGTCCAGAGCCCATTTGATGTAACCTTCAGACCTTTCCTCGATGACAGTCAGAGGATTTCCGTTCTGATAGATGTAAGAAATGTCTTGAACCATGCGGTTTGTTTTTGGATCACGGATTGCCTGATTCCGGCCAAAGATAGAGATTTCCTGCATATCCTCCAGAGTGGGACGTTCATTCCCATCCAAAGGTTTGATTGCCCGGATTGCCCGAAGAGCCGCCGACTGTCTGACACTGCCCTTTCGAACCAGATCTGCCAAAGTAGGATTCACTTCCGACATATGAACAAAGGTACTATTTCCATCCATGAACTGTTCAAAGTAGCCAATCGCTTCATTGGTCATCGCAACGCCGGCACGTTTGGGAGCTTCAACTACGTACTGGGTAAGATACTCCAGCCCTTCCGCTTCAGTTTTGAAGGTTTGAACTACTTCCTCATCCGGATCCAACATCACCCAATCATCCCCGCGCTTTACGAGAGTTGGCACTGTTTCCATTCCAGAAACCTGAGATTGAAGCCGTTCCGCTTCGAATTCTTCAACGACATCAATTCCCGTCAGTTCTCTAAGTTCGAGAGTCTTTGACCGTTTTTGCCAGTCAGCCATGAACTGTTTCCCCTGTTCCGTAGTGGTATCAATCTCGAAAACCCGGACTTCCTCCGGACCTTTGTGCAAGGCAAAGACAGAATTCCCGGACTGGTAAAGGTCAACCCCTTCCATCGAGTCCAGTTTCTTAAAGCCGGTTCCTTCCAAATTGGGGGAAAGCATTGCATTGTATGCCAGTTGAGCAATACGGCTTCCGTTCATCGCCTGAATAAAGGTATCAGCCGCATCGCCGAGACGTTCCCGAGCTTGTTTATCCGTCATGTACTCCCGCGCCTGAAGAAATTCCGACTGAGTAAGCGGTTCCCCTGTCTTGCTTCTGATCAGGTTATCCTTCCGCCTGTTCTCGAGTACGGATCCAGTTGCTGAGAATACGGAACTGATTCCACC
>Ga0196905_1000279_pt1 | contig 20470 bp, 22 predicted proteins | sample CB_VirMetaG_3_FD_169098 | JGI IMG/M metagenome (GOLD analysis project Ga0196905, IMG submission 169098) | Freshwater to marine saline gradient viral communities from Chesapeake Bay - CB_1508_1S Viral MetaG (v3) (version 3) | ecosystem: Environmental > Aquatic > Marine > Coastal | place: USA... | reverse complement strand
AGTAGCTGTTCTTGTCTGGGTTGGTGTTCTGGTTTGTGTTCTTGTTCTCGTTCTCGTTCTAGTAGCGGTAGGTGTATTTGTTCTTGTCTGTGTAGCTGTCTGAGTTGGTGTTTGAGTTGATGTTCTTGTTTGTGTAGCTGTTTGTGTGTTTGTCTGGGTAGGTGTTCTAGTAGCTGTCTGAGTTGGTGTTTGAGTTGATGTTCTTGTCTGAGTAGCTGTTCTCGTTCTCGTCCTAGTAGCGGATTGGGTTGGTGTTCTTGTTCTAGTAGCAGTATTGGTTGGCGTTCTTGTTCTTGTCTGGGTACCTGTTTGTGTTCTCGTTCTAGTAGGTGTAGGGTAAGCAGTTTGTGTAGGGGTATGGGTTTGTGTTGATGTTCTTGTCTGTGTTGACGTTCTTGTCTGGGTTGGTGTTCTAGTAATTGTTCTAGTAGCTGTTGCTGTATTAGTAGCTGTTTTGGATGGTGTAACTGTTTGTGTAGATGTTCTAGTAGCTGTATTTGTAGCTGTCTGAGTTGATGTTCTCGTTGCTGTTGCTGTTCTTGTAGGAGTTACATCAGCTGTTCTTGTCTGGGTTGGTGTTCTAGTAATTGTTCTAGTAGCTGTTCTTGTTGCTGTTTGAGTAGATGTTCTTGTTGGTGTCTGAGTAGATGTTTGTGAAGCTGTTCTGGTTGGTGTTCTTGATCTTGTAGCTGTTGGTGTTTGTGTTCTTGTTTTAGTATTAGTAGCGGTTTGTGTTACTGTTGGTGTTTGAGTTGATGTTTTAGTGTTAGTAGCTGTTCTTGTAGCTGTCTGCGTTGCGGTCTGCGTTGCGGTTTGTGTAGATGTTCTTGTCTGAGTAGCTGTCTGAGTAGCTGTTTTGGTTTGTGTAGGTGTTTGTGTTCTTGTTCTAGTAGCTGTATTAGAAGGTGTAACAGTTCTTGTCTGGGTATTTGTTCTTGTTTGAGTAGCTGTCTGAGTAGCAGTCTGTGTAGGTGTTTGTGTTCTTGTATTTGTTCTCGTTCTTGTTTGGGTAGGTGATTGTGATCTCGTTTGAGTTGGTGTTGGTGTCTGGGTCTGTGTTCTTGTTTGAGTCGGTGTTTGGGTTCTTGTTCTAGTGTTTGTAGCAGTCTGTGTTCTTGTTCTTGTTCTAGTAGTGGTTGACGTTTGAGTTTGTGTTCTTGTTTGTGTTGGTGTAACCGCTGGTGTACTGGTTTGTGTATTTGTTCTTGTTTGAGTAGCTGTTTGAGTTGGTGATTGAGTAGCTGTTTGTGTAGTTGTTTTTGTTTGTGTAGCTGTTCTCGTTGCAGTTGGTGATTGTGTTCTTGTCTGAGTAGCTGTTTGAGTTGGGGTTCTAGAAGCGGTAGATGTAACAGTAGGTGTATTAGTTGATGTAGCTGTTCTAGTCTTAGTAACTGTCTGAGTAGGTGTTTGTGTTCTAGTTTGTGTTCTTGTATTTGTTCTAGTTTGGGTAGATGTTCTAGTTTGGGTTGGTGTTCTAGTATTAGTTGCTGTTTGGGTAGGTGTTTGAGTTTGAGTTGGTGTTTGAGTTGGTGTTCTAGTCGACGTAACACCTGGTGTAGCTGTATTAGATGCTGTTCTAGTAGGGGTTCTTGTAGATGTTTGAGTTGGTGTTACTGCTGGTTCAATAACTTGTAATGGTAGAAATGTATTAGATCCTGAAATAGCTTGCTGTTTAAAGAAGGTAAGATAAGTACTACCTTGTTCAAATGTTGTAAAACCTTGCAAAAATTCAGGTAAACCAGGGGTATAAACAGCGTAGTTAGGCACAATAACCTGATCATTAGGTGTAGGCCTAAACATTTTATTTGTTTTGGTATTAGAACTTAAAACGTTAAAGACTTCGGTGGTCAAACCACTACCAGTTAATATATTAGCAGATCCAGCAGATGACCATACAAAGAATGAATAACCACTGGTCATATAAGCACCTTGATTAGCAAATGCTCCGAATGGGGGTATAAAACTAGCTGCAGTTAATGGTATAACACTTACCGCTGGCGTAAACATCTGGTAACTACTACCTGGTACGAATTCAGTGAACCCTTGCAAGAAGTCAGGTAACCCTGGTTGGTATCGTATAAACGCAGGAGAAGTGGGGTCGTCAGCGGTGTTAATAAATCTTATGTTATCACTTGACGATAAGCTCGTCGTATTAACACTAAGTCTATTTGAACCTACAAATCGTAATGTTTGACCTGAAAACGTTATTAAACCCATGGTAAATATATTTAATCACCTTGGTATATAAAAATTAACGTAAATGAATATTTCCTTCAATTAATTTAAATTCAAACGTTTCCCCTGTAGAATCTCTATATAACTTACAATCTTTATTTAAGTATTCATCGTAAGTAAAGTTAATTAATGCAATGATTTCATTATCTATGTATAAATCAGCCATATGCATTTCAACATCATTGTCACTTACTATAGGTAAAGTTAATTCATCTCCGGCTCCAGCTTGAAATGTTACTGCATTAGCTGATGCATGAGGCGCTCCTCCTGTACCTACAAGTGTGAAAGTATCGCTCATTAAGTTGTAAATGCTCTCGTTCCATCAATAAACGTGCTAGTAAATGGACCATCTCCGTTATCATAAGTTACTCTAAACGTATCTCCAACTAACCCTCCATAAGAGAATGGTACAACTGATCTAAATGTACCGTTAACTGTTATATACATAACATATGTTACGGGTTCCCCTGATAAATCTGCATCCCATTCAAATACATCACCCGCTGCTGATTGGAATGTAACACCATCAGCTGATGGATGAGGAGCACCGCCTGTTCCGGTAAGAGAATTAGTAAATGATTGAGGTGGTGTTGATGTTTGAGTAGGTGTAAATGAACGTGTTCTTGTTTGAGTAGGGGTTTGCGTTGGTGTTTGAGAATTAGTTCTTGTATTAGTTGGTGTGCTTGTTCTTGTTTGAGTAGGTGTTCTAGTAGTGGTAGGTGAATTAGTTTTGGTTCTAGTTTGTGTACGGGTTTGAGAATTTGTTCTAGTAACTGTAGGAGATTGTGATCTTGTTTGTGTAGGTGTGTTAGATCTAGTAGCTGTTTGAGTTGATGTTCTTGTTTGCGTTCTTGTTCTAGTTTGGGTAGGTGTTTGAGATCTTGTAACAGTTGCTGTATTAGTAGATGTTTGTGTCGCGGTAGGTGATGAAGTTCTTGTAGGTGTTTGTGTTGATGTTCTCGTTTGTGTTGGTGTTTGGGTACGTGTTCTTGTTTGAGTAGGTGTTTGTGTAGCAGTTTGAGTAGCTGTAGCTCCTGGTGTACCTGTTCTAGTAGCTGTTCTAGTAACCGTTGATGTCGGTGTTTGAGATCTTGTTCTTGTAGCAGTACCTGTATTAGACGGGGTTACAGTCGCGGTAGACGTTACAGTATTAGTGGCTGTTCTTGTTGTTGTTAATGTTGGTGTTGATGTTTTAGTAGGGGTTACTGTAGCGGTTTGAGAAGATGTACGCGTAGGTGTGTTGTTAGGAGTATCAGTGTTTGTTGGTGTAATTGTTCTAGTAACTGTCGGAGATGGCGTAGCCTCTTGAGTAGATGTATTAGTTTTTGTTTTTGTTTTAGTTGGTGTTTGAGTTGGGCTTGATGTTCTTGTATTAGTAACTGTTTGAGTAGGCGAAACAGATGGTGTAACTGCAGATGTACCCGTTGGTGTAGCAGATCTTGTTACTGTAGAAGTTTGAGTTGGTGTATTTTCTGGTGTTTTTGTAGGGGTAGATGTTACGTTAGCTGTACCGGTTGGAGTTTGAGTACTAGTATTAGTAGGTGTGTAAGATCTTGTAGATGTTTGAGTTTGAGTTCTACTAGCAGTTGGTGTAATCGTACTAGTTTTAGATTGAGTAAAAGTAATGGTTGCAGTAGATGTTGCCGTATAAGTAGGTGTATAAGTAGCAGTCCGTGTAGGTGTATTAGTAGCAGTTGTAGTTGGTGATGCTGCTACGGTGGCTGAATTAGTTCTAGTATACGTAGGCGAAGGGGTAGAAGTTGCTGATTTAGTAATTGTTGTTGTGACTGTAACAGTTGCGTTAGGTGTTAATGTAGAAGTAGGTGTATAAGATATGGTGCTAGTTGGCGTTGGTGTAGCGCAATTAGTTAAAGTAGTTGATACTGTTCTAGTAGGAAAAGGAGTTTTAGTTTGTGTTTGTGAAGGTAAAGGTGTCTGATTAGGATAACTAGTTAAACTATTATCGACCTGAATAGCTGAAGCTTTTAGTTGATTAGCATTTCTTACTGATTGCGGTCTCGGATCAAATATACTGGCAGGAATATTTCTATTCCTATCTCTTCTCGTAGTGCGGTTACTATCTACCTTTGCCGGGCCGAAATTAATGTTCCGGCAATCACCACAACCACCTGTTGGATTACTGAAGTTAAGTGCCACAACTATATTTATAATTTAAGAGCACTTAGAACTTTATTTTTATTAAATATCTCTGTCTCATTTTTATAAGGACACTCTTGAGGTATACCTGCTAAATTATAATCAAAGTATTGACTATTCATCAAATGAACTTTGCTTTCACCTGTTGGTTTATTAGCAATAATATTATTATGTAACTTATAACCGAACATTTCTGGATGAGTACCACACCAAAGAACTGTAGCTGGTATTTTAAAAGCTGCTGCAGCATGCTGCATACAAGAATCGATTAATAAACATCTATTAGCAACTTTAAGTATAGAGAATAAGTCAATGTTATTCATCTGTTCATTTATAGGTTGAGCACCCTCTAATATTGGAGAATTAGGTCTACAAATTTGATATACAAAATATCCTTTATCAAGAGCCATATTATTAATCTCTACAGCTAATGAATAAGGCATATCTCTCGTCCAAGAATAAACATTCTGTTGTTGATCTTCAAAGAAAGGCCCTCCATTAGTTTGCATAACTAAAATAGGTCTCTTATCTTCTTCTGGTAATAACCATTGTCTAAAAGATTGTTCTGAATACATATTCAAATGTATTTCTGGTTTATGAACACGCTCATCAAATTCTAACCCGCACATTGAAAACCATGTCTGCATAAGAGGCGTTTGCTGCATAATATGAGTTGATTCGAAGTAAGGCTCTCTTCTAAAGACAATGGTATCTTTACGATTAATATAATCATCGTAAAAATAAGGCATAGCGTTTAAGCCATACACTCTATGAATATGCGGGTTATTTAAAAAGATTTCCGGCCAGGAACAAGCAACAATAAGTTTTCTATCTTTGTGTTTTTCAGCTAAAGGTTTAATAATAGCAGAAGCAGCAACATTTTTACCTAAACCACCTTCAATATGAAGGATAGCGTACTTTTCATTTGAATCACTCATTTAATATAATTTAAATGAGAGTTTATAAAAATCAAGAACAACTGCAAGTTTTTGTCGGTGATTGTGTTCTTGTTCTTGTTTGAGTAGCTGTCTGTGTTCTAGTAGGTGTTTGACTTCTCGTTCTCGTAGGAGTTTGGGTCGGAGTTTTATAAGGCGAAACCGTTCTAGTTGAAGTATATGTTGGTGTATTAGTACTAGTTTGTGTATTTGTTCTAGTAGGTGTTTTATAATTTGAAGGCGTGTATGTTTGTGTTGGTGTATTTGATCTTGTTTTAGTTTGAGAAGGAGTTCTGGTTTTTGTTGGAGTTGTTGTTCTAGAACGAGTTCTAGTAGTTGTTTGACTTCTTGTTCTTGTAGCAGTAGGTGTCGGTGTTCTTGTTCTTGTAGAAGTATTTGTAGCCGTCTGAGTAGGAGTAAGAGCAGATGTACAAGATGCTGTTGGTGTAGGAGAACCACTAACTGTATATGTTGGCGTATAAGTTAATGTCTGGGTAATTGTTTGGGTATTAGTTCTAGTAGGTGTTGGTGTGTGGGTTTGAGATGCTGTTCTCGATACCGTTACTGATTTTGTTTTAGTAGGTGTGGGGGTAACACAACTAGTTACAGCTGGTCTTGTACCTTGAGATAAAGTAGCAGTATATGTGCAAGTAATAGTTTTAGTAACAGTAGATGTGCTTGTTTTAGTTGCTGTGATTGTAGGGGTAGGGGTAATTCCGCAAATAGTAGGTGTGGTAAAAGAAGTATTAGTTCTAGTTCTGGTACGGGTAACTGTAGGTGTTACTGTCTGTGACGAGGTTCTTGTAGGGGTAGACGTATAAGTGCAAGTTTGAGTGTAAGTAGGTGTATTAGTTCTAGTACAAGTAACATTAGGTGTAATGGTAGAAGTTACCGTAGGGGTAACAGAACCACCTACGAGATTCATTTTACCCCAGTTACTAGCACGTTCTGGACCGGGATTAACGCTTCTAATTAAATCTCTTACTGTAGGTATACCTGCCACAAAGATATTTATTCTGAAGTAATATATTTAAAGAAACATATTTTATTTACATAAACTAGAAGTCCATGGTCTTGTAGCATAGGTATAATATACAGCTAAGCAACCATAATTTTGATATTTATAATCTTGAAATTCTAAATTAGCTACTCCAACTGCATAATAAGGTAAACTAACTGATAATGTACCATACGTTTCAGTACCGGCATTAGCATATATATTACAAGTTGTTCCTTGGAAAAAATTATGACCATAAATTAAACACCCTTCTTGATAAGAACAATGACATCTAAAATATCTTGCCCATATACAACATATAGAATTTCTTAATGCGTAAAAACTATTAGTGGTTAACATATTTTGGGTACTATAACCTCCATAATAAGCCCCCATAGGTAAATAAAAACAACATCCGGAACCAAGACCGCCTCTACTACTACTATCAAAAATTTGTTGAACTGATGAAAAATTACCACCTGCACCAGTGCATTGATAGAGTCTTAAACAACAACCTTTAAAACCATTACAGAGCATACAGTTATCAGTCATATAATTACAACAACCGGTTGTGTTCATTCTTAAAGAATAACAATAACGAACAACGCAGAAAGCACCGCTGCAATGTCTTACCGTATAACATATAGTCATTGGATTTGTAGGACTTGGAGTATCTTTACCAAGACATTCACCATAAACCCATGTACAACAATCAGAATTAGATACACTTGTATATGGGCCGCATGTTACTGTTTTATTATTAGTACCGCAAGTTGAACTAATATGTATATCCCAATAATAACAACCAGCGATTACATATCTATTAACACACATACCGCGGTGATACATATCGCAAGCTTTTATGCAATATGTGAATATATTAGGTCCATTAGTATTAATCCCAGGCAAACAACGACCATCAGTACCGTATTGACAATACCAAGGACCATATGCCCATTCACCAAATCCAATAGTATTATAACAAGTCCACATTACCCCTAAACTTGGGCAACCTTCAGCTGCTGCTTTACAACCACCCCAACTTTTATAATTTTGCTGACAATAATGATTATAAAATTTACCACTTGCTGAATAATATTGAGCCCAATTACAACTAGTATATAAAGTACCTTCAGGTATTAAATTATCAGGGCCTTCTGGACATAACGAAAAGGTAGGGTCCCAACTATTAATATTATTACTAGTACCTCCATTATTAGTACCACTAGACTGAGCACCGCAATCTGTCCACCACATAGATACGTACGATCCATGAGAATTTACTGACTTACTACAAATAGGTGGTAGACTTGTAGCTGTAGGGGTATATGTAGGTGTTTGAGTTTGTGAAGAAGTTCTAGTATATGTAGGTGTCGGTGTTTGGGTGTTAGTTCTCGTTTTCGTTCTAGTTCTCGTTTTTGTTTTAGTTTTAGTTCTCGTTCTCGTTCTTGTATATGTAGGCGTTGGAGTTTGAGTTTGAGTTGGTGATTGGGTTCTTGTTTGTGTTCTTGTTCTAGTTTGGGTGGGGGTTTGAGTTCTAGATTGTGTAGATGTTTGGGTTTTTGTTTTTGTATTAGTTGGTGTTCTAGTTCTGGTTGCAGTACTTGTTTTAGTTTGTGTCGACGTTTTTGTAGGGGTGCATGTTCTTGTTCTAGATTGTGTTCTTGTTCTCGTTTGAGTCGGTGTTTGTGTTCTCGTTTTTGTAGGGGTACATGTTCTGGTTCTGGTTGGAGTGTACGTTCTAGTTTTTGTCTGTGTTCTTGTTCTTGTTTGAGTTGGTGTACGTGTTCTTGTTGGTGTCTGCGTTCTTGTTTTTGTCTGCGTTCTTGTTCTTGTCTGCGTTCTTGTTCTAGTTTGAGTAGGGGTTTGGGTTCTCGTCTGTGTTGGGGTTCTTGTTCTAGTTTGAGTAGAAGTGCTTGTTTTTGTTTTTGTTTTAGTTTTAGTCCTAGTTTTAGTTGGTGTTTGTGTTCTTGTTCTAGTGCTTGTTGGTGTTTGTGTTCTGGTACGGGTAGGGGTTTGAGTTCTGGTTCTAGTATAAGTAGGAGTTCTCGTTCTTGTCTGAGTAGGGGTTCTTGTCTGAGTGGGGGTTTGAGTTCTTGTCTGTGTTGAAGTTCTTGTTCTAGTTGATGTTTGTGTTTGTGTTTTAGTTTTTGTTTGTGTGCGAGTTCTAGTTTGAGTTGGAGTTTGAGTTCTAGTACGAGTTGGTGTTTCTGTTCTAGTTTGAGTAGGGGTTTGAGATCTAGTTGGTGTTTGAGTTCTAGTACGAGTTGGTGATTGTGTTCTTGTTCTAGTAGGGGTATGTGTTCTAGTTTTTGTCTGTGTTCTTGTTCTAGTTTGAGTTGGTGTTTGTGTTTGAGTGCTAGTTCTAGATTGAGTTGGTGTTTGTGTGGTTCCTGGTGTACCGGTGCGGGTAGGAGTACACGTTCTAGTTTTTGTTTGTGTGCGGGTTCTAGTTTGAGTTGGTGTTTGTGTTTGAGTAGATGTTTGAGTTGGTGTTCTTGTTTGAGTAACCCCGGGGGTATCAGTTCTAGATGCTGTTCTTGTATAAGTAGGTGTTTGTGTTCTTGTTCTCGTTTTGGTATTAGTAGATGTTTGTGTAGATGTTCTGGTAACAGTGCTAGTAGCTGTACTTTCTGATGTTTTCGTATTGGTAGGTGTTTGTGTTCTCGTGGGTGTTTGAGTTCTTGTCCTAGTTTGAGTAGATGTTCTAGTTTGGGTTGGTGTAAGAGTTGAAGTAGGAGTTTGAGTAGAAGTTCTAGTAACGGTGTTAGTAGCTGTGCTTTCTGGTGTTTGAGTTCTTGTGCTAGTTTGAGTTGATGTTCTTGTATTAGTACTTGTTCTGGTAGGTGTTTGTGTTGAAGTTTGAGTAGGGGTTTGTGTAGACGTTCTAGTTTGAGTAGGTGTTTGAGTAGATGTCCTAGTAACAGTAGTTTCAGAAGTTTTAGTATATGTAGGAGTTTGTGTTGAAGTCTTTGATTTAGTACTTGTTCTAGTACTAGTAGGTGTTTGAGTTGGTGTTTGAGTAGATGTTTGAGTAGATGTTCTTGTATATGTAGGTGTTTGTGTAGAAGATTGAGTCGAAGTCTGGGTTGATGTTCTAGTAGAGGTAGCGGTACTAGTGGGTGTCTGAGTAGCTGTTCTAGTTATTGTTTGAGTGGCGGTTAACGTATTTGTTGGCGTCTGTGTACTTGTTCTAGTTTGCGTACTTGTTCTAGTTTGTGTACTTGTTCTAGTAGAAGTAGAGGTTTGTGAAGGTGTTCTTGTAGTAGTTTGAGTTGATGTTCTAGTAGGTGTAGGGTAACTAGTGACGGTGGTAGTAGGTGTATTTGTAGATGTTTGAGTTGTTGTTCTTGTTTGAGTTGATGTTCTTGTTTGAGTAGGGGTTTGAGTAGATGTTCTAGTTTGTGTAGGGGTTAAAGTAGATGTTTGAGTTGATGTTCTTGTAGGTGTTCTTGTATTAGTAGCTGTTTGTGTTGATGTTCTAGTATTGGTAACCGTCTGTGTTGATGATCTGGTACTTGTAGGTGTTTGAGTAGATGTTTGAGTTGATGTTCTTGTAGGTGTTCGTGTTGAAGTATGAGTTTGGGTAGAAGTTTTTGTATTGGTAGGTGTTCTAGTTTCTGTAGACGTTCTAGTATTAGTTGGTGTAGATGTTTGAGTGGGTGTTCTAGTAGATGTTTGAGTTTGTGTTGGTGTTCTAGTGCGTGTTCTAGTATTAGTACTAGTAGCTGTCTGAGAAGCTGTTCTTGTTTGTGTCGGTGTTTGAGTTCTTGTTCTAGTGATAGTAGGTGTTTGAGTTCTAGTTTGAGTACTGGTTTGTGATTGAGTTGGTGTCCTAGTTGGCGTTACACCAGCGGTACCAGTAGCAGTTACGGTATTGGTACTTGTTGGTGTACTAGTACTTGTTCTAGTAATAGTTCTAGTTTGTGTAGAGGTTCTAGTAGAAGTTATTGTTTGCGTTGATGTTCTAGTAGGTGTTAAACCAACACAAGTAGATGTCGACGTAGGTGTTTTAGTTTGAGATCTAGTTTGAGTGCTAGTTACATCAGGTGTAGGTAAAGCTGTATTACTTACAGTAGATGTAACTGTAATTGTTTTAGTTGAAGTAGCTGTGCTGCTTTTAGTCTTTGTTAACGTGGGTGATTGAGTTCTAGTTACCGTGCAAGTAACATTAGCAGTTAAAGTAAACGTTGGCGTTTGAGTTTGGGTTCGTGTGCTTGTCGCGGTAAAAGTCGGGGTTTGAGTACGCGTGATTGAACCGGTAGGTGTTTGAGTACGCGTTAACGTAGGAGTTACTCCTAGTTTACTTAACCCAGCGTTTAATTTAATTCTAAATGAAGGGGCCACTAACTATATTTATCATAATATTTTCTTAATAAAGCGTTTTACATCAATATCCGTTTCATTATGGGTAATACTAGTGAGGGATGTAAAATCGGTAACTATATTAGTTTTTCTCTTTTTATTACCAAAAACTAACTCAGTAATAATTTCTTCATCTACTTCAGGTAAATTAGAATCACAATCAAGTATTTCTCTTACTTTCTTTACATTGTTACCTAATTTGAGTAATTTTTTAGCTTCTTTACAGATATAAGTTTTAATTAAATCTTCTTCACTACCAGCTTTATCTATCTTTTTCTGATAATATGAATCCGTAATAGTAAGAGATCTACCGGTAACTATACACACAATTTTCTTTGCCATCATAAAAATTATAACGATTGTTCTCTCTCTTTCAACTATAAATATCTTTATGGCTGATCAAATAACCAAGATTTTAATTAGAAAAGGCACACAAAGTGCTAAAGATCAAATTATTTTAGATGAAGCTGAATTAGGTTATACTACTGATCATAAAAGAGTTTACATCGGAGACGGTACAACTACAGGTGGTAATATTGTAGGTAACAAATATTTCGGCGAAAAGAACTTACCTACTCAGTTAGGTCAATTAGTAGAAGCAGAATATGGTGATACCGTATTTGATACTAATCAAAGTGTTTATTGTGTATTGTCTGGTACTGATCCAGAAGTAAATGATAGCTGGTTAAGAATATCAAATACATTAGGTACAGTTACAGAGATTACTGCAGGTAATGGAGTTATTTTTAATAATGCAGATACTGCTATAACATCAACAGGTACAATAAATCTAGTAATAGATTCTACTAAACGTAATCCTTTAGTATCATCAAGTAACGGTTTATTAGTAGATTACGACACTATTTACCCGGTTCATAGCGTTATATTTACTGATGATAATACAAACCCCACAGCAAGTGGTGGTATTTTAGAAGGATGCGGTCAAACATGGGTTTCATATGGTACAGTTACGACAAATATTGGAGGTACCATTTATTCATGGTTAAGAGCCGGGTAATATATAAATATCGATATGGCCAAATTTGACGATAAAATAAACAATCTGTTAAATGAGTTTACATCTGGTATGGCAGGCATGATGAATATGTCTTCAGATAAACTTGCTCCTGCTAAAGGATGGAGATATGCTCATGACGAAGAAGAAGAAACCGGTAAGTATGATGACGGTGATGGTAAGAAAGAACGTTGTGATTTCGTGCCTTGCGGTAAAAAAGGAAAGAAAAAGGGTGATGAGGACGAAGAACATCATGAAGTAGCTAATAGAAAGCGTCTTAAGAAAGATAAAGGTATGGGCGCTAGTACTAAAAAGCAAGCTGAAAAAGAAATCAAAAATCGTGACGTTTCTGCTAAGATGAAGAGACGTATGAAAGATGACGAATAAGGATAATGATATCCTTTAAGCAATATTATCTATCCGAAAGTTCAGGTTACACATCAAGACCTATAGGGGGTCCTAACATCTTAAACATTGGAAAACCGCTTGGAAGAAACCCAGGCGGTTTTCTTGGTGATGGCTCTACAAATAGAGAAGCTATGCCAGATACATTGCTTATAAAGAAAAATAAAAAGAAAAAGAAAAAGAGCACCAAACCAAAAAAGCTTGATGCTCAATCTACTATACCTGAGCCTATGCAAAATAGACCCATGCTCAACTGGACTTAAGGTAGCTTAATCTTCTGACCAATCGAAATTTTATTAGGATTTTTAATTTGTGGGTTAGCTTGTAATAACTGTTGTAATGTAATTTTATTATCTTTAGCTATTTTACTTAAATTGTCTCCTTGTTTGACTATTACCATTTTTTCATCTGCATTACGAGTACCTTGATTAGCAAAAGCTCTCATTTCATCAACCATTCTAACCCCTCTACTCTTAACATCTCTATACCATTTACTATTTTTCATCTCATCAGCAGCTTTATTAAAATCATTTGCTGCAATAGCTTTTCTTAATTCAGTGAAACCTGACAGTTTTGGTTTACCTAAATTATAAGACATATCTGTCATTAACTTTTTTGGTATAAAAGGTAAACTATCATAATTTGGAAATAAAGCTCTTGCATCTTTAATAGCCTGATTAAGCAATATATCTAATGCTTTTTCTGCTTGTTGTTTATTTAAAACAACATTATTAATATTGCTAATATTAACCCCTGCTTCTTTTAGAGCTTTTTGTACATGTGCTTCTTTTAAAGAAAAACCATAACCTACGGTAGGTACTTTCCACTTATGAATAGGATCTGCATAAGTTTTTTCTCTAAAACCTTCATTAGCTCTTATTTCTTTTTTAATAGTCTCTTTTGCGTCTTGAACATTTTGAACCGCGGGGGTTGGAGCAGCTGCTTGAACATCTTTATTAGGTCCAGCTAATGATGCTAACCCTAATGCACCAGCAGCTAATACATCCTTTAAACCTTCATTCATAGGTTCATTATGGAGGTATCTCTCAAAAATTAAATGATTATCTTTATCCACGATATTATTTAATAAGCATTATTTGCTTCTTGTTTTGATTGAAGTTCACTTTGTTGTTTTAATTTATTATATAAAGCTTCTGTTTCTTGTAATGAAGGCTCTCTTGGAACATAACTTACATTAGATGGTATATTGTAATTTTGGCTTAATGTACCATCTATTGGGTTATATGATGCTTGAAATGAAACCCCTTCAGGTAATACATTACCATACGGGTCTACTTTAAATGAAGTATATTTTCCTATAGGTCTTGTATCAGGAGTCATTTCAAACGTTTGTCCATCTTGTACAAAAAATTCTCTTGTACCTTCATAAGATAATTGAGGTGTCACTATAGGTTCCGGTAAAGTAGGCAATTCAATTTTAGGCGGATTAAAAGCTATTTCTAATTCTTCAGGGGTTTGTAATGTCACATTACCATAAGCTTCATAAAAAGCGTTACCAGCTGGAGTTGTTTCTCTTTCTTCTGTACCACCTATCAATTGTCCAACCCTATCTATCATATCAAAAGTTAATCCATTAGATTGAGACGTATTAACATATGTTTGATCTCCGTTTTTACCTTCGATTGATATTTCTTTATTCGTTAATTCCCCAATTAACACGCCATTAATTACTTCCTTTGTATTAGTTTCAATTGAAGTTTTACCTGTTTTTTCATTATTATTACTTTCGTAAACTTCTTCACCACTTATTTCTGCACCATTATAATATCTATAGTTTTCAAGCCATTGTCTTAATCTAAAAAGATTGTTTAGTTTTCTTGCTACTTCAGGTCCATATTCTTGTAAAATATCATAAATTACATCTCTATATTTTTTATCATAGTCAGCAGGTAAAGGTAACGAATTGATATCTAATCCTAATGCATTGACATCATTAGCTATAGATTGTTGAACGTTAGGGTTTACAGCTTTTTCTCTTTGTATAAAAATATTTTGTATCTTGGTACTACAATTTTTAAAAATTTGTAATTCTTCGTCATTTAAACTACTAACACCATTTCCTAAAGTAAGTAATCTATCTGCAAGAGAATTTAATTCCTCTTCTGAAGCAGTACACGAATCAGCCGGTCTTTGAGGTCTAACCGCAGTATTAGTGTTAGTAACTGTTGGAGTAGGACTTGGGGTTAAATGTTCTGGAGTATGTGGCATATTAATTACCGTATCGGTTAGTTAAAATTTCTACTTTCCTGTTATTAAAAGTATTTAATATTTCATTTTTTTGACTGAATGAACCTAATACTTCATCTAATTTATCATATAGGTTTACTAATAACCCTCTATTATAATCAAACTGAGTAAATTTTGGTACCTCTTCTTGGGTATAAGTTAAAGCATCATTAACATAAACCTCAGATTTAAATCCTTGTGATGCATTAAAAGTGGTGGTTGCAGTTTGATCTAATATAACTGGACTTCTTCCCTCTTGTTTAATATATCCATTTTCTGTATATCTAAAATTAATATTAGTACTAGTATCGAGAGTTAAATAATTTTCAGCATTATAAGATAATGTTACACTTTGTGAGTTTAGATCAGCATATCTAGGTTCCGGGTCTGTAAAATCGTCATATATATCCCTAAAATCAGAATTATATATTGTTTTTCCACTTTTTCGAAAAATGTTCGAATTTAAGTTTATTTCTTCTGATAGAGAATTTGACTGATTATTAGTAACGACTGATGTAATATCTTCGTTTGTTCTAAGTTTTATTGTTGGTTTTAATTTTTCAATTTCATTCAAGTAAAAGAAAATATTATTAACTTCATCAGCAATTTGTTGACCCATTTCCATCTGCATATCGTAATATAAATCTATACCTATTTTTTTATCAACAACAATTTCTTCAGTTGTTAAAGGTATATTCAATGAATCAAGATCAAAACTTATTTCTTCATCTAGTAATATACCAGATTTTACTTGTCGTTTATAAACATCTGCAATTTTATTAAAACATGTATAAAAATTTAATACATCATCATTGTTAAAAAACAGTCTTTCAATTTCATTTACATCTTTATATTTTTCTCTTAATAATATGTTATATCCAAAATCCCCTCTTTTAAATCTAAGGGTGGTACCCCCTATATAACTATTCTGAGTTTCTTTTTCAAGACGTCTTACTTCATCATAACCTGGTTCGCCTTTACTTACCGTTAGTTCCTCGTCAGCATCTATATAATTCAAAAAATCAAGCTCATTATCTGAAAATTCAGAAGATTGACTATAAAATGTCCATTCTTGAAACGCTATAAGTTTTTGTACTAATGCAAGAATTTCGTCATTGTTTAAATTGCAACCAACATTTTTATCAAAAATGTAATTTGGATTATAAGGTATTGATGGTACAAAAGTTTCTTCAAATAATTTAGATTGAGCACTTTGACATATGGAACAAGCTCTTGGGTTATTTTTTGGTCTATCAATATTTGCCATATTATGCTAAGAGTTCAGTTTTTTCTTTTACATCAATATCAATATAAATTGGGTTAGAATCATATTCATCATCAACTGTTGCACAACCGACGAATCCAATAACAATAAATGCTAAAAAGTATTTCATATTAAACAAAAATTAATTGATTGTTTTTCTTTATCTGATAATTCAATTAACTGACCGTTTTGAGGTTCTAAAAAAAGAACTTTATTTAAACCGTCTTTCTCAGATATTAATATATTTATTGCGTGACCTCCACCTTTGTCTCTAGTATACCAAATAACTCCAAAAGCTACTGATTGTTTCCTTTGAGTGTTTTCCTCTTTAACCATTGCTTTACTATGTATAGTTTGAAGAAATACTCTAAAAGCTTCCGCATAATTATCACAATCAAAGGTATGCCTCCAACCTAATATACCTCTTTTAAAAAGCCACTTTTTAAATCTACTATAACCTTCGCCTAAAATATAATCTAAACTAAACATACAATAATTTGCATCAGGAGCGTTAATAACTAAATTATCATTCTTAACACTTTCTTTAATTTTATATTGCACTTCAAAATTATTATACGTTTCCATAAAAGTATTTAGTCATAAAAAAAGCCCTCTTTCGAGGGCTTGTGCTTGATTGAGGGTAAATATTAAAGATTCCAATCGATTTCACCTTCAAGTGGGTTAGATGTATCTAATACATCTCCACTAACAGGATCAATACCCGACTCAATACCTGCTACAATTGCTTCAATAATAGCTCTTGCTTTAGGCTCATTTTCGATCTTATCTTTTACGTTAGCAGCATAAAAACTATTATATCCGTCTAATGCTAATCCCAACGCACTTAAAACTGCAGAGTCATAAGGTGCAGGTACTTTTTCAGAAACATTTTCAATTACATACTTGTGAAATGCTGTAGGTTCAATCTTACCCGAACTAACAGCTGTATCAATAATTTTAGCTGCATCATTCAAATAACCAGTAACCTTTTCCTTGGCATCAGCTTCAGCTGTATCAAGATACGTTTTAACTGAAAATGTTGTACCGTTTTCAATAACAGAAAGTATTAATTTAAATTTCTTTTCTGCTTTTTCTTCTGGTGTGCTGTTATCTTCACACCCAACACCGAATACCATCAATAATGATGTAATTAATGCATATACTTTATTCATCTCTTTTTGCTTTCTCTCTTTTAAGTTTGCGTTCTGCTTTTTCACTCCAACCAGGTGTTAGAGGATTTTTAGGAGCTTTAATTTCATCACGTCCTTGCCTTTCATTAGGACGACGTCTATTTTCAAAAGCACCTCTACCACCGCCTGATCTAAACCGTTCAGCTGCTTTAGCACCATTTTCAACTACAGCTTTAGCATCTTCTTTACTATAACCGATACTAACCAATCTTTTAATCATAGCCTGAATTGCCTTCTCTCTAATTTTTTTAATTTCAGCGTCCTCTGCCATAATCTTTCCAATTTCTCGTTGAGATTCAGAAAGCTGGGGTCTCTGAGGACGTTGACGTAAAGTTTCGGACGTTACTTGTCCGAATACACCTGCAGTCAGAAAAGCTGCAGCCATAATTGTGATAACTATTTGTTTCATAATATTAATTCATTGAGCGAAATACATCCGCTAGTTTACCTATCAAAGTTTTGATTTGTGATTCTTCTAAACTCTTTGCTGTTTTGAGTTCTTCCATAACATGTTTAAGTTTGTTTTTTTCTAGTGAATATGGTTTTTCTTCTTCATACTCACTAGCTGCTGTTGATCGATATTCATCCGGAGTTAAATTCTTTTGATATTGATCGCTATTACCAGTGCGACTATCTTGTGTTTGCATAGAATCAAATCCTTCTGAAAATTTTAACAACTGTTGAAAGTTCATATCTCTATTTAATTCTCTATCGTCTAAATATGGATTAAAACACATCGCCGTGAACTATCTCGCGAAACTTAGATGCGTTATAGAGAATCAATTCTCTCTCATCGTCAGTAACATTATGGTTAATCATAGTGAAAAGCTTTTGCGATGGTTTCTCCGTTAGTCCTAGGTTACCATTGAAACGAATGCCTTTGATACCTGAAACAACTGGATTAGATGTATCAAGAGACCTAATACCTCTGATATTATTTTCACGGTACCATCTAAACTCTCTAGCTAAAGCACAACCAAGAAGATGATGAGGTTTATAATAATTCCATGCACCTTCTTTTACTAGACGACGAATACAATCATGACGACCATTTACACAACGTTCAAGTCTGTTCTTACCATAACCGGTTACATCATACATACTGAGATCGAAACTAAATGCAATGTAATCAGCCTTATCAGACATAAACTTATAACAGTCTAAAATTTCTGTCCATGTCTTACCTTGTACAACACCAATAGCAGCACCAGGTAGACCAGAATAGTTCTTAAAGAAGTCTTCCCACTTCTCTAAAGTACCTTCATAGCCTTCAAGTACATCAGGAACGACATAATAATTAGGTTGAATCTTTTCAGCCCATACAGCAAACTTCTCTGCATCAAATGCTTCTCTTAGTTCAAAGATAGAATTATCGAGCAAAATCTCACCATTAGGATCTTTTGCCCTATACCTACCGGTAAACCAATCGCGATATTCATCAACTTCATCACAAAGATGCACCAAACAATATTGGTAATCGTTAAACATCATAGAGTCTTCCAGGAAGGATGCTGGAGTCTCATGCGAAATCATAATCTTATCAAGTCGTCTCATTGTCTTTATTATATCTATATCCTTTATTGTTCAATTGCTCCCTGTTTTAAAAATCGATTGTATATAATCTTACCTAATTCAGCTGAAAACTTTCTCACCTTATATTCAGGTTCGTCAAAAAAGAAAGCATGGCACATTTCTTCTATAAGAACATTTAGTTTGCGTCGCTTACCGAGACGATCTTCAACCCAAATTTCTGGATGTTCCGAATGAGGGTCTTCGCAAAACCCTGCTGCTCGATATGTTTTACTTATATGACCGAAAAAAAGGGGCATTTCTATATTGTCATATCGTTGTACTATATAATCTGGTTCATTGATATTCATATCCGTACTCCTTACTAAAATTAATTAATTCATCGACATAGTATCTAACCTCAACAATTTTTTCTATTCTTTTTTCGTTATCTCCATTTAAATCTGAAATATGATTTTGTTGAAACAAATTCAAATTAGGTTCCGTATTATTTTTTACTATAGTTTTAACATTATCTATAGAATATTTCTGTTTAAAATTACTAACTTTTATTTGGTTACATTCGAAATCTAAATGTTTTTTTGTCCAATCAACCAAATAATCTACGTTATTATAAAAATCTTCGTAGTTTAACCTTGCAGTACAGTTAGGGAACTCTTGCAAGAGATTATTTGCCCATTCGAATTGTTGTTTAGTTCTTTCAAATGCATATGAAATCATGCTAGGATTGTATTCCATCTTAAGGAAATCTATGAATGAACTGATTACTGCAACAGGGTGTCTAAACAATATAGGGGCAAAATCTACATCTTTCTTAAAATCCATTGGAGATATCTCATATTTTTTAACTGTATATCCTTCTGTACATTCTCTAAAGAAATTATAAACAAAAGTACTACCAGTCCTCATAGGAGAACACACTAAAATATAATCAGCTTTCATATTGAGTATAGTAAAGTCTTATCTTCTTTTCCAATTATATCATTCAAACAATTAAATGTCCAGTCTTTGGGTGCGTAAATCTTTTCTGACTTACCTAAAACAGCAGCCCAATAAGAAAAAGTACTATTAGGTATGATAATGTTCTTGAATGACATTAAGTTATAGAAGTCTTGTATAGGGTTTTCACCGTTATTGGTAACTATAATTGGTTTAAATAGGGAAAAATATTCTAGATACTCTTTATCTTTTACGTCTGCTATAATAATAAGTTTATTAAACCAAAGATCATTGAGAAGATTTACTATAATATTAGGATCTATAACCCAATTATTAGCTTTATAATCATCACCTAATCGTAATGATAAACAAATATCTTCATCATCAGTAATTAACAATTTATCTTCGTCTATAGTAAAAAATTTACTAACATCTATATTTTTAAATATACCACTATCTTGAAAATAACCTTCTAATCTTACTTTACTGTTAAAGTATTTTGTTTGTTCAAGCTCTTTACATGTCAAGTTTATTATCTTACCGAAATCAGTATCATATAAAGGTATAAATTCGTCTACTTTACTAGTATGTTTATCTTCTAGATCAAAGAACTCATCTATAAACTCAGGGCATCTTAATTCATTTCTATGATAAGTAAAGTCTGTTTTTAAGTCATAACCATACTTTTCGGAAAAAGCTTTAGCAGCTGCATAAACAAACATTAGATTACCATAGTTACCCAATGCTTGCCATGTAACAAACTTATCGTCTCTTTCTTTTTCTGGTTTTTGCATTATTGAACAAATATGTATTTAACAAACACTGACAGTGTTCCTTAAAAGCGCAAGGTTCACATGAACCATAGTGTGATATATCAGGTCTATGGCATGTATTGTTTTTACTAATATCAATAACGTGTGCTTTAAATTCGTCTTTTGTCATGGCTTTATTGGTGTGGGTTTAACTTTAGTATTTGTTTGCATATAAATTTGGTGACATTCTTTACATATAAATTTTATTTGGTCCTCCTGTACCAATACCATCTCAGTTTCTTCGAAATCTACTGAGCATTTTTCACACTTTGTCATATGTTTATTATATAATCTATCTAAAAATTAACAATTAAATAATTATATGGAAAAGCATTCAATTTATATCCATTGTTCATCCAAGATAATGAAACAAATTATT
>Ga0196905_1000277_pt1 | contig 20509 bp, 20 predicted proteins | sample CB_VirMetaG_3_FD_169098 | JGI IMG/M metagenome (GOLD analysis project Ga0196905, IMG submission 169098) | Freshwater to marine saline gradient viral communities from Chesapeake Bay - CB_1508_1S Viral MetaG (v3) (version 3) | ecosystem: Environmental > Aquatic > Marine > Coastal | place: USA... | reverse complement strand
TCGCTCACAATCAAGGAGACAAAATGACTCAAGATGAACTCAGAAATTACTTTGCAGGCAAAGCGTTGCAAGGTTTATTAGCCAATCCAAAACTAGCCGATGAAATAAAAAAACACGGCGGGGCGTGGGGTGGATGGATAGAAGAATCTGCTTGGGGTTGGGCTGACGGAATGATTAAATTCAAAATCTTAAAGGAAGAGAAATCAAAATGAATAACATTGCCAAGGCTTTTGTAGCCGCCAAAAGGGAGTTCGCTCCCGCCCTGAAGACATCTACCAACCCACACTTCAGAAGCAAGTATGCCGACCTAGCTGGCTGTCTTGAGGCAGTCAATGAGGCTCTGTTAAACAACGGTATAGCCGTCTACCAAGAGACAGCAGAGGACGGCACAGGCGTGACCGTGGAGACTGTGTTCTTGCATGAGTCAGGCGAGGTACTGCGTGGTGGCAAGCTCCACGTTCCAGCCGCCAAACAAGACCCACAAGGCTATGGCTCTGCCCTGACCTATGCCCGCAGGTACTCAATCATGGCGGCGTGTGGCATCGCAGCGGAGGATGACGACGGCAATGCCGCCACGTTTCGCAAGACAAAGAACCCGCTTGATGCCGTTGCCCCAGTTCAACAGCAATCATCTGCGCCCGCTTTACCACTCTACATCCCAGGGAAAGATGACCCCCATTCAGAGCATCCTGACCTTGCTAGTTGGGCGCAGGCTTATGAGGCAATGATGAGCAAGATTGAGGGTAGCGCAAAGATCGATGTGCGTGAGCGCATGACTAAACTCAGGGAGCTGCGTGAAGCCAATGAGCAACGGCTAGAAAAAATGGATGTGTCTGTCAAAGCCAAGCTAGTTGCTGACTACAACTTGAGACTCAAGAGGCTCGGCGCTCAACAATGAATTGTCCCGTCTGCCACAAGTGGGCGACGGTGCTAGAAAGCCGCAAGAGGGACGACGGTAGCAAGTACCGCCGTTACCTCTGTGCTAATCTGCATCGCTTCAGCACACGCGAAACAGTTATCGTGAAGAATCAGGCAACCAAGCCTGTCAAGTAGACGGTCTTGCCATTTTGTTTGGTAGCCGTCAGCACTTGCTTTTTGTTATCGCCAGAGTTGTATGACACATGAACCCAGCCACTGTCAGGGATGCCTGGTGTGTAAAACTCCAAGATTACTTGACGGAACTCAAGGTTGTCAGTAATCCATTGAGCTAGCTCTGCGTTGGCAATGCCTGGTATTTCGATGTCAGCAGCCATGCCCTTGCAGTGGTCGCTGGTCTTGGAGCCGCCCACCTTGGCATTGACTTCAGGATCACGGAACCCTGAGTTAACCTTGACGCCCTTGCCAAAGTGATCACGGATAGGCTGAAGCACACACTCGCACAAGGCCACCATGTTGGCTAGCTGTTCATCGTTGGGTGTGTTATCCATGCCAAAGCGCAGGGCTGTCTCGCTTTTGGTTAACTCTTCAAGGGTAAAGTTTTTAGTTAGATGCACTTTGCTCTTCCTTTAATAGCACTTGAATACAGGTAACGTCGTATGCTTTGACATCAGGGTCTGCTTGCATTTTAGCCACCGCTCTGCGGTTGACAGCCTCGCACTCTTGCAAATACCGCTCGACGTAAGTCTGATGAAAGCTACACTCCCCGTTGGTCAAACAAATAAACGCAACGGGTATCCACAGCATTACTTCTTGCCCTTCATGTCGATGATCTTCTCAAGGGTGCGACCACCAAAGTAGAACGACATAATCAACATACCCCATTGGCCAAGCAATTCAACGTATGCTTGGTTAGCGTCCTTGCCAAATGCCGACATCATGGCAAACGTAAAGTAGCCAATCAGGATCGCACACAAGGTCATAGGACGGATATTCTTGGACAACCAAGAGTCACTAGCCATGTCTGCTTTTAAGCGCTCTGTGAGGTTGTTTTGCTCAGTCTCGTAGAGCTTGGTGTCGTTAGCCATCTTAGCCAACTCACCCTCTTGTTGCATCTTGACTAGCTCTGCCTGCGCCTTTGCCTTGGCCTCTGGGTCGGGGATGAGCTTGTCGATCAGCTTGCCGCCAATATCTAGTAGTCCTGCGATGGGTAGCATTATTCACCGTCCTTCTTGTTGCCCTGAGTGCCAACCATGATGCCAGACAGAGCGCCGACAATAAAGGTAGCAATAGGGTTGACCAGTTTAAAGAACTCAGCATCGTTTGGCGCTTGACCAACCATCGGCTGTGTTACAAACACCAGCGAGTACAGGACTACGCCAACAATGCCCACAAGGGTAAGCGCCATTGTGACGCCCACTACAAAGCGTAGCCACTCGTCAAGACTTGGTTTCATTTATGTGTCTCCACAAGATACTCGGTACAGGTTCCGTCTGCCTCACAGACAGGGGGATTACACTCGGTTGAGCGTTGATTCGCAGGGTCTTGACAGGGATACCGATACTGGTCTGAACATCCAGCGATTGCAAAGACTGCGGAAACAGTTACCAATCCAGCGCATATCAGTAGAACCCTTGTCATTATCCAACCCCGTTTTGCTTCCATTCGATAGCCACGGCGATCATGCCCCACACAGCCCAGATACCGAGCGCCAGGACAACCGCAGCTAGCGCGTAGCCAACCATGTCACGGCGACGTTGTTGCTGGTGGATGCGCTCACGCTCACGCTTGAGCTTGATCTGGCGAGTCATTTGCATAAGATCGTCAAAGGCTTGTGGCCCGTAGGCTAGCTTGACCATGCTCATCAACTCAAGGTGCTGTTTACGCATGGCCTCACGACGCTGGAGTTGTTCCATCGCCTCTTGCTCGACGGACTTGCCGCCGCCAATGCGTTTAAATATGGACGGCTTTTTGTTATCAAGATCAGCAAGCTCGTTGGCTTTGCCCATCCAGACGCCGATCTGCCCCAAGACATCTTCGACCTCTCGACCCGCCTCAACCAGTTTTTTTACCGTATTGAAGGCAGCGGTCGCCGCCATGAAGATGCTAATTGGATCCACGTTGTTACCCTAGTTTTGTCAGGATAGATAAAAGCAACAAGATGATCGCGCCAGTCGCACCAATCATTATTGTTTCTAATCGCTTAACTCGACCAAACAAATCCTTGAATTGAATTTTTACTTCGGTCTTGATAGCCACAACTTCTTTCTCCAACGCATCAATTCTTGTATGGGCAGAGGCCGCCGTCCGTTCCATTTAATGCTCCGTTGTTACTGGCTCTTCCATTGAGGCCAAAGATTTAGTCAACATCTCCATGAAGGCATTGCGACCAACCTGTAACTGATCGACTGCAAAGCGGCTGGACGCTAACTTGCGGTCTAAATCTGCGACATGGTTGACCAGCATTTGCTGTTCTTGGGTCAGGTCTTCAAATTGGTACTCAGTACCGTCAATCGAAATAGGCGTTGTTTTTTTCTCAGCCATTTTGACTTCCTTTCAGTTTGCCACCAAAGTCGCGTGGTGGCTTCGCGTTTACCACGGTACGCCTGCGGCAGTCTTTGGAGCCTTTAACTCTTCAATGCGAGCCGCGTTACAAAGCCATCGGCTGTATTGCGCTCTAGGTTGCTGATTGTCCATGTAAATGTAGCCATGATTTAATCTCCCAGAATACTAGCGGATTGCAGAGGACTCAAATCCTCTGTCGTCCAGAAGTCTTTTGCTAACATAATCTTCAAGTGCGCTTTGTTGCGCTCCAAGCAATCTGCCCAATCTTCATCTGACATATCTTCTGGCTTGCCAGCGTTGATGAGGTTCACACTATCCATCGCAGCGCTGTAGTGTTGAGCAATCTTTTGTTCTTCGGTCAGTTCGTCAAACATTTTAGTTTCCTTTCAGTAAAATAAGTTCAGCTTTAACCGCATCCAGTTCTGCCTTCAGTTCTTTAATTGCATTGACAAGCACTGGAACCAAAGACTCACCGTTATATCGCAACTTATCCTCGTCTTCATTATCAATGATTACGGGATTTTCACCCTCAAGAGCCAGAATGTCTTGCGCTTTAAATCCATAGCGCACACCACCGTTTGTTTCTTCACTATCCCGATCAACACGGAATTGATAAGCCACTGGCTTTAGCTGCGTAACAAATGACAAGCCATGAGGTACTGGAGCAAAGTTTGTTTTATCTCTTTCATCAGAGACAACAGTCCATGCAACCTGAATATAAGCATTAGTTACACCAGTGTGTGCAATTGATACTCTATTAGATTCGGTTGTACAATTAAATGCAGGTGAGTAAGTACCCGCTGTTGTGAGCTGTGATCCTAGTGCTGTATTGCTAGAGCCTGTGCTGTTATACAAAGCTTTATAACCAAGTGCTGCATTGTATTGACCAGTTGTGTTGTTATACAAAGAAGCATTGCCAAAAGCACTGTTGTAGTTTGCCGTTGTATTGTTAGCTAGTGCTTGATTACCAAAAGCATCGTTTTGAGTGCCTGTTGTGTTGTCATACAGTGCTTGATAACCAAAAGCGCTGTTAGCACCGCCTGATGTATTGAAATTTAATGCCCCGCTACCATAAACATTGTTATAACCTCCTGTGGTGTTGCTCCCCAAAGCACTCACACCAACCGCAGTATTATAAACTCCTGTGGTATTTAATTGTAATGCGTTAGTACCAATAGCGGTATTATAATTTCCTGTGGTGTTAGAGTATAATGAATTATAGCCAGTAGCAGTATTACTAGCCCCATTGGTGTTTGCGTATAATGAAGAAGCACCAATAGCGGTATTATAATCTCCAGCGTTTGCTGAGTACAACGCTTTATGTCCTACAGCCGTACTGTATATAACACCGTTTGCTAAACTCAATGCTTGATGCCCGACAGCTACGTTGTATGAGTTGGTGCCTACGGAACCGTAGAGTGGGACATAAAAATAACCAAGAGTTTGGTATCCAAGCGTGGCGTTTTCAATCCCATTTTTGCTGTGTGATTGATAACCGACAATGGTGTTTATACCGTTAGCATAAGCACCAGCTCCATCGCCAACAATTACAGCACCACTTGCTGTCTGTATGCCCGTATCGAAGAAAAATGGTGGGATAGACGGATTGTAAGAGGCCCGATAACCAGCGTTTCTACCAAGCAACACGTTACTGGAACCAGTTGTTAAAAACCAGCCAGCTTGAAAACCAGCAATGAAATTGCCGCTACCTGTGGTTTGAGTATTTCCTGCTGTGTAGCCCAAAAGCGTATTAAAGCTACCCGTTGTGATATTTTGACCAGCGCCATAGCCAACTCCTGTATTGGCGGTTGCGGTGTTATCTTGCAGTGCATTTCGACCAACGGCGGTGTTGAAACTGTTTGTTATGTTTGTACTCAGCGCTGACTCACCGATAGCGGTGTTGCTAGCTCCAGTGGTGTTTGCCGCCAGCGCACTTGCACCCACCGCAGTGTTGGTGGACACAGCACCTGCGCCTCGACCTATGGTGAGGCCTTGGATGGAGGCATCACCGTCTGCAACCTCCAGCTTGTATGAACCACTAGGAGTAACACCCAAGCCCACATTCCCAGCAAAGTAGTTATCCGCAGTCCCGCTGGCGTAGATGTTCCACTTGTTAGTGCCGCTGGAGACTAGGGATGTGATGCCGTAGTTGTTGGTGCCTTGGGTTTGGTCAGCGATGTAGACGCCGTGCTGGTTGGTGATGGTTGAGCCAGCACCTTTGTTTGAGTTGATTGCGTAAAACTGCACAACATCGGACGCTGTATACGCAGCAGCAGCAGTGTCTGCTCTCGCAGCAACCCCACGGATCAGTGTGGTAGCGGCAGATGTACCAGTTACGAGAGAAGCAATGCCAATTTGTGACGTGCCTGTCAGCGCAGAATTTACGACATTCAACCCCCTAGATGAATCAACTGCACCCCCAACCCCCATATACCCATTCACCGTCACAGTATCGGTGGAGGCATCGCCAAGGGTAACGTTGCTTGTCAATGTAACAGCGCCATCAATCTTGCTAGTCGTGCCATCGTGGTAAATCTGCAAGTCAGAGCCAGCACCAAAGATTGCTTTGTCGTTGTCGCCCCATGTGAACGTCTGCACCGTGGCGTTATCAAGCGTTATTGTTGTGCCTTGTACGGTCAAGTTACCAGCAATAGTTACATTGCCAGTGGCATAGTCAGTGCTTAAAGCACCATTTGACAAACTTACGTTGCCCGTAGAGTAAAAAAGAGCGTTGTTCGTTGATGAACCGCTATAGATAGACAACCCGTTTGAGTGAGTTATTTTGGCGTTTTGAAGGCCGACTCCAGCAGTCTCATCAAGTTGAATCTTTAGGCTCTTACCTGTAAACGATGTGAACGTTATTTCAGCGGTTTCTTTTGCCCCAAGTTGCAACGTTGCATTATCGCCGCCATCACCAGCAACACCTGTCGCAGAGATGTTAACTATTGTGTCGTCGCTGTCCCAATAAAAAGAACCATACGTCCCGCTCTTACTGTAGAAGAACGCATTGCCATTGTCGTCAATAAAGAAACGCTGGATTGGCGCAGCGCCTTCTGTCGTCTCTTCATACGGGCTTGTGCTAAAACTTAGCTGACCACCGTTGCCAAAACTGCCAGCAGATAGCGCGCGAATAGATGCGGCTGTGTTTGGTGCGGCACGGCTTAAATCTTTGTTGTAGAACTGAATCTCACCATAGACCGTGTTGTCAGCATTGTTGCCATCGCCAGCCAAGCGCAGAATAGGCTTGATGGCTGCATCAATGGTCAACATCTTTGTTGAGTCATCAAACGTCAGCGCACTGCCAGAGGTAAGCACCTTGGAGCTGTCGAGGTAGGTAACTCCGTTCGCTGTGCCGCCGTCTAATTGCAACCCATCAGCGACCACCGTGCCAGTTACATCAACACCTGTAGAAGTTGTTTGTAACTTCTTAACGTTATCATAGTACAGCTCTATGCTGCCATCAGTATTTGCAACAAGTCCTTTTTCAAAGTTACTTGTGCGAAGAACTAAATCGTCCCCGCCAGTAATGTATAAGATACCAGCAGGCTTAGTATAGTTAATATAACCACTCCCACTACCGCCAGAATAAATCCTTAAGTCATTGTCGTCACCCAAATATATAGCAGTACCATACGGCAGGCTTATATTTTGTCCAGAACCCATTTCTAAACCAGTTGTAGTTAGGTTCGATGTGATTGGGGCTAGTGCTTGAATAGCTGCGCTATCACTAGCAACGGTGTTGACGTCGGCGATATTGCCAGCGACTGTATTGACGCTAGCAATGTTGTCAGCAACCGTTCCAATATCCGCAATACTGTCTGCAACAGACTGTGTATCTGCGATTGTTGGGCCAGCTTCTGGATCGCCAGTAGTAGCGTTAAATGCCAGCACAGTGCCCTTACGGGTAGCCTTGGCAGGCAACTCCATGTTGACATCTGTTGGATCTGTCACAGGGGCTTTTAAGCCTCGGTCAGCCTTCTCATCAACTTGCTGAGTAAAGATAACCAAGCTGTCAAATTCGTCGTTCAGGCTGTTGGCAAACAAGTCACCACCAGTCACAAAGTCTGTTGACCTGGCTACTGCTCGGTCGCCAACGATTGTGATCTGATCTGCCTCAGTAGCTGCTGATACCAGCGTGATACTGCCAGTGCCATCTACGTTGATGGTTACTGTGTAATCGGTAGTAAGTGTGAGTAATGATGTGTTTTTGTAGACCGCGATGTCGGTCTGCTCAAGCACTTCAAAAGCAAAGCTGTACGGGCCAACGCCAGCAGAGCCAGAGTAAACGATGCGTCGTGTTACATCAGAAATTGGATATGTCATTATCTAGCCCCTTGTCCAAATTGTTTCAATTGTTCTGCCCTGTCGCTAATACGTTTCTGGATAGCATCGCTGTATTGGCTATCACCCAGCAGCTTATCTTTAGCCGCAGAGAACGTATCAGTAAAGACCTTCTTGACCGCCTGTTGATAACGGATCAAATCGCCGTTCCCAGCGTCTAGTTCGATAGCTTCAATGACAGTCATCACGCTGTCCTCTAAGCCAAACTCTTCATTGGCGATTCGCAATACTTCATTGTATTCCTCAGTGGTCAATTTGGCAGAAGTGCTGATGCCAGTGCTTGGGTCTTTTGCACTGATTTCCCTAGATGGCATACTGACGTTGGCATTAAGCTGGATCAAGGCTTGGTCAACAGGACGTTGCTTGCCTTCTTTCATACGCCAAGGTGCGTAGGCGTACTCATAAGAGCTTGGCTCACCCCAGATATTCAGCTTGGGTGGCAGACCTTCTGACAACCCTGGAGTCTCTGCTCTGATTTTATTAAAACCATCCATCAGACCTTTTAAACCAGCAGGTAAATTAGGGTCTGCCTGATAGTCCCTCATAACTGGATCAAACTTTTCTTTGATAGAGGTTTTAGCTCCGCTCAAAATTCCAAGTCCTGGAACGGGTATTGATTTACCTGCAATCTCTGTAAAAGTTTTGGCAATCATGTTGATCCTGCCAACAAACTCAGCCTTGCTATTACCAGAGCTTCCTCCAAGAATTTGCGACATATTTTGAACGCCTTGGAAGAATGGTGACTCCATCATGTAAGTCGCAAAGCCAAAAGCAAGTCCACCAAAAGCAGCATTTACTCGGCTGTCATCGCCTTCATACTTTACATAGTCATAGTAATCAGCAGACATTGCCATCAAAGCCCCAATAGGCTCCAATCCTTGATAGCTAATAAACACCTTGCCCTTGTAATTTCCAGTGCCAAAACGGACTGAGCTTGGTATCTTTGATAGTGCTTGACGAACGTCATCGTCAATTGCATCAAAGTTCATCACATAGCTGTATGGCTGCCAGCCCTGTCGGATCATGGCGTCATATTGACCTCTGTCTCCAGGGCCAGAACCAGTCAACTTATCATTGGATGCGGCCTCCGTGAACATCCACAATGCGCCACCACCAAGGCCAACTTTAGCCATTGCTATATCTGACGCTTTGTTTGCTTTTGCCGTTCTATTCAGCGGATTTAAAACAGACCTCAAGTCTTTACTAGCGGCACCAAGGGGCGTTCTTGCAACAACCTCGCCCATGATATTCATTGGCGTGTTAATAAATGGAACCATCGTCCTAAAAGCAAAGCCCATTGGTGTTGATGGATCAACCTGCATCTTTGCAGCAAGACCTTCTGCCTTTTGCGTAAATGTTCCTATTTCAGCCAAGTTCTGCACATAATCTGGAGGCTCTGCCAAAAAGTCAGCAGTAGCTGCCTCCGCTTTTTTTATAGCATCTTGCGTAGATAAGCCAGATTTGATCGCGTCATCAAAAGTTGTTATCTGCAACCGCGTCGCTTCAGCGGCCAACTCTTGCGTGTAGTTAATGCCTTTAAAGAACTCATCAGCCGTGAGAAGGCTCCGACCAGGCAAGGTCGTTACATAGTTCAAAGCCTTTATGCTTGCGCTTAACAAAGAGCCATCTGCTTTGTAATTAAACACATCCATGCGTGACTGTTGACGGGCAATCTTTGCTGGGTCTTTCCAGCCCTTTGGCACGCCAGTCTTCCAAGCATGAGCAGACAATGCCAAGCCATTTCGCCAAGCCGCCCCAGTTGATGCCAACATTGCTGGCACTTCAGAAAACTTATAGACGTCACCAGTACCGACTCCAACTGACTGACGCAATGCGCCAATCCCAGAGGCCATACCTCGTTCTACCATGCGCCAAGGGACAAACACCGTGTTGGATAGTGCGTTCTTGATGTGCGTGGTTGGGCGAGATAGCAAACCGTTCACATAAACCGTGTACAGCTTTTCCCAAGCGTTGCCTTGTGCGGCTTTGCGGATCATTTCTGCCCGCGACATTGGGTCTTTTAAATCAATAAATGCCTGGGCAAACCGAGTGATGTCCGAGTCGCCGCCAACGCTTTGCAATATCTCACCGACATCATTAAGGCCAGCGCGAGGTATCCGCATGACAGCCAATGACTGCGCCACGTTAGTCTGGTAGCCTTTGGCGCTTTGTTGTAATACAGAGTGGAAGTGAATCGTTTGAGCAAACTCAGCCGCCTCCTCTGGCGACGCATCGCCTTTTGCAACTTTGTTTGCCAAGTCATCGAGTTTCTTGGCGCTCTCTGTCATCGCGTTCAGAACTTTGTATGTGTTCTCTGGGTTGACAGCCAGCTTGTTCTTTACCAAATCGTTGATAAACTTGATGCCGATGCCAGATTCTTCAGCCTTCTTTACAACGTCATCAAACGTAATCTTTGCCGTCTTGATGCCAGCCATCTGGTTGATAGCTTCAACGGTAGACTTGACTGATTCCTCTGTCTCCATCAAGGGCAGATTAAACGCAGTCTTTGGCGGCACTTCTGCTGCCGCTTCTACACCAGCACGCTTGTCAATCTGAGCTTGGCGCTCGGTAACAACGGCCTCTGGCGTCATGCCAGCGTCTTTGCTTACTTCAACCTTACCAGCAACAGCGGCTTCCATTGGCGTAGCCGTGCCAGTCAACTCAGTGGCTTTTTGCAAGTCTTGAATGTCAGCGGCGTCTTGAGCTTCTTTGGTCAGCGTCGGGGCTTTGCGAATCTCGACCTCTGCAACCTGCTCTGCGACCTTCTTGCCAAACTTGAGCGCGCCCTTTAAAGCAGAACCTAATCCAGCTACTTGAACGCCTTCTTCAGGGAAGTCTGGCTGTGCTTGTTCGACAGATGGAGCAGTAGACGCCAAGTCAGCACGCTGGTCAATATCAGCGTTGGCTTGGTTTAATTCATCCAGTCGGATGTCAATGGGTTTAATCGCCATTATTTAGCCTTTTGCTCTTCGCTCATTGTAGCCGAACCAGCCCCAGTTGCAATACCAACGCCACTGTTTAGGATTCGAGGGTCTTTAGGATCAAACGTGCCTTTGTTGAACACGGACTTGACTTGTTCTGGCTCAAATGCAATATACACACGATGCTTAACGCCATCTTGAGCGACCCTGCCGCCACCAATATGGGTAATGCCGTCGTATCCCATTTCCATTAAAGTCTCCATCATTGCGCCTGGGGCTTCAGCCGCAGAGTAGCCTTCATCTATAAAAAACTCTTCCATGCCCCTGTAAAACTGCTCGTTTGTACCTGACTCTGGGAAGTAATCCTGACCATCTGGAAACGCCTTTAGCCAGACATTTGGGTCAGCCGCAGCGTCCATATCAATAGGGTTTTTGATTGAAAGGTAAACAGGATAGACGGCTGGGTTTTGTCCCTTGCCCTTCTTTGTGTATGAGCTTGCTACTTCAGCGTTATCTGTGAAGTAAGAGCCTTGCCCAAATAATCCGTGTCGGCTTGAATATGTATCAAAAAAATCAAGCCCCTCATCGCCGCCCTTGTTTGTGCCGTGATACATCAGCAAAGGTTTGTTTTCAGCATCTAAGACTTTGCTGTCGCCAAACCAATTCTGAAACGCGGGTGTATCAATTTTTGGAGATGTTGGTATTTGGACTTTTGCGTCGGGGCCAAACTTTAAAATTAGTCCCTGCTTGTCTAACATATTTTCTACCTGCTTAGACGCCTCATTAACAAGAGCTTTCCCAACAGCTTTGCCGCCCTTTACGCCACCTTTTATAACTTTTGTAGCCACGCTACCTGGGGCAACAACTTCACCAATAAAGCCAGGCACTGAGTCACCCTTCATGCGCTCTGGCAATCCGACGTTCTCATCAATCCATTGGTTGATGTTTTCCGTAGTCGGCACAAAAGTACCAGCTTCCATACCCTTTAAAAAAGCATCAACAGCAGACTCATCACCACCACGGCGACCAATCTCAAACAAGCCACGGCCAATAGACAGCACATCGCCAGCCAGACCAGCCGCGCCAGTGACAACGCCTTTAACCAAGTTGCCAACGTCCATGCCAAACTCAGCAGGCGTTACAGCCTGACTACCCGCTGGCGCTTCCATTGGCAATGCCTCTGGTTCTGCACCAGTCATGTCTGGCATAGGCTCTGGATAGAACAGCGCCTGATAGTCGTCGTTGATGGCTTTTTCAATATCCATGATTACCGTACTTTCATTGCGTCATCGCGGGCTTTGTTTAAAGCTGCCGCTTCATCAGCAGTCAAGCCTTTGATCTTACTGAAATCAATGCTTTCAATTGGCAGATTAGGCATGGTTAGTTTTTTACCTTTTAAAACCTTTGTAATCTGCGTTCTAGCTTTATCAATAGCCTTTGCTTTTTTGTCTTCTTTTTTTGACTTGTTGTAACGCTCAATAGCCTTTTCAGCGGCATCTGTTGGGGTCACAAACACGCCAACACCATTGGCGTCAACGGTAGTCTTGTTTAGCTCTTCCGTGTACAGCTCAAGCAAGTCCTTTTTCTTTGCCTTTTGATCTTCAGTCACAAAGGCGTTTTCTTGGATGCCTGCCTCTAGGTTAATCATCTTGACGGCTTGGCTACCCTGAGTGCTAGTCAACGATGTACCAAGCGTCTTGTACTCAGCCCTGCTTAAACGGTCTTTGTACATAGCCAAGTTGCCAAGGCTACTCAAAACGCCACGCGAAATCTGGTCATTCAACTGCAAGTAAAGACCAACATCGCCCTTACCCTCTTCGCCGTTGAGGTGCTTGTCTGCCTGCTCAAACGTCATTTCATCCATGCCAACCAATTCATTAACAATCTGGCGCTGGCGCTTTGCTGGTGTGTCTGGTCGCAGTAGCTCAATCTTAAGCGTATTGGCTTTTGCTTTGTTTTCAGCCTTAAGTTCTTTTTCGTTGATGTTCCGCAAAGACTCTTCGTCTGCAAATCCCTTGATGATGCTCGTACGAATCTTGTCTTTGCTTGCCTGATCCAAGCCGTTATACACGGGCGTCAAGTCCCCGTAGTCACCTTTCCGCATTCTCTTTAAGGCTTCAATCGAATTAGGCGCAAAGTTGCGGTCTTGCATTAAGCCAGACAAAGCGCCGACCTTTGCCTCGTTTTTTATTTTATATGCTGCTTTTACAATGTCACTGCCACTGCCGTCTGTGAATAATCTAGTAGCGCCAAGAAACGGCTTAACTTCAAGGTCAAGAAGCGCCTCTATGTTTATGCGCTTGCCGTTGCTGTCAACAGCGGATGCGTTCTGTCTTATAACGCTTTCAAGTCGAGCTGGCAGGTTTTCTAATGCAACCGAGTATTCGGCTTTGTACATTGACTCGATTTCTTTTTGCTTTAAATCAAGAATCTTGTTGTACGTTGTTTTTGCAAGCGTTGCGGCGGCGGCTCGATGCTGAATAGAAACTTCTGGACTGATGGCGTTCATCATTGCTGACTGACCGTCCATCAAGTCTTTAATTAACTGAGTCGCGCTATTAACATCAATTTCGTTGTTAATAAATTTTTGCTCAATTCCTCTAAGCTCTTGACTTGCTTTTAGCTGCAAGTCGGCAGACAATTGGCTTGCGGCATACGCTTGGTATGTCTCTTGGAAGGTCGAGCCAGCGCCCTCAACCTTCAACGCTGATGGGTCTGCCATTGCCTGTTGGACTTGCTCATCAGTCAACGGGTTTTCAACAGCATATTTCTTAGCTTGCTTCTTGGCTTCAGTCTCAGCCTGGCTCTGGAAGTAAGAAGTCATGCGGTCTAAGCTACGGTTCAAGACTTCAAAGCCCTGCACCTGCGCCTGTTGCGCCGCAGTAGATATTTTAGGCAAGTCAGCGTACTGAACGCCTAAGTTTTGGTAGCGTGGTAGTGTTGCCATTAGAAAGGCCCTGACGTTGCATAGCCGCCAACATTTGATGTTTTAGGCGTCATTGTTTGACCATACTTAGCGCCAGCCAACAGCAAGTTGCCTCCAGCAGAAAGCAAGCCTGTGGTCATCGTTGTGCTTGCGGCAGACTGTAAGCTCTGTGATTGAGCCAAGCCACCATAGATAGCCATCTGTGCGTTGTCTTGTGCAATGCCGTATTCTTCGCCAGCCTTCATCGCATCAACTTGCTGAATGGTCATTGGGCTACCAGTAAACGGGTCAATACCGCCAGAGGCGGCTCTTGCTCGGACTGCACCAGCCAACATCTGCTGACGCTCTAACACTTGAACTGCCTGTCGGCTGTACTGCAAAGCATTTTGGCGACCTTGTAACTCAGCTTGTTGGGCTTGAATCCTGTACTGCTGTGCTTGTGCAGATGCCTGAGATAGCGTGGAAACGGCGCTGACAACAGAGCCGATTACCTGCAATGTTGCTGCGTTCTGTGCCGCAAATGCTGCTATTGCTGCCATTATGTTCCCCCGTAGACTGACATCTTGAACTCAAGTCCAAGCAAAGTCAGCTTCAATGGTAAGTTTTGGCTTACCGTAATTTGTGCATCTTGAGTGTAACCAAGCAAGCCGTTGATTACCTTAGTGCCAGTAAACTCAATAGTTGATTGATCTAACGTTCCAGGCGTATCTAGCGTGCGAATCGGAACCAGCACATCATTGATAATCAAATGCTGAGTCTCATACAATAAAGCATTGACTTCCAAGATACGCTTCTTAAAGCCTGTGCGCACACCGACAGACATCCGCGGTTCAAACGGCAACGTCTTGATAACCACGTTAAACGCCAAGCCAACCTCGTAGCTAGTCGTGCTAGGGCGGTCAAATGTTACCGCACCGCTAGTCACTGTCTCATTAGCCAGCACGTTGCCATCAGTAATCACGTTTACCGATGCGCCCTCATGCGGCAGGCTACTTGCACCCGCTGCCGCGCCACCTTGGAACGAACAGTCTGTCAGGCTTGATGTGTCAAAGACCTCGATAAAATAACCATCAACGCTGTCAAACGTGCGCTTAGTGACTGAATAGATGTCTTCAATATCAACACCAACGTCTTTGATCTGTCCGTTCGTAACGATGCGACTTGGAGCCACAACGTTTTGCTGACGCAGAATCGAGTAAACAGACATTGTTCCGTCACCGTTTAGCATCAACAGCGAGTCAGACTCTTCTGTACTGCTTGCCTTACGCAACGCCAACTCAATCGGGTTGTTGATTAAATGGCTAGACAGCAAGCTGATACTGGTGCTGATGTAGGACAAGGTTGTGTCGTTGTACTGGAACTCATTGAGTGCCTTGCCTTGGCGCTGAATGTATAGCGTGCCAGACTGCAATTGCTGGACTCGGATACCCTCACGCGAACCATTACGGCTCACAGCCTTTACAAAGAAGTTAGACGGCGTGATTGGCTCCAGACCTTGTTGGGGCACATAGAACTCACCACCCGTTGTGAACACTTGCAAGTCCCGACCACTAATCATGTCGGTGATGATGTTCAGGCTGTTGGTGTCTAGTGTTGCTTCAACCGCATCGTCGTCGTAAGTTTGGTCAGGCTTGAAGTCAAAGAACAGGCCAACCTTGCTGCCCCACATCGTTGACGGACGCGACTTAGAGCCACCGAAAAATAAGCGGCCCTCATGGAACGTGCAAGTGCGAGGCCATCCTCTTGATACACTCCAGACGCTTTCGTAGCCCGACTCATATTCCCAATTCCCGCTTGATATGGCGTCTGTACTGAACAGTGGAATCTCAGTCACAACCTCTAGTTTGGTAGTACTGATGTAAGACACCACACGGCATCGACCCTGTGGAGACACATTGATGTACTGGTCAACATAAGCCGCGCTAAAGATAGCAGAGCTTGCAGTGAGCGTGATACTGCCGCTAACCTCTGATGGTGTGATGCTTGCCGCAGGATTGCTTATTGATAGCGTAAAGGCGTATGTTGGGATACTGTCAAACGCCAGGTCGCTAACAGCCCATGAAGCATCTGTTGCGCCACGGACAATCTTGACGGGGTTGATGTCTTTGTGCGTGATAATCAAAGTGTCAGCACTCTGAGTCCAGCACATCGTGGACAGGATGCTACTTGTCACAGCAGACACAGCCAGATAGTCGTCGCCAGTACCGTTGATGTCTGTAATCAGCGTACGGTTCTTAAAGATGTACATCCGCTGGTTAGTGAACACTAACATATAGTGGTCATCAACGCTGAACTCAAAAGCGATGCACCGCGTGCCGTCTTGTGGGTTAGCCGCGCTAGGAAGCTCGTAGAGGTACTTCATGCCGCCTCTGCGACGTACACCACCCTGCGGTTGCACCAAGACGTTCTCAAGCCGTTCTGCGCCGTTCTGATACTGATTCAGATCGACACGCGCCCGCAACAGCGGATCAATCTCGCCGCTGGCAAAGTTCGTCTGGATTTGGACGATGCGGGTCATTAGTACCTCACATCAATCAGACTGAAATCTTCAAAGGCTTGTGTCGGGTTGCCCTGACCATCAATGCCTGCTGCGGTACGGAAGTAGCCACCACGATTGTTCTCGCTTGGTGAGCCGACGGCAACAGACTGCCAGTATTGCGTCTTGGCAACTTGGTCAGTAATAGGCTCGGCCAGATGCCAAGCCATCATGTATTTGAGTAGCTGGATGAAGTAAGCTGGCATTGCCGCCTCATCAACCAGATATTGATAATCTGCAACAACAGTCTCGTAGTTGGTAACGATCTTGTCGCCCATAATTTCCCAGTCCTTGACTGTGGGAGCGCCTACGCTTGTGCTGTTGTAAACACGGTAAATAGACCCTAGCCTATCAGATGGCAGGGCATACTCGTACAGATATTCGTTTACGGGAGCGTTAATTGTTCTTGCCAATTGAGCTGTCTTGAAGCTGAAGCCCCAGTGATAGCCCTGCAAGGTGGCTTTTTTAATGCCTGGATAGAGTCGGTCGCAAAGGTTCGCAGCGTCTGTACCCTCAGTAAAAGAACTGATTGGTCGTGCCCCCAGTAATAGCAGGGAGTCTGAGCAGACTGTTAGTGCTGTATCGCCAATGGCCATGTTGTCCTCACATCCAAAAATGGGGAGTCCCGCACACGCGAGACCCCCCGTTACTAGCTACCGATTACTCGGTGCAAGAAACTTCAACGATACCAGCAGCATCAATGCCGACAGAGCCAGCAGAGTACATACAGTTGACCAACCATGAGGTCTTCTGTGGCACATAGTTGATTTCAGTCTTGGGGCCAAGGCTCTCAGCCAAGCCAACAGCAGACTTGTGGAAAGCGTAGTTGGTACGCACACCAGAAGCCAATGGCAAGCCGCCTTCGCTCAAGTCACCCATAGTGATGAACTTGAAGCCCATGAACGTGTCAACTTGACCCTGAACCAGAGCCTTGACGTTGCCGTAGTCGCTAGAAGTGACCTTGGTTTCAGCCAACAAGCCAGCCAGGTTGTTTGCGTGGATCACAAAGAAACGGTCAGATGAGGGCACGTTGCCAGCATCCAACAGACGCTTTGCTTCCAACAGCTTGTCCAAGTTCAGGTTAGTGTCAGCACCGCCAACGCTAGTAGCGACGGTCAGAGCGGTAGAAGCGGCGTCCAATGCGGTCAGAACCAACTGGTCTGAGCGACGGCCGATTGACTTACCAACGATCTGAACCAACTCAGCACGCTCGTCAAAGTTGACCTTAGACTGGCCAAAGATGTCGGTGTACTCAGCAGCAACCCAGTCGCTCATTGTGGCGGTAGCCTGGGCGTAGGTGATGCCCAAGGCAGTCACATCGCTAGACAGTGAACCACGGGCAACAGCAGCGCCAGCAGAAATCTTGGGGAACTTGTAGGTTGAGCCTTCAACGCCAGTACGCAGACGGACTGCGTTACGCAACATTGCATCAGCTTGATACGCTTGTTTAACTTCAGCGTCGAAGAGCGTGATAAACGCGGTAGAAATACCAGTAGCCATGATGATTACTCCAGAAAATTAAGGTTTTAACGCCTCGGTTATCTGTCACCATTGACAGGCCTCAGCTTCTTGGTTTCAGCCAAGCAACTGGGTGGTTCACCACCATAGCAGGCCCTTACGGGTTGTCCACAGCTACATTGTATCTCATAGTTTTTTATTTGTGTCAACTATTTTTTTAGGCATAGTTCCCCCAAGGGTGGATAGCTCGGTATCCTTCCCTACCCAGAGGGTCACTGATTGACCCCCCTAGTAAACCCATAAGGCAACGATTCATCCAACAGAGCGCTTGTCCCACCGCTTTCACTCTGTCTACCCTAGTCCCTCGTTGACAGGCTAGTGGGGTTATCTTGCGGGTGTAGCAAGCCCCGTGTTTCTTGGGTTCAGTCCATACAAACCATAGCTAACGCGCCCTGACGGTCGTCGCAGAAACAAAAAAGCCGCTTAACTAAGTACCTTGGTCGAACCTCTTTCCAAAGACTTCCACCCTCTTTGGGAAAAGCAAGATACTTAACTAAACGGCTGTGTTGTGTTCGACTACAACAAAATCAAGTATAGCCAAAAAAAACCCCCTGTCAAGCAGGGGGCAACCTTGGAGAAAATTTGTATCAAATTAAATACAAGAATCTCATACAGGTCAATCAGGGAAAGCCTGGGCAAATAGCTTTTCAACCTTGGTTCGGTATGCTGGGTTGGTCTTGTACTCTGGATTCCCCACCATAGCCATTAGTTCCTCTTTGCTGGGCATATCGGCACTTGGGGCAGAAGCCACAGGTACACGCCCCTCATAGGTAGAGCGCAGCTTCATCATGGCTTTGATGCCATTGGCAGTGCCGCCCCAGACCTTGAACTCTTCAAAGTCTTCTTTACCCCAGATGCCCTTTTGAACCAAGCCTTTAGCCCAGGTGGACATATTGGAGATAATGGCGTCAGCATTAGGGCCAAGAGCTTCACGCTCACGCTTCATGCTGATTTCCACTTCTTGAGCCTGTCCTGCGCTCATGCCTGCAATCTCACTGGCTAACTCAGAGAAAGCCTGCTGAGACAAGCCGTACTTAGCCGCCCAGCCCATATAAGTCTGGACAACAGGGTCTTCAGCAGATATATTCTCAATGCCATCCAAGCTGTAATTTCCATCAGCAGGAGGCTTATGTTTGCCTGCTCGGAATTGCTTTTCTAGTTCGGCATAAGACTTACTGATACCCTCTAAATCGGGTTCATTAGCCTCTTTGTTCCAGAATTTCTCAGGCCAGAAGTCTGGACGCTCTAATGGCGAATCATCCTCTGCTGCTGGATCTGGTTGCTTGTGGTCGATGCTTTGCGCTTGGCTCTCGGTTGTCTGCTCTTCTTCAATCGAAACTGAATCTAGCAGGCCAGAGTTATCATTTGCCTCATCGGTCATTGGTTTTTGCCTTTCGGATACGGGCCTCAATATCGCGGATTACAGCGTTCTGTCCTTCCCTCCATTGCCCATAGGAGGCTTCCGCGCCTGGTTGCCAGCATGGTTGCTCAAGGTAGAACCTACGCATCCACGCCAGCACCTTCTCACCATCCTCAGTCCCGAACGTGCGGGCCATCAGGATGTTCATATCAATCTGCTTTTGATCTTGCTCTACTGGGGCTGGGCTGCCCTCTAAGTCGTCCCACCCGCTCATGCCATACCCTCTGGCATCGGAGCACCTTCAGGAGCCGCCTGTTGCGCTTGTTGAGCCTGTTGAGCCATCTGCATTGCTTGCTGGGCCATCTGCTCACGCTCTTGTGGGCTGTTACGCACCACAGCAGGTACACCCAGCTTGTCAGCAATGTAGTCCACGGCAGCGCCTACCTTGATAGACATCTGACCCTCTGGCCCCATAGACTGAGCAATCTGCATGAACTGCATGATGTTATTGATCTCATCCATGTTCTGAGCCATCGCCAGTGGGGAGACAGGGCTTACCTTGACTTCCAGACCGTTGACGCGCAGGGGCAGATCAATCAAGCCACCTTGATCCATGACTTCTAGCATCTTGGACACAATGGGAATCATTGTCTCGTTGATGAGGCGTCCAAAGGCTGAACCCAAGTTTTGAGCCAGCTCTTTCATACGCTCGACCACTTCTGTGGCAGAACGGGCGCTCATGTTGTCTGGTGGCAGACTCTCATCCAGCAAAGTCCGCTTGATGTTGGCGCGCAAGTCGTTGATGATAATTTGCGACACGTTGAAGTCACCTGCTCGTGGCAATGGCTTCAATGCCTCACCCTGTGAGCCACCGTTACGGGCAACAGGAATAATTGCGCCTGGGACAATGCGTACAGTTGCAGGGTTCAGCACACCGTCGTCTGCCGCCGTATAGACGCCAGTAATTGCCAGTGATGCGTTCTTCAGCAACAGCTCAAGCGTCTTGTTCAGCGTCTTGATGTCAGGCAGGGCTGTCAGCACAGGGCCACGGCCATAGATTTCGCCTGCCACCTTCATGTAGCGAGACACAACCCAAGGGCTGGTCTTGACGCGACGGTAGACTAGTTCGCTCTTAGACTTAGGGTGAATAACGTGATAGCAGTAGTCGCCACGCTCGTAGTCGTAGACGGTTGCTTCAACAAGGTCAACCTCTTCAGTTGGCTTGTCGTCAATCATCACCTGCAACTCTTGCGGGATGTTGATGTCTGGCCACTGCTGGTTAAGCGCCTCACCCTTCAGACGCATACGACGGTACACGTTGTCCACTTGACCATTGGCGCCTTCTTCAAAGGACACCAAGTATTGCGGGACAGGGATGAAGTTGATGGGGCTAACGGCATCACCTGGCTGAACCAACATGACGGCAGTACCGACAGACAAATCCAACAAGAACTCGCCCATTGCAA